>CYGL01000238.1_pt1 | contig 27735 bp, 34 predicted proteins | sample 485531 | NCBI WGS metagenome assembly CYGL01 (sample SAMEA3497897, study PRJEB9818) | human gut metagenome | reverse complement strand
TTTGTGAAGATGAGGGAAAAATACATGATCAAGAAAGTAATCATGGATAACTTCAGAGCTGAACTACTAAGAAAATGTTTTGAAGACGCTGGCTTTGAAGTCGAAGTCATCAGAAATCCTAGAGCTATCTCAGCTTTGCTCGCCCCACGTATTGAAGACGGGTTTGCTAATCATCGTTTTGCTTGGGGCGACGACCCAATGATGAGATGGTACACAAACAACGTTGAAGTAAAAATCGATAAGACTGGCAACAAGTCTTACGAGAAAAAAGAGCAATTCAGACGCAAGACTGACGGATTCATGGCTTTTCTGTACACGATGTACCGTGCTGATGAATTACAAGACATCGACGTGGAAAAAGAACTGAATGACATCATGTCGCTCGATTTTTAAAAAGGTGGTGAACAGATGAATGTTTAGTTTCAAAAAAGCGACAACTAGCTATCCCGACTTCGACTTTATCGCTGATGACGATGCGGGACAAAGAGCGTATTTGAAGAGAGTGGCTCTTGATGCCGGAGTCAACTTCATCGCAAGACGCCTTGCACAAGCGACCTTTAAACACAAGAAGAACGGAAAGTTTCTTCAAGACGAAGTGTGGTACAAGCTGAACGCTCGCCCAAACCAAAATCAGACAAAGACGCAGTTTTGGGAAAAAGCAATGCATGAACTTCTTTATGAAGGCGAGTGCTTGATCGTTTCGACTGACACGGGTGACATGCTTGTTGCAGATAGCTTCGTTCACAACGACCGGTACGCAGTATATGAAGACAAATTCAAGGGAGTATCAGTAAACGGGTACACATTCCAAAGAGATTTTTGCCATGTCTGACGTAATCTATCTGAATTATCAGAATCCTCGCTTGTCTGCTTACACTGACAGCCTTTTTCAAGACTATGGCGCGATGCTAGGGCGAATGATTTCAGCGAACATGAGAAACCACCAAATCAGAAGCACTCTGTCAATGGATGCGATGGACAACATGAAAGATGGTCAAAGAAATGCATTGCAAAAGTACATTGATAAGATTTTCCAAGCCTTTTCAAAAAAAGATGTAGCGATTGTTCCTGTTCTTCGCGGTATGGAATACAACGAACTGACAAACTCAAGCAACACAACGAAGAACCAGTCTTTCACTGATATTTCCGACTTGCGGAAAGATGCAATCAAGACGGTTGCTGACATTTTAGGTATTCCTGAAGTACTGCTTACAGAAACTACTTCTGACGTTTCCAATACGGAATCGTTCTTCGACAACGGGACGCTGTCATATTTTTACGGACTTATAAGCGATGAATTAAATGAAAAATTAGTTTCTTCTTATGCTTACCGTAAGGGAGAGCGGATAGAAATAGTCGGGAGAAATGCTCCTGATATGTTCAGACTTGCCGACACAATCGACAAGTTGGTTTCTTCCGGAACAGTGACACGCAATGAAATCAGAGAACGCTTAGGACTCGAAAAAGGCGGCTCTGAGCTTGATGAATTCTATATCACTAAGAATTACGAAAGGGGGTGAGCAAAATGACAGAAATTGATTTAACGGGCGACGTAGTTACCGATGCCGACAAGTGGTTCTATGACTGGCTTGACCTTCCGTGCATTTCGCCAAGCTCTTTGAAAGAAGCGCTTGATAAAGATGAAGAAATTATTCTCAACGTCAACTCTCCAGGCGGTTCAGTTTCGGCAGGGCAGGAAATCTATACAAAACTGCTGATGGCTCCGCAGAATGTCGTAGTGAACGTAACCGGACAGGCCTGTTCGGCAGCGTCATTCTTCATCATGGCGGCAGACCAGATTAATATCTCCCCTGTAGGGCAGATTATGATTCATAACGTTTCCACATACGCTGATGGCAACAAAAATGATTTTGGCAAGATGGCTGAAACATTATGTCTTTTTGACAGTTCTCTCGCCAATGCATACGTAAAGCATACTGGACTGACGAAACAGGAAGTTCTTGACCTGATGGATGAGGAAACGTGGCTCGGCGCTGACAAGGCCGTTGAGCTTGGTTTTGCAGACACAATTATTGCTGATGAAGAACTTGAGCTTGTTGCAAGCACGGGGCACGTGTTCCCACATGACAAGCTGGCAAAACTCAAGGAACTCATCGAAGGAAAGGCCGAAACCAAGACGGCCGAGACAAACGCAAGTAACAACAATGCATTTTTGAGATACGGAGGATTGTAATATGTTCAATGTTAATAAATTGTCAAATTTCGTTGCAAAGCGTAGCGAATTTGCAAATGTAGTTAAAAACGGCAAGGCAACAGAAGAAGAATCCGCAAAAGCATACGAAGAAATGATGGATGCATTAGGTTCCGACCTTACCGACTATATCGACAACAAAATGAAAACAGTCGAAACGGCAGCAATCAATGACGGTATGACTAACGAAGAACGTGAATTCTTCAATGCGATTGCCAACGGTGATTTGTCACACGGTACAAAGCAAGAAGTCGTTCTCCCCGAAACAACGGTAGACGAAATCTTCGAAGATATGGTAAAGGAACACCCATTCTTGCAAATCATCGGTTTGAAGAATACCGGCTTGCGTTTGAAGTTTCTCAAGTCTGATGCTCAAGGCACCGCTGTATGGGGCAAGGTATACGGCGACATTAAAGGGCAACTTACGGCAACGTTCGATGAAACGGACGCAACTCAATCCAAGCTCACTGCTTTTGTAGCTATCCCGAATGATTTGCTTAAATATGGTGCTAACTGGATTAAGACATACGTTTCAACACAAATCCAAGAGGCTTTTGCGAACGCTTTGGAATCAGCCTTTATCACAGGTGACGGCAACGATAAGCCAATCGGCCTTACCCGTGACGTTCACACTGGTGTTTCTGTTACGTCTGGAGCATACCCTGATAAAACGGCAACTGGCAAGCTGACATTCGCTGACGCTGCAACTGCAGCCAAGGAACTTGCAGGAGTTATCAAGGCTCTTTCCAAGAAAGAAAACGGCAAATCTTTCGTTGCAAGAGGTAAAGCGGTTCTCTTGGTAGAACCAGGCACGTCGCTTGATATTGAAGCCGCTATGACTGTTCAAAACGTCAATGGTCAATGGGTTTATGCTTTGCCATACGGCATTAAAATTGTTGAGTCGGAATACGTTCCTACCGGCAAGCTGATTGCCTTTATTCCTGAACGATATGACGCTTACGTTGCTGGCAACGTCACAATCAAAGAGTATGATCAAGCACTCGCAATTGAAGACGGTCGTTTGTACACTGCAAAGCGTTTCGCATACGGCAAGGCAAAAGACAATACTGCCGCACTCGTTTACACGGTTGATACTTCCAAAGCAAGCGCTTCGGTATCACAAAAGTAGTGACCGCTTATGACAGTGAAATTGGAAGACGTCAAGGAGCACTTGCACATTTTCCATTCTGTTGAAGATAATTATTTGACTCGATTACTCACGCAGTCTCAACAGGCTATCACGCAACAAACAGGGGTTGATACAGGCGAATTGTATGATGAGCTTGTGGTAAACCGTGTCAGGTACGCTTACGAAGGCGAACTTGATAAGTTTGTGAGCCGATTCCAAACAGACTTGCTGACGCTTGCCGTATCGAACTTGAAAGACGAGGGTGATGATGATGAGCAAAAGCAAACATAAAGTCGGTGACTACAGAACGCCAGTAGCTTTTTACAGCCTTGTCGATGATGATTTTTCGCCCGAACCTAATTCTGAGAGCAAGACGGAAAAATTCAAGTGTCTAGCACTCTGCTATTCTCCGTCTGCCAAAGATTACGTAATCATGAATGCTCATTCCGTAACGGAGGGCATGACGATTGTTATTCCTGATACAAGAGGCGAGTTTGTCCCCGACGTGTCAATGACCGTTAAAATCGAGGATTATCGGTTTAAAAACACTGAATGGAACGTGTTGGAAGTAGTTCCTGATCTAGAAGAAAATAAATATATCAAAGTGGTATTGGGGGCGGTTGGATGAGCAAAGATATTTATTCCGGCCAATGTGTGTCCGTTTCGATCCAGGGAATTGACGAAGTAATCAAAGCCCTTGAATCGCAGTATTCACAGAAGAAAGTAACTAGGGCTGAGCGCAAAGCGATGGAACTTTCCGGTCGATATGTGAAAGACCATATCAAGCACAACATCGTTGGATATAAGCGGACCGGTGCTACTGTTCGTGAACTTATCGCTGAAAAACCTCATCGAAGAGCGGGGCAAATGACCGCAAAAATCGGTTGGGACGGCAAAGGTACTTATCAACGCTGGCGCCTGGTTCACTTGAACGAATGGGGATATATGCGAAACGGGAAATACATTAACCCTCGTGGCGTGGGAGCCATTCGCAAGGCGGTTGAAGGTTCGCTTAAGGAAGCTGCAGAAATGCAATTCAGAGTTTTAAAAGAAACGTTGGGGTGATTACATGCGTGACTGGATTGGGGAAGTCGGTACGAAACTTCATGCAAGGCTTCCAACGACAAAAATTTGTTATTACCGTACTCCTGACGGCGTTTACGATACGTTTGTTTTGATCAGACCTTATGAGGAGCGGTCCGCCTTATCGGCAAGCAACAAGTCTTTGCAGACTAGTGTTGCTTTTCAGATCGATGTTCAATCAACTAACAGAATGACTTGCAGGGAAGTGCAAGCAACTATCGGAGAAAGCCTAAAGGAGCTCGGATACTATCGATTGAACGGTCAAGAACTCGATGATTACTTGGATAACAAGCATTACGTTCTTGCTTACCGTTACAAAATGAAAACAAAACTATATGAGGTGATATAAATGGCTATTAACATTGGTTTTAAACGTTTGACCATTCAGCCTTTTAAGAAAGGCAAGTTTCCGCTTGAAAAAGACGGGGAAGCAATCGTCATTGAAGGCAAAGCTGATAACGGTGGTATGGTTTCCGCAGAACTTTCAGGTATCGCCAAGGAAGCTAAGACCGTTTCCGCATCTAACACAGGTTACTATATTTCCCGTAAAGGTGTAGGCGAGCCTAAGGTAGAATTTGAAGTGCTTGATCTCCCGGTAACGGCAGAAACAAAAATTCTCGGCCGCACGCAATCGGAAAAGGGCGTTCAGTACACTGGCGAATCAACAGAAGCCCCGTATTGTTCAATCTTGATGGAATCGAACAACGCTAATGGAGATGTTGCGTTTGTCGGCATGTTCTATGGCGTTTTCTCACTTGATGCGCTCTCCCTCAAAACGGAAGAAGTCGGTTCGGACTTTGAACCGGAAAACGAAAAGCTGACATTTACAGCAGCCGCAAACCCAACAACCGGTGATTATCAAGGTATGTACATGGCCAAATACGCTGGCAAGGACACGGCTGCAATCAAGGAAATTAAAGATAACATTCTGCTTGCGTCTGCAGTAGCAGCAGCATCTGATACATCAGTGCAACAGTAAAATAAAAAACAGGAAGTGGAGTGGATTGTTCCGCTCTGCTTTTTTTGAAGGAGAAAAAATATGATTAAAATTAAACTTTATGACAGAGATGAGAAAAAAGTTGTCACGCACACTGCCCGTTGGGTATCCACAAGAAAACTTCTCGAAGGTTTAGACGTTGACGGAGCGGATTACGATACCGCTTCAGAACGTATCAACGCTGAAATTGCTTTTGTAGCAAGTGTTTTTGATGATGTAACCGCTGATGACATTTTAGACGGGGTAAACGCTGATAAGCTTCAGAAGTTTTTGCAAGACTTTTATTCGCAACTTTTTGGTGGAGAAGATGAAGGCGCAAAAAAAGCGCAAAACCGCTCACGAACGAAGAACTAAAAGAGAAAATTTGGGATTACGTGAGATCGATAGTTCTCAACCTCAATATTTCCTTGAACGATGTACTGGATAGTGATTTTGAAGGTATGCTGAAAATCACGTCAAGTGAGCGGAAAAAGCCTAAAAAGCAAATCAGTTTATTTGAATTTATAGAGAAAGGAGAATGAGTATGGCGGAAAGAGTTTTAGGACAAGTTGCCGTTGAAATGGATTTAAAAAATCAGAAATTCATGACAAGCATTCGGAACACCACAGCGGCTTTAAGGCTAGTCAAGTCTGAAATGCGGGCGAATGCATCGCAGATAGCTTTCTATGGCAGTGCTTTTAATAGTGCCGCTATAAAGGAAGAAGCCTTCAGGGTCAAGCAACAAGGGCTTATAAGAGAACTCCAAGCACAGGAAAATCAAATGAGAGTGTTGCGAAGGCAGTTCAACAACTCCATAACCGATCAAGGCAAATGGTCACTAGCTACAAGCAAGTACGCAACGCAAATCAACAACCTTACTTCGAGAATGTACGATTTAAAAACGGCATACGTTGAAAACGCAAAAGGAATGGCTAAAATGCGAGCCGAAACCATGGGAATATCTGGTGCGATAAACAAGGTCGGCAAAGCAAGCATTTCAGTCGGCTCTTCTCTTCGCAGTGTCGGTAGCACGATGACACAAGGCGTTACTGTACCGATTGCGGCCGGGTTTGCTTACGCTGCAAAAAAGGTCGTAGCTTTCGACAACACGATGAACGAAAACAAGAACCTTATCAGAGCCAGTGGTGAAAGTGCAAGAGAAACGTCAGAAAACGTCAAGAAGATGGCGGAGAATGCTGAGGTGTACTCGAACAAGTATGGTATCAGCCAACAAAAGATCGCCAACGGATATCAAGACTTAATCAAACGAGGGTACACAAGCAGACAAGCCCTAGGTTCTATGAACAATGAACTTAAAGCGTCGATTGCCACAGGCGATTCATTCTCCGACGTCGTAAAAGTCGCCAGTCAGACGATCGAATCCTTTGGTATGAGAACCAACTCCACAAAAGGAATGGTCAGCGCTACAAACAAGGTGCTTAACCAATTGGCTTACGCTTCTGACCTTACGTCTACTACATTCCAGGATACCGGCGTAGCCATGAGTTACGTTGGCGCTTCTGCTCATCAAGCGGGTTTTAAACTGTCTGAAACTGCAGCAGCAATCGGCATTCTTTCCAACAACGGTTTGGAAGCTGACAAAGCCGGTACTGGATTGCGCAAAACGATTATTAGCCTTAATCAAGCCGCTTCTAAAATTGACTCCAAAAATTCGGTTCTCGCCAGACTGGGCGTTAAAAAAGAAGAAATTGTCGATTCCAACGGCAAGTTGAAAGATTTGGCAACTATTCTTGATGTAATCAACAAACATATCAAAGAAAGTAAAAAGGGAGAAGTCGACAAAGGCCAGGTGTTCCAGTCATTGTTTGGCACCACGGGTCGCCAAGCCGGCACAATCTTAGCTGAAAATACTTCCCAACTAAGGAAACTGTCAGCAGAAGTTCAAAGCTCTACTTCACAAGATTATATCGGTAAGTTGAGCAGAAACAACTTGAAATCTGCACAGAATCAAATCAAAATCTTCAGACAACAGATAACGAACGCCGGCATGGATGCGGCAAGAATCTTGTTGCCTTACGTGACGAAATTCATCAAAGGCGCTGAAGATGTTCTCAAAGCATTCAATAAACTTTCTGACGGGCAAAAACAAGCTGTTGTCAACATTGCACTTACCGCCGCAGCACTTGGACCACTCTCAATCGCATTAGGCTCTGTACTTGGTGTCATGGGTAAAGTCGCAACGGGTTCGGTCAACCTGTTTTCTAAAATATCTCAATGGCACGCCGCACGGAAGGCATTCCAAGAAATCAGCGTAGCCGGTGAGGGAACGAGTGGCATTCTAGCCAAGGTAGGCGCAAAGGCGCTTGGAACGGGAGCGAACATCGGTAAAATGGGCGCAACAGTAGGCGCAACGGAAGGCGCTTTGACAACCGCAACTGGTGGAATATCAGGCTTGACCGCAGCGACATCGCTTCTTAATCCGGCTGTACTAGCTGCAGTTGCAGTCGTTGGCGGCGGGACACTGGCTTACGAGCTTTGGGGTAAAAAAGCAATCGAATCAGCAGACCGTACAAAAAGATGGGGGGCGAGTGTTGATAAATCCACCGATGAATCGGCCACCTCTTTTAAGAAGTGGAGCACGGACGCAACACTAGCGCTTAATGACACCGCATCGAATACCAACAAGAACGCTGCTGACATTACAAATGCTTTTAACGGCATGACGAAAACAGTTAAACAGTCAGCCAAAAAACACCAAAAAGCTGTTGAAGAATGGGCAAAGAGTTTTGGGAATTCAAAGGTTTCGGAAGCAGTCTTAAAAGAAGCTGATAAAGAAAACAAAGCAATGAATAAGCACGTTGCCAAAGTGGAATCGTACAACAAACAGATCCAGGAAATTGTTCAAAGAGCAAAAGACAAGCATGTCAAAATTACCGATGACGAGCGTGTTCAAATTGCCGCTCTTCAACAAAAAATGACTGAAGAACAAGTTAAATTGCTCAATGTTTCAAAAAGTAAAAAGGCGCTGATTTTAAAGGCTGAATTATCACAAGCAAACGAATTAACTTCAAAAGAATTATCCAGAGTAGTGCAGACTACTGCAGATTCACTCGAAAAAGAAAGACAAACTTATGTAAAACAACAGGCGGAAATCAAGCAAGGCTTGAAGAACAAAAAGATTACTCAAGCTGAAGCTAATGCTGCTCTTGAAGCACTTCAAAAAGACCACAACAACAAAATGAACGCTTACGGCATCGCTTTTATCAACGCCGAAAAACAAAAGGGATATAGCAAAAACCAAATCATGCAGGACATGCTTGCTAACACTAAGATGAGCTGGGGACAAATTGAAAAAATATATAACAATTATGAATCCAAAAGCAAAAAGCTGAACGCTGTATCGATCGATACCACCCAAAGCATGAGCAAGCAAACAAAGAAGTTTGCAAGCGAATGGAACAGTCTTGTAATCAATCCCAAAACGCTGAAACTAAAGAGTAACGCCGTTGAGGAAGTGACAAAAGCCATAAAATCAAAAGAAACGTGGAATAAAATCAAATTCCTTGAAAAGAAAGGCAAATTGTCAACGAATGCAAAAGGTGTAGTGGCAGAAGCACTTGTTCAGAGTGGGAAATGGGATGCAATGACGTGGAAACAAAAGGAGGCTTGGATAACCTACAAAGGAGCTGAAGACGTAGCACGAGCTTTGACCGACAACGGCAAGTGGAACAGTCTTCCAATGAAAGCGAAGCAAGCTCTTGTTTCTTGCAAAGGCTCCACGGATCTTGCGAAGGTTGTTGCTGACTACAAACTCTGGAACTACCTCCCGACCAAAGAAAAAGACATCTTGGTAAGAGACAAAGATGCAAGTGAAATCCTTAAAAAGGCCGGTGTGAATGTTGACAATTACAACAAAAAGAATATCAACAAGAAGAACCTCACTGGTAACGCAGTAAGCATTGAACAAGCGGTAAAGCAAGGAAAACAAGCAATTGACTCTCATAACCGAAAAGGTGTCAGCACAAAGTATTTCAACGGTAATCCTTGGAGCGTTTTAAATGCAAGTGGTCAATCCATGAGAGCGGTTGACGCTCATAACTGGAAAGGTGTCAGCACAAAGTATTTCAACGGTAATCCTTGGAGTGTTTTAAATGCAAGCGGTCAAGCAAGAGGGAGTGTTGACTCCTGGAACAGAAAAGGGGCTAACAGCAAGTCTCTTCACGCAAAAGATAACGCTTCGCAAAATGCACACAGCGCAATCGGGAGTGTTAACGCTTGGAACAATCAGAGAAATCCTAAGACGGTCAAATTCACCTCAATCTTTGAAAAGATTTTCGTAACCAAAAAAAGAAGCAACAAGCGTTTTGGTACAAGAAACTTTGAAGGCGGGCCTATGATGGTTAACGATCAGCAAGGCCCCGTGTTCCGTGAATTGGTTCAATTCCCCGGTGGGTTCTCGTTCATTCCACAAGGGCGGAACGTTTCGTTTGAAGCACCAAAGGGTACAAGGGTTCTCAAAGCGAGTGAAACCGCAAGGAAATTCCCTGGTCTTCCGCAATTTGCGGAAGGTACCGTCAAAAAGCCTACATTCGATACTTCACTCAATTACTTGCGAGCAATCGACAATGTGTCGGGGCAAACAAGCGTATCGGTTGATAATAGCGAAACGAACAATCGCCTTGATGCAATCGTGACAATCCTGAGCGCAATCATGAACGGAACATTGAATGTGCAATTGCCGCAAAACCAAGTAGCAGCATTGCGTTCGACAAACGGCAAAGTTGACTTGAGAAGAGCCATGCAAGACATGAATACGCTAACAACAAGACAAACGAGGGGGTGTTTGAATGTATAACGGTTTTACGTTCAACGGCAAAAATTCAACTGATTTAGGAATTTTCATCGATAGCTCATATACGGTTTCAACCGCAGTTCCCAATGTGTCAACGGCCACCATTCCAGGGCGAGCGGGAACGGTTCTCTTGAACGACTCCAAACCTTCGAGCATTTTACAGACAATTCCTTTTTACGTGAACAAGCCGCCTGTTGAACAAACAGAAGCCATTACTCAAATTACTAACTGGCTCAGGCGGAGCGTTAACGTGTACCACAATTTCAAACTAGCAAACGATCCTGGCTTTACCTATTTAGTGGCAATGACTGGCGAACTTTCTTTCAAGCGTGAAGCAAGTGATTTAAGCGGGGAACTGAATGCGCTGTTTTATCCGTACAAGTTTTATGACGAAGGTTTAAAGGAAATCAATGTAACCAACGGACAAACACTGAACAATCCAGGAACAATTACGGCTTTGCCACGTATTGCTCTAATCGGAAGTGGTACCGTAACGCTTAACACGTTCAAAATGACAGGAATAGGCAACGGAGCGGTTTTGGATAGTGAAAGACAATCGTGCACAAACCTCGCCCACACGGAACCTCTTTTTAATCGAATGAGTGGAGATTTTCTGACGTTGCCGCCTGGAAACACGAAAATAACATGGGACAATTCAGACTTTACTGTGAAAATTATTCCTAGATGGGGGGTTATGATATGACACCAATACTTTACGAAAGCGACGAAAAAGAATTTTGGAGCAAAGGTCTTGGTCCTTTATCCGACGCTGAAAAATGTACAGTGACGGAAGAACGAAACGGAGCATACACACTTTCGATGACCTATCCGATTGACGGAGCGCAAGCCGACAAGATAGCGAACAACAGAATAATCAAAGCTGATAACGCTTATGATTTGAAGAACCAATTGTTCGTTATCAAAACTGTCACTCCAATCATGACGGAGACAGGCGAAATCAGTCTTTCCGTTTACGCCGAACACATCAGCTACATCACGAATGATCTGTCTATTCCGCCTGAACTTAGCTTGACGGGGACAGCGCAACAAGCGCTTGACCAATGGAAGGACGCTCTCATAGGCGGAGATACAAGCGGAATAACGGTTGATTCTGATGTAACAAACACATCGAGTACGTTATTAACCATTCAAAACGTTGCCAACGCAAGGCAAGCGCTGGGCGGCGTGGAAGGGTCGATTCTCTACAATTGGAAAGGCGAGTATCGGTTCGACAACTTGCACATTTCTTTGAAAAAGCAACGTGGCACAACCGCAAATACTCTTTTGAGTTACGGGAGAAATCTTCTTACGTTTGAACAAGAGCAAAACATTGCTGAGACGTACACAACTCTCTATCCGTATGCTTTGGTCACTACTGCAGGGGGCATGGCTCAAAAACTGGTGACGATTGACGGGTATTTGGTTGATAGCAAGTATGTTAGCCATTATCCCAACCGCAAAATCAAAACGCATGACTTCACTTCTGATTTCCAAAATTATCGCATTGGGGCAAAGCCGAGCGAAAACGCAGAAGAGGGAGTGACATACGCTGACTTAGCCACAATCAAAAAATACCTTAAAGGCAAAGCTTTGCACTTCATGACAACTAATGACATCGGAGTCCCGAAAATTTCAACGACTATTACTTTTGCTGACTTATCAAAAACCGATGACGAACTCGCAAAATTCGAGAAGCTGAGCCTTTGCGACAAAGTGCCCGTTCGCTTTGAGAAACTTGGAATAAACAGCACGATCAAGGTTACTCGAACGGTATGGAACGTTTTGGCGGACAGTTACGATTCGATTGAACTTGGCGATTTGAATATGACCATCGGCGAAACGGTCGCAAGCGTGAGCGCTGAAACATCGGCAATCAAAACAAAAGTCAATCAAGCGAGCATGACTGCACAAATTGCCGCTGACGGAACGCACAATATCTTCCGAACGGACGATGAAACCGAACCGATAGCCAAAAAGGTAGGCGACTTGTGGTACAAAACCGATGGCAAGTACACGTCAATGTATCAATGGGACGGCAAAGCGTGGGTGCTTATCATTAACACTAGAGATACGGCTGATGTCAGAACCGAGCTTGATCAAGCCAAATCCGACATGGCACAAGCCAAAACCGATGCACAAACCGCATATGATGAGGCGATCAAGGCTACCAACACCGCAAACGGGGCTAAAGCACAGACCGATGAAGCACTCAAACAAGTCAAGCAGGCAAACGATAGCTACACCACGCTTGCGAAAGAGGTCGCCGACAACAAGTCGAGTGTTGACGCAGACTACAAGCGAGTGAGTGATGACTACACCGCTTTAGCAAAAGAGGTAGCTGGCAATAAGGCAAGCGCAGACGCTGACTACCAACAAGCTCAAGCTGACATCACGCAAGCACAAAAAGACTTAGCAAACGTGACTGGAACGGTAGCCGAGGTCAAGAAAAGTCAAGGCGAATTGTCCGCTAAAGTAGCCGGCAAGGTAGATAACACGGTATATCAAACGTATGTCACGCAAACCAACCGTGCTTTAAGTGAGAAATTGGTTGCAAGCGACCTCAACGGATACGCAAAAACGGTAGACGTTACCAAAAGCATTGACGGGGTTAAAACCACGGTAGCAGACAACGCAGGCAAGATATCCACCATGCAGACTGATATCAACGGGGTTAAAACCAACGTCAAAAACGCACAGGGCGACATATCAAGTCTGCAAACTGATGCTAAGGGCGTCAAGGCGACTGTATCAAGCAATACAGGTAAGATAGCTCAACTCGTCACTGACGTTAACGGGGTTAAAACCACCGTTGGAAACGCACAGGGCAATATTGCAACACTGCAGACTGACGCAAAGAACATTAAAGCTACTGTATCAAGCAATACGGGTAAAATATCCACCATGCAAGCGGACGTCAACGGTATCAAAACCAATGTCAAGAATGCGCAAGGTGACATATCAAGTTTGCAAACCGACGCTAAGAGCATTAAAGCGACCGTAAGCGACCATACGGGCAAGATAACGCAACTGACTACTGACGTTAACGGTGTTAAGTCAAGCGTATCAAGCAAGGTTGATAAAACGACATATCAATCATATGTAGCTCAAACCGATAAGGCATTGTCCGCTAAACTGACGGCAAGTGACCTAAGGGGATATGCTAAGACAGCAGACGTCAAGCAGACAACAGACGGATTAAGTGCAAGCATAACTAAGGTGCAGGGCAATCTTGCTTATCAAGCGAGCGAGCTCATCGGTAAAAAGAGTTTTGAAGACGGGAATGTCGGGGAATGGATATGTAATGACTATAAGACAAAAGCCATGATCAGTGGCATTACCAGTTATAGTGCATATGGATATACCAAGTGTATCTATACGCCTAACAACAACGATTTGTACTGGAATATTGATTGCAAGGTAAAACCTGGCGACAAGTACTATGTAGAGCTGCTAGTTCCCAACTTTTACAGTGCACACGGCGGACGCACGATAACCGTTATGGCCCTCTTTGCATATACCAAAGACGGAAAAATCAACTGGCAACTGGGACCGTATGGTCAGGTGGCAACTGGAACTAGTGGTTGGATTAAAGGCGTTATAACCGTCCCCGATGGGGTCACGAGCGTGAAACCGTGTATATCAGTTAGAGACAACGGAGCTAACAGCATTGTATATCTCACATATGCAAGTTTTGTGAAGCTTGATGACTATACTCAATCTCAACTCAACACCTTGTCAGGCAAGATAACCGCAACGAGTGACCGCTTGTCCTCCGTTTACACCAAATCGGAAACTGACGCAAAACTAAACACTAAAGTAGAACAATCAGTGCTGACGCAGACAAGTAACAGTTTGTCGGCAAGCATAGCCAAAAATTCAAAGATACTGTCTAGTATCGGCTTAGTCAATGAGAATGCATATATCAACGCAAACAAAATCGCCTTGAACGGCAAAACGCTGATGACCAATGCGGTAATCAATGATGCTTTCATCGGCAACGTCAGCGCAAACAAGATTACTACCGGTACGCTCAATGCTGCTAATGTCAACTTAATTAACGTCAATGCGAGCAACATTTCGACGGGCGTGCTCAACGGCATTAAAATCACGTCAACCGGTAAAGACCCAAGCGGCACGTCTAGCACAACTAATATCCAAAGCGGTTATATCGATACCAACGTTATCAACTGTTCTGACTATATCCTAGTCGGCAAGGCGGACGCTGACCCACGGAAGAGGTGGCAGACAAAACAAGACAGTTTTGGGTTGTGGTTCCAAACACCAGCTAAGTTAAATGGTCATACTGGTAATGCGTCAAGTGACTGGCAATCAGAATGGCAAGGCTTCATCGGCGGCGACGGTTGGAATTATAAACGTGCAACGATATCCGGTAGTGGGCAGAGTGGTATTCAACTGGCACTGACACCGCAACAGATATGGGGCAATCCATATGGGGGCGACCAGTGGGCTATCGGCAATTGGGTAAGAACAGAAACCAGTAATCAAAGCGGAGATATCAGAGATGGAACATTAGACCCTGTTATGTGGTACAGCTATACCGGCCAGGGGGCCGCATATGCTGACCAGCTTGTTATCCAGAAAAAAACGCAATTTTTCAGCAAAGCAAGTTTCCAAGACGGAGTACGTATTGGCGTAACGGGTGCTAATCATGGCATACGAACCGCATGGGTGGCGTGGAGCGACTGGGGCAGCTGGCAAAAGGTGCCGTGTATCGTACAGGACAAAGACAACTGGGGCGGCATTGCATTCCCGGCAAACGGGAGAACGGTTCTGTTCACTCATGATTACCGCGTCGACACAAGCGGCTTACCAAGAGATGGTGGCGTTTATAACGGTTGGGGCGGTTAATGGAAAGGATTGGTATAAATGGAAATCAAAAAAACAGTGCAATTGCAATACATGGCAGATGACAAATCCTTTGCCATGTCAACAGTCTTAAAGGGCGATGGAGCAACACCAGTTGTGCAGACAATTGGCTTTGACACGCCGTCCGAATACAAGGACGACGGGACGCCCGTTTACAATACGCCGGACGAGCAAATCAAAACGGCGCAGAAAGAGTTTATGGCGGCGGCGATTGCAGAGCAGAAATCGCTATGCAAAGAAAATGGGGTTGACCCGTCTTTGGTCAACAAGGTAGGCGCAGAAAAACAAACGGAGGGAAAATAGCATGAATGAACTTCAAAGATTAGCTATTGAGATTGCCAACAAGACAATCAAAATCGCAGAGTTGGAAACGGAAAACGAACAACTTAAAGCGGAAATTTCTGCTTTAAAGTCCGAAAACGAGGGCAAAAACACTAAAAAATAACAGTTAATGCGGAATTTCTTGCAGTAACGGGTGGGCGGGTAGGATAAAAAAGGAGCTGAACTATATTGTCATTACATGAACTATATCTTGAGCATTTCGAAAAATTGATTGATAACCCTGTATTTTTCGCGTTCTTTCTGATTGTGATTATCGATATCTTGACGGGATTTTTGAAGTCGCTGCTCGCCAAGAACACCACATCAAGTAAGGGTATCAGTGGGCTTATCAAGCATTCAACGCTTTTGTTGATTGCCAGCGTGCTGTACCCATACTTGGATATCTATGGAGCAAGCGGTATGGCAGACACGTTGCTTGTCTTCTATATCCTATTTTATGCAATCTCAATCGTGGAAAACCTTGGCGAGATGGGCATACCCGTGCCGGTTTGGCTTAAGAAGTATATCTACAAACTTTCTGACGAATACAAGGAGGGGAAAAACGATGAACAAAAATAAGGTTGTTTTAAGCGTTTTAAGCGCATTTGCGTTGATGTCGGTAGGCTTTACTGCACAAGCCGCTAAAGGTGATCAAGGAGTGGACTGGGCAAGATATCAAGGAATTTCCGGCAAGTGGGGCTATGCGCATGATAAGTTTGCCATCTGCCAGATTGGCGGTACTACTGACGGTTGGAACACGTATGACCAAGACACGTATCGCACGCAGGTAGCGGCAACGATTGCCATGGGCAGACGGGCGCATACTTATGTTTGGTGGCAAAACGTCACTACTCAGCAGCAAGCCGACAAGGTGCTTGATTATTTCTTGCCAAAGGTACAAACGCCTAAAAAGTCAATCGTGGCGCTTGACGTGGAAAGCGGACAACAAAGCACCGCAGTAGTTGACTATGCACTAAACCGCATCAAGCAAGCCGGTTATACGCCTGTTTTGTACGGGTACAAGAGCTACCTTGTCAATCATCTTGATTTGGCAAGCCTTGCTAAAAAATACCCGCTTTGGCTAGCAGCATACCCTGACTACAACGTAACAACAAAACCAAACTACTCTTTTTTCCCGTCATACGACAACGTAGGTATCTACCAGTTTACCTCAACTTATGTAGCGGGCGGACTGGACGGGGACGTAGACTTGACCGGCATCACCGACAACGGATATCACAACGGTGACGCAAACAAACCCGTAAGCAAACCAACCGCCGTCAAGCAAGGTATCGTGGCGGACAACACGCCCAAAAAAGATATTTCCACAGGCTACACCGTTAAAGTCAACTACAGTGCTAAACGTTGGGCAAGTGGCCAAGCTATCCCTAACTGGGTAAAGGGGCGCATGTACCCGGTTGTACAGACTAATGGTGACAAGGTACTGCTAGGCGGTATCATGAGCTGGATCAAACGCTCTGACGTGGAGATCTTGCAAACTGCAAAGCAAGCAACGCAAACAAGCGGTACGTACACGGTACAAAGCGGTGATTCTTGGTGGTCAATCGCAAATCGATACGGTATGTCTATGTATACGTTGGCAGCGCGCAACGGCAAGACTATCTACAGTATGTTGTACCCTGGAGACAGATTGATTATCAGCGGTCAGACAACACGTATCTACACGGTCAAGTCGGGCGACACGCTGAGCAGTATCTCCGCTAGACTGGGAGTGTCAGTCGGCACGTTGGCCACACGTAACCACATCAGCAACCCTAACCTAATTTTTGTCGGTCAACGGTTAAGCTATTGATGTGCGAAAGTGTACGAAAATGCATGCTATAATTGAGACATGCTCGGCAGAGTAAATATATATAGGAATTTTATTTTGCCGGTATAAATAAGCATTTCGTTCAAACCCCGTATGATGACGATACGGGGTTATTTTTTATGCAAAAAAAGACCCTTGGCGAAAACCAAGAGTCTTTTTCGTGCACCGAATTTAGGAGGTTTTTTTAGTTACAACTCACGACATCTGCACGCTTTTGTGTTATCCTAAAAAGAGAGCAAATAAAATTATTTGCAACTCTATTATAACACATTGTTGTCTGTTTGTTGTCTTCAAACGCTAAAAACATTGATTAATAAGGCATCGTATAATTAATCTTAGATTAATTTGGAAACCGTATGAAACCGTAAAGAGCGATTTTATGCGGTTTTTGTGTTTTAGAAACATATGAAAACATCTAAAACAATCAAATTGTTGTCTGTTTTGTTGTCTTATATTTCATCGATCGCCTTAATGATTTGCTGATCCTGTTTCTCTTTGTATTCGTCTATCAGATACGCATACACTTTGGCGGTTACGGTCATATCTTTATGACCTAGGCGCTTTGATATAGCGTACAGGTCAACGCCTTTGGAAAGCAGGTAGGCTACATGACTATGGCGCAAACTGTGGAAGTGATAGCCGGACTTATCGATGTCGGCTTTTTTCAAAAAAGAACGCAAACTCGCATTGACACTCCCACTGAACGGCATACCGTTAGCAGTTTTAAAAACCATATCATGGCTATTGCTTTTTAGCTGCAACAAAGTATCAAGCAGGAACTTGTTAACTGCAATCGTGCGGTTGGACGAATCGTTCTTAGGCGCTTTGGTCGAATATGTGGTAGGCGACCATGATTTGGTTATGCTGATCGTCTGCTTGTCAAAATCGATGTCCGACCACTCGAGAGCCGTAATCTCGCCTAACCGCATACCCGTATAAATTGCCGTCAGTATCATGTAGGGGATAGGGTGCTTGGGGTTGAGACTGTTTTTTATCGTTTCAACCAGTCTTTTTATTTCTTCCACTGTCAAATAATCAACGCTGAGACCACGGTCACGGTTGTATACCGTCTCGGTTCGCTGTGTGAAGTCTTTGGTTATAACCTCGTCCGCAACAGCTGACTTGACACAGCTTTTGATAGTTGCCGTCATTAACTGCATGGTGCTTTTTGCATATTTTTGACCGATTTGGTTGAGGAACTGCTGATAATCAGTGCGAGTAACATTTTGAATTTTTACTCCATCAAAATATTTTTCTATGAGGTTACGCACGGTTTTGAATCTTTGGAAAGTGCCTGCTTGCACTTTAGGCCTTTTATACGTGTCTACCCATTGGTCATAGTAGTCTAAAAAAAGCACGTCTTGTTTGGCTTTCTTGACTCCGTCGATATCCTTTTCTATCGTAGCAGCATACCGTCTGGCCTCTAATTTTGTCGCAAACCCTTGCTTGCTTGTCTGTCTCAGTTTCCCGTTTTCGTCACGCTGACTGATAGTAACCTTCCAACCGCTTTTTAACTTCCTATAACTTGCCATAATATTCCTTTCCGTTGTATAATGACAATACAACTAAATCATATAAAAATCTTATCGAACCTATTAAAAAAGCCTATCCCTTGACCGAGTGGATAGGTTCTTTTATTTTACTGCACGTCTGCCGTGAATTTGACTGGTTCGGCATCGTCGCTAGACGGGCAGAACTGCAATTCAAAGGTGCCCAGCTTATCAGCAGAGTAGCCAACAGTTACATCTGCTTCTTTCCCGTCAGCTAACGAATCTAAGCCTGTACCGTCAATTGCATATTCTTCCAATTTGGTATTGTCTGGGTCATACACGTCTGAATCGTTACCGATTGTTATTTCATCGCCTGTTTCGTTCTTGATGTGGTAAATAACCTTAACAACGTATTTCGGCTGTTTATCTTCAAATTCGTTTCTCTCATCAGTCAATTCAACTGATTTGAGCGTATATGTAACTCCATCTACCTTTGCGGATTCTCCTACCTTGTGGTAAGTTTCGTCACTGTCGCTATCATCGTCATCAACGTCATCATCATCGTCATCGTAATCATCATAGTCATCATCATCGTCCTTGCTGTTATCCTCTTTTACAAGGCTAGAAACAAGAGCACGAGCTTCTCGGGCTTCTTGTTCCTGTTTGATTTTGTGTGCTGCTATTCCGACAATGGCAACAATCACAACAACAATGATCCAAAACGCCGGCTTTTTGTAAAATTTCTTTTTTTCTGACATATGATGTCCTCCTTAAATATAAAATTCGCTATATGTAAAAATTGCCTGCATCGTGTTATAATAACGATACAAGCAACATTTTATTTACCTGTCATGGCTTTTTCACTGTCTGCCGCCATGACAGGTATTTTTTTTACAGTTCGATTGTTATACGAACTGCTTTGCCGACTATTTTAGCCGGTCTGTTTCCATTTAATACGATAGGCTCGTATTTAGGGTTATCAGGCATCAGTAGTATTTGGCCGCTTACGTATTTTACGCGTTTAAGCGTTGCTTCGTTAGTGTCAAGCAAAACTACTGCCGCTATCTCATCGTTTTCAACTTCCGGCTGGCTTCTGACCAACACAAGCGAACGATTAGGTATCGTTGGCATCATGCTATCGCCTTGAGCCCTCAAATAGAAACATTTGCCATTGGGTAACTGATTAATCGGTTCCGTTACATACTCCGTAGCGTTTTCTTCGATTAAAAGCGGTTCTCCGCAAGCAATATGACTTAGAACTGGAATTTGAACCGTTTTGTAGATTGGCTCTACAATAGTTTCAATTCTCTTTTCTTCTACTCCTCTTTTTTCGACCAGATCAGACTTGTTAACTTTAAAATCTTGGCCATGGCTTCTATCCTATCAATACGTGGATAAGACTCGCCATTCACCCATCCTGTAACAGACGAATAAGAAACGCCTAGCATTTTGGCTAACTCAGTCCTCGATATATCCAGTCTGCTGAGATAGTAGCGAATATTCTCTGCCATTACTTCTTTATTACCGAGGTTCGACATTTTATCACCTCCCCTCATGTCATTATTATAACAAAGCAAACAACGTTTTTCAACAGTTAAACTAAAGAATTTAACGGTTTAACTATCAAAAAACGAAGAAAAAAGTTAAAAAATAACAGTTTAATTGTTGACGTAACGATTAAACTGTTATACACTAAGAATGTCGAAAGGAGATGGCAACATGAAAATGACGTTAAAAGCGTTGAGAATCCTTTACGGGTTGACGCAAAAAGAAGCCGGCAAAATGGTCGGGGTAAGCGAGGCAAAGTGGCGTTCTTATGAGAACTGCAAGTCTTTTCCGCAAGTGCCTATCATCGAAAAAATCTCGGAAGTGTTTGGGATCGATTACGATGACATCATTTTTACTAGCTCTACTCTGCAACTTGATTGCAGAGTAAAAAATTGCAATAGATAACAGTTTAACTGTTATTTCGTCCTTTGACAATTGAATAAGGAGGTGCCCATGGAAGAAACAATCATCTTGTTTCTGACCGTTCATAACATGACGGTGGCTGAACTGGCTGACCGATATGAGGTTGACCACTAAGAGCTGCTAAATGCGTTGAGCGGCAGAAACAAGAATATGAAGCACGTCATTAGGCGAATAGCCATGGATATCGAAGGAGGGAAACTAAATGGAAAATACAAGCGTACAAACATTTAAGCGCGGTGACATCAAGTTACCTATTAGAACGTGCGGAGATGGGTCAATCGAATTTGATGCAGAGCAATCAGCAATTGGGTTAGGGATTTCCCGTATCGCTGATAGCGGAAATGAAGTGGTTCGTTGGGAACGAGTTAACAGATATCTGTCCATGCCCACAAGTGGGCATGACAAGATCAAACGTGGTGATTTCATCAGCGAGCCACAATTCTACAAATTAGCAATCAAGGCTAATAACCAAGTTGCTGAGGAATTTCAAGACTGGTTAACGAGCGAAGTCCTTCCCACAATCCGTAAACACGGAGCATATATGACACCGGCAAAAATCGAAGAGGTTCTGACGGATCCTGATACAATCATTCAACTGGCCACTCAGCTTAAGCAAGAACGTGAAGGGCGTTTGATTGCTGAACAGCGTGTCAACGAATTGACACCAAAAGCAGACTATTGCGACAAGGTGCTTGCCGACAAGTCACTTGTCACGATTACGCAAATCGCCAAGGATTATGGCATGAGCGGTCGAGCACTCAACGCTATACTTCATGATTTAGGCGTCATTTACAAGCAAGGCAAAACGTGGTTACTGTATGCCAAGTATCAGAAAACGGGGTGGACGCATTCCGAAACCATCATGGTTGACAAGAAAGATGGCACACAGAAAGCCGTGCTCAACACGAAATGGACGCAAAAAGGGCGGTTAGGATTATATGAGCTGCTTAAAACCCGTGGCATTCTGCCATTAATCGAACAGAAAGCGGTGAGCGCATGACAGACACAAGCCGTGCAATCACTATCACCATTGATGATGATTGCTTGCAGCGATTAATCGAGGAACGCCTTGACGAGCTCATCAATCAAGACGTAATAGGCGTCACATGGTCACTAGATCAGTTCAGGCGCTATTGTTGCGCCAACAAGTCCAAAGACTGGGTAAAGGCTTTTATCTTTATCCCGTTCGCTGAAGAAATTGATTGCGAAAACGGGGGATGGCTAATTCCCCCACGAGGCAAAGGTCATTGTGCAGTCATTTTTGCCAAGCAGGCAAAAGACTGGATGGAAGAAAACCACCACAGAATTAACTGGAGAGGAAAACTGAAGAAATTGGAGGAAGAAAGATGAACGAAAAAGAACCAGTAGTACCGGTACCGGCTGGCGTTTTGGCGGCACTTGAAGCGGCTTGCACGTTTACGAATTGCAAGACGATTAACCACCACGAAATGTTGGACATAATTTCCAATTGTGCCGAGGAAGTCGAAGAGGGATTAAGCGGTACTATCAGCGCATTATCGCTTTCGTATGTAATTTTCGAAGCTGAGAAAACGCAAGGAAAAGAAGTGGCGAAAAAGTTGACGAACGAAATCCTTGGGAGATTCCAAGGTGAGAAGAAAGAAGCTCTTGCACAATTTGCCGCTAACACCCTTGACAGATTCGAAAAAATGTATCGAGGTGATGAACATGAACGTCATTAAGCGATTAAAATTGCGCAAGCTTAACAAGGAACGTGAACGCTTGCTCAACGAGTTTACGGTCGAAGATATCACGGTACAGGGTGTTTGGTCGCTTGGAAAAAGCCTGAACAACGCCGTCAAAAGAGCATGTCTGATGGACGGCTTGGAAAAACTGGACACAAAAATTAAAACAATCGTGGAGGGATAATCATGTAGCGAAATTAAAACAACGGAAGACGGATTGGAAATCAAGGCAAATAAAATCACGTTGAACGAGCCGGAAACAAAGTCAAAGTACATTACGTTGGCGGTAGTTGAATACGACCCAGATGAAGGTACAAGAAACGAGGGGATTGCGGTAGAAAATATGATTGTCAGCCTTCCGACATTCTGCCGCCAAGTCAACAGGGGCGACTTGATTACGTTCAAAGAGTCCGTAGGCCCAAAAATTTTCAATGGCAAGGTACTTACTAAGCAAACATACGACGTTGAAGGCGATTATTTGCCTATGCTGTTGCTAGCATTTCAAAACAAATCCTTAGGAGCACTTCCTACCGTTGAAACAAAAATCGAAGAGACAAGAGTGACGTAGGTAAACAAAAAACCGCCCCTTAGAAAAAGAGACGGCACGAATTTATTATGAATCGCTTATATTATAGCACATTTAGGAGAAGAAACACATGTACAAAATACAAAAAGAATTCAAGAACATTAGAAGATGGAACTAAAATCACGACCTACAGTAGAGAAATTGAAAGTTGCAACATTCTAGAGGTTGAAGCCGGGACTACTGGTTATCGTGGCGGTGATACCGGCCATGGCGGTCGCACCTATTTTCGCATTCAAAATGAAGCAGGCACGGACATGGAAATTCATAGTTATACCGATCGGTACAACGATTACGTGTCTGGTGAAGAATGTGGGGTTGAAGTTACCCTTGGCGGTGACTGTGAGCTTGAAACGATGATCCAGGCTTTGAAGTTTATTGTAAAGGTCCTTGAGGACGAATCTTATTAGAGGAGGAATAGAAATGAATGATTTAACAGTGCTAGAAAAATTGTCAGTCAACTTCAAGCCTGGCACAATCGATTTTCCACAAGCAGAAGAACTGAAGAAACTGGTTGCTGACAAGCTTGATCAGACAAAAGGTCTGGTTGCCACTGACGAAAGCATTAAAGCAACAAAGGCATCACGTGCTGATGTCAACAAGCTTAAAAAGGCAATCGGAGATGTCAGAAAGAAATACAAGAGAGCGTGGAATGCGCCGTTTGAACTCTTCGAGACAACGCTCAGAGCGCTTGAAGGTGATTGCGACAGTGCGTCACAAGAACTCAAGTTGACCATTGACGGGTTCGAGGAAACGCAAAAGGAAGAGCGCAAGCAGAAGGTACAGGCGCTCATCGAAGAAATGGCGCCTAACTACAACGTCAAAGCCGAAGATCTGCCTATCGCAGATAAGTGGTTGCTCAAGTCAACGTCACAAAAAACGATCGTGCAAGAAATCGGCGAACAAATGAAGGTGCTCGTTAACCTGTACAAAGAACGTGATGAAATCGTAAAAAAGTGCATGAAGAACGATCTTGCCCCGGCTCCATACATCGAAATGCACGAAAATGGAACGTCATATATCGACGTTTCAAACAAAATCGAAGCCGATTTAATCGACCGAGAAAATACGGCTGACCTATTCAAGCAAGCTAAGCAAGCTGAAGTAGCTGAAACAAAAAGCTGCTATGACGGACATCGGAGACGGTCGCTTGGTTGATGAAAACGGAGAGGTCAAGCATGAGCTGCAACAGGTGACCTTTACGCTTAAAGGAACCAAGCAGCAGCTTGATGATGTTGCTCGGTTCTGTGTCGCTAACGGCGTAGAAGTGGTCAAGGCAAGCGAGAGAGAGACGGTGATCGAGTAATGGAAAACAGCGAAGAAACAAAAGCCTTGTATAAAGCACTGGGGCTTTTCAGAAAAAACATCAAACAACCTGTAAAGGACGGTAAGAACCCGTACTTTAAAAGCTCATATGTGACTCTTGAGGGAGTCATCAAATCGGTAGACGAAGCGATGAACGGAACGGGTTTGTCTTTTATGCAAGAAGTCGCAACGATCAATGGCTTGCCGTCCGTCAGAACCATGCTCATGCACGAAGACGGAGGCACAATGGCAACCGAGTGGCTTAGTCTGCCACTCAAGCCAGGTGCCACACCGCAAGATGTCGGCTCGCTCATAACATATGCTAAGCGATACCAACTAGCAGGGTTTATGGGTATATCAAGCGACATTGACGATGACGGCAATCAAGCCAGCTACCAAAACCAACGTCAAGCCCAGCTGCAAGTCAGCGAGCAAACGTTGGCGGAGTGGAAACAAGCGATGGCTGATACGTGCCAACGCTTGGGCAAGAGCCAAAAAGGCGTTATGGCTCTGATTAAGAAAGAAACGCTTGAAAACAAACGCTTCGCCGACTACAGAAACTGGAACGAAGAAATCAAGCGCAAAGCAGATATTGCAATCATGAAAGAATTAGGAGGACAAAAGAATGAACAACGTTAATTTGATTGGTCGCTTGACCAAAGATGTTGATTTAAGATACACGCAATCAGGACTGGCGGTAGGTCGTTTTTCCGTGGCGATTGATCGACCCCAAAAAAGACGGGCAAGATAATGGGGCAGACTTCCCAAATTGTGTAGCATACGGTAAAACCGCCGAAAATCTCGCCAATTACGTTCATAAAGGCGAGATGGTCGGGGTGACGGGGTGCATCCGGACAGGGAGCTACACCGGCAAAGATGGTCGGAAGGTTTACACGACAGACATATCCGTGGCAAGCGTTCAATTCCTGAACTCAAGATCGAGCGGCGGCCAAAATAACGGTTATCAAAACAACGGAAACGGTTATCAAAACAACGGATATCAAAACAACGGATATCAAAATAACGGCGGATATCAGCAACAGAATACGTCAAACTCGCCCAATAATGGCGATTTTAGCCAAAATAATGCGCAAAATACGCAATATGGGTTTGACGAGAACGATTTACCGTTCTAACAAGTAAGCAGGGCGGGAGGGTAGGAAAATGATAGGAAATACAAAGGCTATCATCAAATGGCTGTTTGAGCAAGACGCAACTAAGAAATTCGAAATAAAAGAACTGAAACCTAAGCGATCGTTGACCGCAAACGCCTATTACTGGTCTTTACTCAATCAACTAGCGAACGTTCTCAGGCTTGATAATCAAAAGCTGCACTTCATGATGCTGCAAAGATACGGGCAATATGAGGTTGTCAGCGTATTATCCAGTATTGATGTTAGAGGGTATTTCAGATATTACGAGCCTATAGGGCACGGGGTTATAAACAACAAGGAATTTACTCACTACAAGGTTTACAAAGGGAGCTCGGAGATGGACTCCAAAGAGTTTTCCATCTTGCTTGATGGATTAGTTAGCGAATGCAACGAACAGAGCATAGCGACCTTGACGAAAAGTGAAAGGGAGCAGCTGCATTTTATCGAAGGGTGTGATTGAATGGAATTTTGCATTATGAATGACAATTACCCGTTTTGGCGGAATTGTCGAGAGCCTGGACTTTGCCGGCATGAAATCTTTTTCGGAACTGGAAACAGAAGGCTATCGATCGAAGACGGTCTAGTGGTTTTCCTTGCACCAGAAATGCACAACATGACGAATTACGGAGTGCATTTTAATCGTGACTTTGACTTGAAGCTGAAAAAAAGCAGGCGAACGGGCATGGATTGATTATTACGGTAAGAGCAAAGAGGATTTCATCAAGCGGTACGGAAGGAATTACCTTTAAAAGGGGGGATGCGTATGCTACAGCACAGTTTCTCGGTTGAGGTTGCTAAGAAGTGTGGCGTCAACGCCGCAGTCTTGTTCACTAACATTTCTTTTTGGGTCGAGCATAACAAAGCTAACGGAGCAAACGAACACGATGGCAAGTATTGGACGTTTAATAGCATGCAAGCATTCACAACACTTTTTCCGTATCTATCAAAACGTCAAATCGAAACGGCTCTTAAAAAGCTAGAAAACGACGGACTGATTGAAACAGGGAATTATAACAAGCTCCCTTTTGATCGTACAAAGTGGTATACGATAACCGCCAAGGGCTACCGCATTTCACAAAAATGTGAAATCGATACAACATCAATGCAAAATGACATTTCACCAAAAATGTGACACGAATAAACGCAAAATAGTGAAATGACATTTCACCAAAATAGTGACACCAATACCATATATAAACACAGATATAAATACAGATGTAAACACAGACGTAGTCGTTGGCACTAATTTGGTTAACATAGCAGAACAAACAACGGACGGCGGCGGCTTCGCCAAGGTAACTCGATTCTATCAAGATAATTTTGGGATGCTTAGCAGCTACCTTTACGATGACATCAGGCAGACGTATAACGATTGGAAGCAGAAATCAAAAGAGCCTGTCGAAATAATGATCAAAGCTATGCAGATAGCTCTTGAAAAGAATGTCAGAAACTGGAGATTTGTCTCTAAAGTCCTGTTGAATTGGGAAGACAGAAACCCACAGACACTAGCTGACGTAGAAGCACTGGAAAAAGAACATGGAAGACAAGGACAACAAAAGAAGACATTAGCGGAACAAACCGAAGAAGACCGTAAGTTTAACGAAACATACGGATATTTCGCTGATGATTAGGAGGGAAAAGGAATGAGAAGCGTAAGTGATGTTTTAGGCACTATAAAAGCGCCACCAAAAGAATGCACAGCCGCTTATCAAGCGTGGTTGTACAATCAGCAAATGACGGATGAAGAACGGAAAGCGTTCCTCGACAAGAAAAATGAAGAAGTAATTCAAGTGGCATTAAAGGAGATCATGACTCCGAAGACGTGGGGCAAGAGCCTGTGGTCGGGCAACAAAGAAGTCAAATTCTCTTTTTCTGATTGGAATTATTCTAAGCAAGAAAACCAAGGGCTCGCAAAACAAGTGGCAATTCAAGCCAAAACGTTAAGCGACCAGCTCAAAACCGATAACTTCAACGTTGTTTTTCCAGTGCTTCTACGTCAGCTAGTGTCTGTGGGTTTCTGTCTTCCCAATTCAACAGGACTTTAGAGACAAATCTCCAGTTTCTGACATTCTTTTCAAGAGCTATCTGCATAGCTTTGATCATTATTTCGACAGGCTCTTTTGATTTCTGCTTCCAATCGTTATACGTCTGCCTGATGTCATCGTAAAGGTAGCTGCTAAGCATCCCAAAATTATCTTGATAGAATCGAGTTACCTTGGCGAAGCCGCCGCCGTCCGTTGTTTGTTCTGCTATGTTAACCAAATTAGTGCCAACGAC
>CYGL01000237.1_pt1 | contig 27891 bp, 47 predicted proteins | sample 485531 | NCBI WGS metagenome assembly CYGL01 (sample SAMEA3497897, study PRJEB9818) | human gut metagenome | reverse complement strand
GGCCTCGGACCTGTTCCGTATCCTTCGTGGTCTGGGGATACGGGATTGACCGCGCGAATGGTTCGCATAAAAGAATGAAGGCGGAGGGTCGTCCACCGTTGACCTTTGCCTTCCATGACGGGCAGACTGTTCCGCCCGGATTGGTGAAGAAGACACTGGTGAAGGACGTCGGGTTATCCGAAGAGGAGATCCGCGGTATCCTCGGGCAGAAATGAAGAGGCGCAACATGGATACACGACAGGTGAACATCACCTATCACAGGGAAGACGGCGTATGGTGGGCCGAATCCGATGACATGCCGGGATTCTCCGCCGCCGGCGACACGTTCGCCGAAACCCGCAAGCTCGCACGCGAGGATATACCGTTCTTTTTCGATGACAACGAGCCCACCACCATTCGTGAATTTTTGGACAACGGGACTGAAGTTGTTCCGAACAACACCATCTTCGTGTTTCCCACCCCGGAGCTGATGAAGAACGGCGGCAAAGGCGAGTATTTCGAACCGGTCAACGTGTCCACCACCGCCAACCAGGGCATCGAAGAACGCAGAATGGTGGCCTGACATATGAGCGAGGTTTCTGAACGCGCGTCGATTATCGTGCAGCTCGCCAATTTCGCCGCCGTGGACGGTTCCGGTATGGGGAATGTTCTTGGCTCCGGTGCCAACATCTTCCCACTCACGCCCAATGGCATGACGCCGCGATTCACCGTGTTCACGGAGATACACGTGCCGGCGGATATATGCCCGTGCGAGGTGGCCGTCGAATACTCCCTGCGTGACGAGAAGGGAGACGTCGTCGAGGTTGCCGGTCCGATGCCCCAATCCTTGCGTATCGCGAACATCATGACGATTGATGCGGGCCTTGCTGGACTCCCCCTCGACCAAAGGAACCATATCGGTGCGGTCAGTCTCGGAACACTGGATTTCTCCAACGGACTCGCACTCGCGCCGGGGAATTATTCGTGGCGCGTGACTCTTGACGGAGACGATGAGCATGCTGCGGAACGATTGTTCTGCGTTCCCAAGCCTGTCACCCCTCCTGTATTTGGGTAAATCTGACATTTCGAGTATGCTTCGCCCCGCCTATCGATTAGGATAGGTGGGCGAAGCGTCCTCCTTTCTTGAACTAGCTGGATTCTTCACTCGCCCTGTTGGCGCTGCAACGCCAACAGGGCAATTCTTTTATTGGGTTATTCCATTACTTGGTAAAGGTATCCCGCTGTTGCGGAATATCGACATCATGGTTGCCGTTGGTGCAATCAACACCGAGACAGGCACGGAATCATCGCCGCGTTTACAGCCGCTTGTGAATATCGCCATATATTCCTCTCCGACACCAAGATGCTTTGATAATCGAGCGGCGTTCTGCTTGTTGACGTAACCTACGCAGCCAGCACCAGATGCGTGAATGGCCACTGCATTCTTATCATATTTATTGCCGGGCTCTCTGACTAATTCGGCCTTCGCTAAGGGTCGCGTATCTGCATTCAGCACGGCCTCCTCATAGTATGCGGATCCTCGTATGGAACCGGTATAGATACCGAGCTTGTAAACCTGCCCACTAGATCTATTCGGCAATAAGCCATTCGGCGCTTCCAGCACCAGTTGGCCGTTATACAGGTTGAGCTGCAGGTTGGTGTTGCCTTCGTCGTCCATCGTCACCAAATCAAGTTGGTGCTCGGCGGGGAGGAAGGCACCGCTGTATATCGGTACGTATTCAGTCAATCCTTGGACTGGTTTCAAGGTTCGAGGGTCGGCAGGATGCTGAGTGGTTTCCAGCCCGACGAATGCAGAAGGGCGAGTCGGCGGATTCTTCATCGACCCCGAACCGGAGCCCTTCACTGCTTGATTTGGCTGAGACCGCCCCCATCTTTCCTCTTTGGGTTTTGTCATTTCGATAAGTATGTATGCCGGTAGGCAAAGCAGTGGAATTCCTATGGAAAAGAACAGTATCCAGCCCATTGCGTCCCCTTACGCGGCCACGTTGTCGTGCAGCCATTGTTTGTATGCCTGGATTATCCAAGGCATTACGTTCATCTCTTTTGCCATGAGGGTTTCGTCTCCGTCGTATATGTTTTCGGCGGTCTGGTATTCCACTTGGCTTATGAGCATTCGGGCGGCTTCTATATCCGCTCGTTGTTCCGTGTAGCGGTCGGCGTGGCCTCCCCTGTCGCGGTGTTTGGCGTGGCTGATTTCGTGGGCCAGTACGCACCGGTATTGGGTTGGGGTGAGGTCGTCCGCTATGTAGATGGTCTCGGTGTTCGCGTCGTAGAGTCCTTGGTACCCGGTTTGCATCGGGGTGATGATGACTCTTTTCGCGTACCACCTGGCTTCCTGCTCTAGGTCTGTCGTCACGGCAGCTCCTCGTATGCTTCCTGTTCGGCCTTGGTGTCGCCCGGCTTGGCCACCAGTGTTTGCATACGAGCAAACGCTTTCTTTGCAAGCTGAGCGTCAGATTCAATCTGAGCTTTTGCAGACGCCTCTTCAAGGATGAGGAATGGATCGCAGCCAAGTACCCTCGCGATGGCGTCAATCTCTTCGGTGTTGAAACAGCGATCACCACGAATCTTGTTGTAGTAGCTGTTACGTCCGATACCGGTAGCTGCACAAAGGTCGTCTATCGTCATGTTGCGGTCACGACGTCGATTTTCGATAACCTCTATGACTCTTTGCGTGAAGAGTGATTCATATTTGCTCACGTGAAAGATTGTACCGTTTTCCGGTACGTTTGCAAAATTCGTACCGTTTTGGGTTGACAGTACGTACCGGATACGGTACTTTATAAAACATGCAAACAAACACACAGCTCTCCGCAACGTCAATAGAACTGATTAGGGCAGTAAAGGCCGAGGCGGCGCGCTTGGGCGTGTCCACCCCAGAACTAGCCCGCCGAACTGGGCGCGACCGCAAATTCTTCTACGACCGCTTCCTATTCCTCAAAGCCTTTTCCACTGATGACCTCGACGCCATTGCCATAGCCCTCGGCATCACCGCCGCCGACATCATCAACTCGGCACGATTCGCAGCCGAAATGCACAACGCGAAGGCGGTGGCGTGATGGTTAGGACCTACCGGCTTGGTGGCGCGGAACGTGAGAGGGCCCGTGCGCTGATTCGTATTCTCGGCATCGACATGGATCGTGTCAGATGGTTGGACGGCCACCCGATGACGGTTCGCGTGTTCGATGACGGCAAATGCTGGGTCGAATACACGGGACTCGTCGTCTGCGACAAGGAAGACGTCGGCTTCTGCCTCCGTGGGCTCGAGCCCGTGGATGTCGGGCCGGGGTCTATAGGGACAGGATCCGGGAATGCCGGAACAGGATTCTTCGCGAGGATACGCGGATGTCTCTCGATTTCGAGGTCTCGACCATCGCGACGATGACGGTGCCGGACTCATGGCGCTTGAGCTTGGAGTCCCCACGGTATTCGACGATAGCGCCGCCAGTCGGCGTCACTCGAATGTCTCGTTCGGTGAGCCACTCGTTGTTGCGCAGTATCCACCCGTCCCCATTCGTCTTCTCCACTCCCCAGTCGGTCGAGAGGTACAGGCGTCGTTCCGCGTCGAAGGACAGTAGCAGTGCCGTCAATCCCATCCAGTTGTCCGCCAGCCATTTCCACATGGCTCAGATTCTAGCCACAAAAAAATGCCGCCGATTGCAGCGGCGGCGATATCAATTGAAAGCAGGTTCAAATGACCGAATCCAATGTACAGCCCTTCGAGTTCAGGGGCAACCCGGTCGCCACGGTGACCGCGGAGAACGGGACGGTGCTGTTCTGCGCGAAGCATGTCGCCACCGCACTCGGATACAGCAACACCAACGACGCAATCAGGAAGCACTGCCGTCATATCGATGGGGTCGCGAATCGCTACCCCATCACCGACAGCCTCGGCCGCACCCAACAGGCCGTGTTCCTCACCGAAGGCGACGTGTACCGCCTCATCGCCAGCAGCAAGCTCCCCAGCGCAGTCGAGTTCGAGCATTGGCTGTTCGACGAGGTCGTCCCCCAGATCCGTCGCACCGGCGGTTACATCCCCCAGGCCGAAACCCCGGAGGAGACGATGGCGCGCGCGGTGCTCATCGCCCGGAAGACCATCGAAGAACAACGGAAGCAGTTGGACGAGCAGAAGCCGAAGGTGTTGTTCGCGGATGCTGTGGCCACGAGCAAGAGGAGCATTCTGATCGGCGAATTGGCGAAGATCCTCAAGCAGAACGGCGTGAAGACCGGCCAGAACCGGTTGTTCAAGCAATTGCGCGAGGACGGTTTCCTGATGAAGCGCAACGGGAACCCGAACATGCCGACGCAGAAGAGCATGGAACTGGGTTTGTTCGAGGTCAAGGAAACATCGATCGCCCATTCGGATGGTCATGTGTCGTTGAACTTCACGACGAAGGTCACGCCCAAGGGCCAGCAGTACCTCATCCAGAGGTATCTGGGCTGCACTCCCCTTGACCTGGAAGCGGGTGCGTGATGGCCGGTAGTCAAATCGAATCGTCTCTTGACGGCTGGCCGATCGCCAAGGTGGCGAGCTTCCTCGGTGTCTCGAAGGGCAGTCTCTACGTGTGGTCATGCCATGACAAGTGGGGCGGCCGGTATCCGCCGGCTCCGAAACGCGTAGGCCGCAGGCTCGTTTGGAATCCACAGGAGGTCATCGACTACCGGGACCGGCGGTGCGCGATAAGCCGCAGGGAGCTGGTCCATGGCGAATAAGGGTTTCCCGGATTCGAAACCGGGAGAAAAGAGGTGCCGGCGTCGCACTGTCCAAGGTTCACGCCGGCACCAACATCACCAATCACATTGAAAGGAAAACAAGTGATGTCAGGACACAAGATTACCGGAATCCACGCCATCGGCGTCGAGATCCCGAAGGGAATGTCATTCAAGGAGCTCATGGAGCAGCTGCTTGAGGGAGGAGAGGCTGAGTTGGAGAAGGAGTTGGACGAGGAGACGCGCCAGCCGGAAACCGGCAAGTGCGATTGTCCGGCGTGCGATCCGGACAAGGACACCGTGGAGGAAAGATTGTTCCATCCGGTCGATCAGTGGCAGCACGCCGTCGATGTGGCCAGTGACGTGCATGACGCTGCAGGTTCGCTCGAACAGTGCCTGTTCGACCTTGGTGAGAACCAGTTGGCGTTCGATGCGTCGATGATCCTCAGCCAGTCGCTGACCCTGCTGCGTGACATCCAACGCAAGCGCAAGGAGGTTGCGGAATGAGCATCGAAGCATTGCGCAAAAAGAAGCGTATGCGCCGACCCCGGCCGAGGTTAACGGACGGGCAGAAATCGGCCGTGTTACTGGCTCTCACGTTCTTCGAGGGTTGGCTGGTCGGTTTCGCCGGCACGCATAGTCGCATCCCCAGTCCGGTGGGTACGCCGCAGTGGATGATAACCGGCTCGCTCGCATTGGCGGTCGTATTGCCGCTCGTGTTCGTGGGAATCCTGTTGAAGTGGGGTGGCGATGGAACAGCCGAGTGAGTTCACTCTTTGTCTGCCGGGCGACCCGGTGCCGAAGGGGCGTCCCCGCGTCTACAACGGGCACGCGATGACCCCGAAGCGCACCGTCAGGGCGGAGGAACGCCTGTTCGCGGAATTCCGTCTGAAATACCCGCAGGCGAAACCATACCAGTGCCCGGTCAGGTTGGAGGCCGAATTCTGGATGAGCCATCGCGGCCGCCCGGATCTCGACAACCTGCTGAAGCTGGTTTTGGACTCGCTGAACGGCGTCGCCTACGTGGACGACGCGCAGGTCGTCGAATCCCATGCCACCAAGCGCATGCCCGACCTATGGGTGTACGGAGCCAAAGGCAAATACCGGAAACGCAAGTCCGGCGACCCGTACACGTACTGCGGGCACGAATACGAACCACATCTCTATATCCGAATCAAGCCGCTCCCGGAACGGGGGCCGAACAAGCAAGGAGAACAATCATGAGCAAGCCGATCAACGAACCCCGTCTGGTGCAGCAGGCGCTGATAGCGGACGAGGGTCTGAGTTTCGAACTGGCGGCTTTGGTGCCGCCGGCGAACGGCATCACGAACGCGGCCAGCACGTTCATCGACCGGGCGACCAAACTGTTGCTGTCCGACAAGATCATGCTCACCAACGAGCAGCATACGGCCGTCACGTCGGCCATCGCCATCGCCCAACTGACCGTCAAGGAGGGTGCGGCCGTGTCGAAGCTGCTGCGCAACCCGGACGCTTCGGCGGACATCATCGCCGGACTGCGACTCACCTCCAAGGACAGGCAGGATGCCTGACCGGCGTCTCTGGATGCCGCGTTGCAGGACATGCGGGCCGCTCGGCAAGCCCACCGGACTGGACGAGGCGGTCACCTGCTGCAACCGGCACACGAACCAGACCAAGCATCAGACGGCGTGGTATCCCACCTACGCCCAAATCATCGTGAAAGGCACATCAAATGACTGCGAATGACACGTCAACCATTGAAACCACGGAGGCCGTGAACCCGGACGGGGAATTGCGCCAAGGATTGTTCGCCGCGCAGGCGGCGCGCATCGTGGAACTGCAGGCCGAGATCGCGTCCCGTCAGGAGGAGGTCGACGAGCTGAAGGCCCGTATCCTCGACTCGCATCCTGTCGGCACCTACCAGGCCGGCAACCTGAAGGTGCAGGTCAAGCCGGGCGCGCGCCGCATCAACGCCGGCACGTTCGAAAAAGCCTATCCGGCCACCAAGTATCCCGGAGCCTACCAGTTGCGGCCGCGGCCGCTCAGCCAGTTGGAGAAGCTGCTGTCGGCGGACGCGGTGGCCGATTACGCGATGAGCGACAAGCCTATGGTGGTGGTCTCATGAGCGCGGAACTGTCCAGCCTGGGCATCGCCCAGATCGTGGAAAGCGTTATCGCCGACTACGACCTGCGTGACGAGGACGGCAACGAGCTGACCGACGACCTGTACGTCATCCGTTCCGAGCAGCTCGACGAGCTGGGCCTCACCGTCGCCAGACGCATCCACAAGGCCATACGCGAACTGGAGACGCAAGGCAAGACCGGCTTCCCCGTGCATTCGATGGCCTTCGGCAGCATGCCGGTAACCATCGCGAAGGACGGCGACCGCACCTACACGCTGCGCTTCGACAATTCGGACGAGGCGGTGGCCATCACACGGCTCAGCCGGACCGCACTCACGGACATCAAGAAACAGATCAACGAGTTTTTGAAGGAGGTGAAGAACCGTGAGCATGAATGAGGCGGTATTGGCCGTCGCACAAGCCCAGCAGCAGGGTGATGCGATACCAGTGGACATACCGCCCATGACCCAGTCGGCACCCGGCATGGGCAAGCCGCCAGTCACGCCGAAAACACGGGTGGACACGATGGAGGAACCCTGGTTATGGCCGGAGATCCGCCAGCTCATCGAGGACGATATCCAGAACGCTCCGCGTGAGCTGCAGCGTGAGATAGGCCCATCCGAACTGGGAACGGATTGCGTGCATTGCCTCGCGGCGAAACTGGCGGGTTGGCCGGAGCGTCGTTCGCCGGGTTGGCTGCCGTTCATCGGCACGTGCGTGCACGCGCATTTCGAGACCATGTTCCGAGAGCTGAACGGGGAGCCGGCGGCCCAGTTCCCGTACACGAGCGAGGACAACGTGCACTGTCTCGCGGAACGGTGGCGCCCGGAGTACCGGGTCACCGTAGGCCGATTGCAGGGCCTCCACGGCGGCTATGACGTCACCGGATCGATCGACCTGTGGGACCGCAAAACCAACAGCACCATCGACTGGAAGATCGTCGGCAACACAACCGTCACCAAGGTCAAGGCCCACGGCCCATCGCAACAATACCGGATACAGGCGTCGCTCTACGGCATGGGCCTGCAGAACGAGGGCGAACGGGTGGAACGCAACTGCATTTACTTCCTGCCCCGCAACAAGACCAGTTTGGGCGACGCTTTGCCCTGGGAGACAAGGTTCGACCCGGAGCCCGGCAAATGGGCGTTGGCCCGGGCCCAGCTGCTCGTCAACCTCATGGACATCATCGAGCAGTCCGACGGCGTGGACGTGCGCGACAGCTGGATAAAGCAACTGCCAGCGGCGGGCCCCGACAAGTGCTTCTCATGCAAGGGGCGCGTGTGGCCGGATATGAGTGCGCTTCCCGAGTTCGACGAGAAGCCGTGGCCGGACGTGCCCGACAAATGGCTCCAACTCATCCCCCTAATCGAATCCGAATACCAGTTCACCGAATAACGAAAGGAAACACAATGTTCGGTCAACAACCACAGCAACAGTACGGCTATCCCCAGCAGGGATATCCGCAACAGCAGGCTTACAGCCAGCAGCAGTATGGCGGCTATCAGCCGGCTCCGATGGCTCCGAAGATGAGCGCGGAGCAGATGCTCAACCAGATCGACTCGCAGTCCGGCAAGTCCGCGTTCACGAAGGACAGCATGCCGGGCACGAGGGTGACCGGCATCATCGAGAACGTGACCGCGAACCAGGTGCGTGACTTCCAGACCAAGCAGCCGGCGTTCTGGAACGACGGCTCGCCTCGCCTGCAGGTATTGGTCACCATCGACACCGGCATCATCGACCCGAACGTGGAGGATGATGACGGACGCCGCACCGTCTATATCAAGGGGTGGGGCGTGCAGCGCCGCGCATGGCTGCAGGCATTGCACAACGCCGGTTTGAAGAAGGCCGGTGAGGTCAAACCGGGCGACCGGTTCACGGCCACGTTCACCGGCTACGGGCCGCAGGGCAATCTGCCGCAGCCGCCGAAACTGTTCGAATACGTGATCGAACACCAGTCGCCGGCCGATCTCGCCATGGGCCAGCCCCAGCAGCCCGCACAGCAGCCCTTCCAGCAGCAGCCCCAGCAAAGTTACCCGCAGCAGCAGTACGCCGCACAGCAGGCGGCACAGGCCCCGAATCAGGGGTATCAGCCGGCCCCAACCGACCCGTGGAACCCGCCCGCACAGCAGGGCCAGCAGCAATCTGTTCAGCCTGTGCAGCTCGGCCAGCAGCAGGTGGATCCGATGAAGGTCAACCAGTTGAAGGCGTTGGGCAAGCCGCCGCAGGAGATCGCCGCCTTGTTGGGCGTGCCGGTCGAAGCGGTGACGGCCGTCACCGACCAGGCGCAGCCGCAGAACCACGGCGGCTCGGAACAGCAATTGGAAACCGGTGAATTCTGATGGACGAACTGCTGAAACACCTGCAGAACCAGTAGCTCGAGCTGATGAAAGACATGGATTCCCCCGCCTCCGATCAGGACGGTTTCCGTGACGTCGACTCGGAAAGCCTCCAGCTCATGAGCGTGAGACTCGTGCTCCTGGGCTGACACAAGAGCAAGAATTCCGACAAGGACTGAGTCCAGTCCCGACCGCCGTAGCCGTATCCAAGCGGCCGGCACGCATGCAAAGGCGTGCACGGCACCACACATATTCACATCACGTCAAAGGAGTTTCAAGGATGACCGACATCTACGGATACGCGGCAGCCGCGCCACTGTACCGTGCGGCGGGCTGGATGCAGGTCATCCCCCTGCCGGAAAGCCGCAAGACCCCACCACCCAGCGGTTTCACTGGACGCAGCCGCAAGCCCGTCACCGACGAGCAGATGCAACTCTGGTCGCAGTCGGATCCGACTGCGACCAGAACCGCACCTGCTCGTCGGTGACGGGTTTGCGGCTGCGTCCCGTGAAACCGCTGGGCGGCGGGGTCTTGCGGCCTTCCGGCAGGGGGATGACCTGCATCCAGCCCGCCGCACAGTACAGTGGCGCGGCTGCCGCGTATCCGTAGATGTCGGTCATTCCTGGAACTCCTTTGACGTGATGTGAATATGTGTGGTGCCGTGCACGCCTTTGCATTCGTGCGGGCCGCTTGGATACGGCTACGGCGGTCGGGACTGGACTCAGTCCTTGTCGGAATCCTTGCTCTTGTGCCAGCCCAGGAGCACGAGTCTCACGCTCATGAGCTGGAGGCTTTCCGAGTCGACGTCACGGAAACCGTCCTGATCGGAGGCGAGGGAATCCATGTCTTTCATCAGCTCGAGCCACTGGTTCTGCAGGTGTTTCAGCAGTTCGTCCATCAGAATTCACCGGTTTCCAATTGCTGTTCCGAGCCGCCGTGGTTCTGCGGCTGCGCCTGGTCGGTGACGGCCGTCACCGCTTCGACCGGCACGCCCAACAATGCGGCGATCTCCTGCGGCGGCTTACCCATGTCCTTCAGTTGGTTGACCTTCATCGGATCCACCTGCGGCTGGCCGAGCCGTACCTGCTGAGCGGGTTGCGCCTGTGCCGGCGGGTTCCATGGGTCGACCGGAGCCGGCGCATATCCCTGATTCGGGGCCTGCATGGGCTGCTGGGGCGCGTACTGCTGCTGCGGGTATGCCGGCTGGGCTTGCTGCATGCCGGGCTGCTGGGGTTGGCTGCCGTTCACGAGATTGTTGACGCTGGACGCGGGTTCGATGTGGAATTCGAACACCTTCGGCGGTTGGGGCGCGTCGCCCCGCGGGCCGAGACCCACGAACCGTTCCGTGATGGTGTCGCCCGGCTTCGGGATCTTCACGCCCGCCTGACGGCAGGCCTCGCGAAACGCCTTGAGCTGGATGCCCCAGCCCTTGATCCAGAGCGAGCGGCGGCCGTCGTCGTCATCCACGCTCGGGTCGCGCAACTGGGTCTGGATGATGACGTGGATCTGCTCCTTCGGGCGTCCGTCGTTCCAATAGGCGGGCTGTTTGGTCTGGAAGTCGTTGACCTGCGTGGTCTCGATTTTTTCGATGACGCCGGTCACCGAGTCTCCGGGCTGGCTGTTCGCGCCGAAGTACGCTTTGGCGCTGTTGCCGGCGAGCAGGTCGCCGAGCGAGCTCAACTGGGCGGGCTGTCGTTGGGGCTGCTGGTAGCCGTACCCCTGCTGCGGGTACCCGTACTGTTGTGGTTGTCCGAACATTGTCGTGTTCCTTTCGTTGTTTTTTACTTGGTGAACTGGTATTCGGGTTCGAGCAGGTCCATGAGCTGCAGCCATTGGTCCGGCACTTCGGGCCATGCCTGTTCGTCGAATTCGGGGAGCGTGGTCGAGTCCGGCCACGTGTTGCAGTCGAAGCAATGCCCCGTGCTGTGTGGTAGTCGGCGGATCCACGAGTCACGCATCTTGGGCCCGTCGGCGAGCTCTATCACGTCGAGCAGGTTCGCGAGCAGGTTCGCCCGTGACAAGGCCCACATGCCCGGCTTCTCGTCGAACTCCCGCTCCCACGGGTAGGCGTCATTGAGCGTCTGGCTGTTGCGGGGAAGGAAGTAAATGCAGCTGAGCCGCACGTCCACGCCCTCGTTCCTGAGCCCTATTCCGTACAGGCTGGCCTGCACCCGGTATGTCTGCGATGGGCCGTGGGCCTTCGCGAGCTTCAGTGTGGAGTTGTCGTTCACGTACTTCCAGTCGATGGTCGCGCCTTCGGCCACGTCCCACAGATCGATGCTGCCCTTGATGTCGTAGCCGCCCGTGAGGCCGTTCAACCGGCCCACGGTCACCGTGTACTCGGTGCAATACAACGGTTTGAGCTCCTCGGGGGCGGGTCCGTCGAACACCTGGCCGCCGTACATGACCTGCGGGTTGGAGAACAGGCGTTCGAAATGCTCGTGCAGACAGGTGCCCGTGTAGGGCAGCCATGCCGGCTGCTTCGACTGTTCCCAGCCCGCCAGCTTCGCCGCCAGACAGTGCAGGCAGTCCGTGCCCAGTTCGCTGGGTCCGAGCTCACGCTGTAGGTTGCGCGGCTTGTTGACGATGTCCGCCTCGATGATGCCGCGAATCTTCGGCCACAACCTGGGTTCCTCCATCGTGCCGATTTTGGTTTTCGGCGTGACGGGTGGTTTGCCCATGACGGGTGCCGACTGCGTCATGGGCGGTATGTCCACGGGGATCGCATCACCCTGTTGGGCCTGCGCGACGGCGAGGATAGCCTCATTCATGCCGTTCATGGGTTTTCACCTCCTTGAGAAAGTCGTTGATGGTTTTCTTGACGTCGGCCAATGCGGTCTTGTTGAGGCCTTTGACTGCAACCGCTTCGCTGGCGTTGTCGAAGCGCAGCGTGTAGGTCCCGTCATCCGCCGTCGTGATGGTTGGCGGCGTATGCCCGCAGAGCATCGAATGCACGGGAAAACCGGTCTTGCCCTGCGTCTCCAGTTCGCGCGTCGCCTTGTGGATACGTCTGGCGACGGTGAGGCCCAGCTCGTCGAGCCGTTCGGAGCGGATGACGTACAGGTCGTCGGTCAGCTCGTTGCCGTTCTCGTCGTGCAGGTCGTAGTCGGCGATGGCGCTTTCCACGATCAGGGCGATGCCCAGGCTGGACAGTTCCGCGCTCATGAGACCACCACCGTCGGCTTGCCCGACATCGCGTAATCGGCCACCGCGTCCGACGTCAGCAGCTTCTCCAACTGGCTGAGCGGCCTTGGCTTCAACTGGTAAGCTCCGGGATACTTGGTGGCAGGATAGGCTTTTTCGAACGTGCCGGCGTTGATGCGGCGCGCGCCCGGCTTGACCTGCACCTTCAGATTGCCGGCCTGGTAGGTGCCGGCCGGATGCGAGTCGAGGATACGGGCCTTCAGCTCGTCGACCTCCTCCTGGCGGATGGCGATCTCGGCCTGCAATTCGACGATGCGCGCCGCCTGAGCTTCGAATAGGCCCTGGCGCAACCCCTCGTCGGGATTCTTGGTTTCGACTTCCTTGAAATCGGGGGGCAATACTTCATTCGCAGTCATTTGATTTGCCTTTCACGATGATCTGGGCGTGGGTGGGATACCACGCCGTCTGATGTTTGGTCTGATTCGTATGCCGGTTGCAGCAGGTGACCGCCTCGTCCAGGCCGGTGGGCCTGCCGAGCGGACCGCATGTCCTGCAACGCGGCATATAGAGACGCCGGTCAGGCATCATGCCTGTCCTCGGAGGTGAGGCGCAGTCCGGCGATGACCTCCGCCGAAGCGTCCGGGTTGCGCAGCAGCTTCGATATGGCCGCGCCTTCCTTGACGGTCAGTTGGGCGATGGCGATGGCCGACGTGACGGCCGTATGCTGCTCGTCGGTGAGTATGATCTTGTCGGACAGCAACAGTTTGGTGGCTTTGTCGATAAACGTGCTGGCCGCGTTCGTGATGCCGTTCGCCGTCGGCACCAGGGCCGCCAGTTCGAAACTCAGATCCTCGTCCGACACCAGCGCCTGCTGCACCATACGCGGCTCGTTGATCAGCTTGCTCATGATTAGTCTCCTTGCTTGTTCGGCTCCCATTCCGGGAGCGGCTTGATACGGATAAAAAGGTGCGGCTCGTACTCATGCCCGCAACACGTGTAGGGGTCGCCGCTCTTGCGCTTCCGGTAGCGGCCCTTCGACCCGTACACCCACAGGTCCGGCATGCGCTTGCTGGCGTGGCTTTCGACGACCTGCGCGTCGTCCACGTAGGCGACGCCGTTCAAGGAGTCGAGCACCAGCTTCAGGAGGTTGTCGAGGTCGGGACGGCCGCGATGGCTCATCCAGAACTCCGCCTCCAAGCGCACGGGGCATTGGAACGGTTTCGCCTGCGGGTATTTCAACCGGAATTCCGCGAACAGGCGTTCCTCCGCGCGAACCGTGCGTTTCGGCGTGATCGCATGCCCGTTGTAGACGCGGGGCCTGCCCTTCGGCACCGGGTCGCCCGGCAAGCAGAGCGTGAACTCACTCGGATTCGTCACCGTCACCCCATTTCAATAAGGCCATGATGGTCAGGATGGGCAGGACGATGGCGAGCACGAGACTGCCGGTGATCATCCACTGCGGCGTGCCCGACAGGTCCGGTACGCGGCTGTGCGTGGCCGCGAACCCCGTCACCCAACCCTCGAGGAACGTGACGCCGAGCAGTATGACGGCTTTCACGGCGTCCGACAACCGGGTCCCCGTTTTCGGCGCGCGCATTCGTTTGCGCCCGTTGCCGTGCCTCATCGCCTCGATACTCATTTCGCCGCCTCCTTGCGTTTGCGTTCGATCGCCCGCAGCAGGGTCAGGGATTGGCTGAGGATCATGGCCGCATCGAACGCCAGCTGGTTTTCGCCCAGGTCGGCGAGCCGCTGCTCCAACACGTTGGCCGCGTCATGCAGGTCGGAGGTGATGTCCATGGCATGCCGCCACTGGGCCTCGGGGTTCTGATCATCCGTGTAGAAGTATCCGTGGCCGGATGAGGTGATCGCGTCGAACAGTTCGCGCATGGTCACATCCTCCGGGACCTTTCCGTTAATCTTGTTGTCTGACATCACTTGTCTCCTTTGCAATGTGATTGGTGATGTTTGGTGTCGGCGCAATACCTTGGACAGTGCAACGCCGACACCGCTTATTTCTTTTCCTCCCGGCATTGGGGCCGGGAAACCTATTTGCCTGACCCGTAGAGGTATTCGGCTCGGGTGCGCTGGTGCGCGTTGTCGTAGCGGGCGACCTCCTCGGGCCGCCAGCCGCGCACGCGCCCGGTCGGCCCCAACACGGGTGTCGGCGCCTCGCCTTTCCACACGCGCTGGTACATGGTTCGCCGGCTGACCCCGTAATGCTCGGCCAACGCCTTATAAGTGAGCAATCCCTGCACCATCACGCGCCCGCCTCCAAGCGGTACCGGTACATGACCTGGCATCGAGGACAGAGTAATTTCAGAGTCCCTTCGTTGCGGCTGCTGCAATAAACCGTGTGTTTCGGATCGTCTTTCAGCCAGCAGCCGCACAGGGTGGGAGCCCCCGCCGTAAATCAGCATTTCCGGAATCCTGACGTAATGCCACAGCAGATTCCAGTTCCGGTCGTAACTGGCGTGCCTTGGGAAGCGTGCGCCTCAGATCCTTGAACAGTTCGACTTCCATGGCATCCGGCATCGTCCGGCGCTGCGTCTTCGGTTTTGTTGCGACGCTCATCACGCCACCCCCGGGAGCCGACCCTGGCTGCGCCCGTAGATGAACCGGTCGATGAACCAGTTCACACCCTTGGCGGTGAACCGCGCGTACTGGCGGTCAAGCTTCCCGTTCGCCTTGCGAGACATGACGGGTTTCAGATAGCCGGGCTTGACGGCCTTGACGGTCGGCGCTTCCGAACGCAGTTCGATATAGCCGGCACCGCGCAGTATCCCGTACACGGTGTCGCAGTTCATCCGCTTGTCGATGGCTTGGAAATGACGTGCGGCCTGTCTTACGCTCATCGTCCCGTCCGCCGAGACGAACGCCTCACCCAACAGGGCGAGAGGCCTCATTTTCTCGTTGCTGGCACGGAGTTCGAGATTCTCCCGGCGGGCTTCGCCGAGCAGCCGGGATTGGATCTGGTTCGCCTTCGCCAGAATCAACGACTCCTCATCCATGCCGTTGGTTTTGAATCGGATGGCGGCACCCTCGTTGAAGTACTTGTCCAATGCGTCGGCGGCTTCGCACTGGTAGGCTTCGATCTTCGCGCGAAGATCGGGCTTGACTTTGCCGGGGTTGATGTTGGCGAGCCACATGGTCATCGTGCGACGATCGATCATCGTCATCTCGCGGTTCTTGCCGTCCGCACCAACCATAGGCATAATGACTACGGTTGCCCACGGCTTCTCTTTCAGCTTGCGAAGTTGCGTCCAGTAGTCCACATCGAGGTTTTCGCACATGCGCCTCAGCGATGCCATCCATGAGCCATCCTTGGCCACGGCTTCGATGGTGTCACCGTGGAACGGGACCTTAATCAGGGAATCGCTCATTTGAGGTCACCGTCCTTCGCGTTCGCGGGATCCATCTGCTCGATGCTTTCGACGTTGTTGAACGGGATGATCGTCGTCATGCTCTCGTCTGCCACCGTGCCATGGTCGTTGAGCCATGTGGCCTGATAGAACGCGAAGCCGACGCCGGGGAGGACATCCACGTCAGCTGCGAACAGCTGACGGTGCCCCTTGACCCCGGTTTTGATCAGGGTTGCTACGCAGGGGAAGTCGTCGCTCCACCATGAGGGGAGGTCGAGGGTTTCGATTTCCTTGTTGTCGGTTAGAATGGTGTTGTTCATTTGAACCTTCTTTCATTTGATCTCGGCATCCGTGGCGGCGGATGCCTTTTCTTTTGCCTGTGTGGATTCGATGGCCTCGGCGAGAACCTGAACCGGATCCGCATTGAGAGCCTGCGCGGTGCCGATGAAGGCGCTGAGGGGCATGTCGCCGGCTTTGAGACGGTGTCGGACGGTGTTGCGCTCGACGCCTGTCTTCTGCGCGATTGACGTCTTCGGCACCTCATCGAGAAGCGACTTGTCTCGGAGGCTCTTCACGGCCGAAGCTGCCTGCTGTTTAGCAAGTGCAATTTGCATGGTTATTGTTTTAGCACTTGCAACAGTATTTTAGCAAGTGCGGCGTGTCACTTGCTAAAATGGTTGCTATGCCTACGAAGAAATATGTTTGGAAAGCTACGGATAAAGCCGCGAGCTACTTGATTCAATGCTTAGTAGCCGAGTCTCATCTCGGCTACACCGGCATCGAACGCGCCTCGAACGGCGAAATCGGCTACAACCGAGTTCGTGATCTTTGCCTGGGTCTTAAAGCCCCGGCGAGGCTCTCCGAATTTTTGCTGATCTGTGACATCTGCAAGGCGGATCCAATCATTGTTCTTCGGAAAGTATTGGAGACCGCGGCCGGACAGCCCTTCATTCCCTCGGTGGATGCGGTGATGGACGATGTTTATGCGGACGCTGTGACGAGAGCGATGAGAAAAGAAGAAAGAGCTCGTTCTGCCGAGGCGAAGCGTATCGAATCCGTCAATGACGAGCAGTCTCGTGTGGCTGAAACTCTCAGCAAGCTCCACCGCGGTGACCTCGACATCGCCGCCTATGAGGACGAGCACAAGTATGACGGTGATGGGGACGAACCAGCGTAATTCCCTCGAATTCGAGGGAATCGGAAAAAAGGGGGTCGATTTTGACCCTGTTTAAAGTCATCGAATTCGACACGTTTTAGAGAAAGAGGTTTTGAATCATGGATGATTCAAATAACCAGCAGGCCGAGATAGTCCTGTACCAGGCGGACGGGCGCAACGTGCCCGTGCAGGTGTCGTACTGGGGCGACACGTTCTGGATGCCACAGTCCGGCATGGCAGAATTGTTTGACACCAGCCAGCAGAACGTAAGTCTGCATCTAGAAAAACATCTATGAAACGGGCGAGCTGCAGGAAGAATCAACTCACAAGGATTTCTTGTCAGTTCGACAAGAAGGCAGTCGCAACGTCAGACGCACCGTCGCCTTCTACAATCTCGATGCGATCATAGCGGTCGGCTACCGTGTCAACAGCAAGCAGGCCACCCAGTTCCGCATCTGGGCCACCGGCGTGCTCAGGGAATACGTCATCAAGGGGTTCGCCTTGAACGACGACATGCTCAAGAACGGGCGACCGTTCGGCCAGGACTACTTCCACGAACTGCTCCAACGTGTCCGCGACATCCGCGCCAGCGAGAAACGCTTCTACGTGCAGATCTGCGAGGTGTTCCAGGAAATCTGCACCGACTACGACAAGGACGCGCCCATCGTGCGCACCTTTTACAAGAACGTGCAGAACCGGTTCCACTACGCCGTCACCCAGCACACCGCACCCGAAATCATCCACGAACGCGCCGACGCCGGCAAGCCCCACATGGGACTCACCACATGGAAGGACGCGCCGGACGGGCGCATTCACTCGTCCGACGTGACCATCGCCAAGAACTATCTCAGCGAGGACGAGATCAACAAGCTCAACCGGCTGTCCAGCGGGTTCCTCGACATGATCGAAAGCCGCATCGAGAACATGCAGACCACCACCATGAGCGAATGCCTGCAACTCGTCAACACCTACATCCAACTGACCGGAGGCCCGCTCATGCCCGACATCGGCAAGGTCACCCGCAAACAGGCCGACGTGAAAGCCCGGGCCGAACTCGCACGATACAACCAGTCAAGCCCCGACCAATTGTCCGACTTCGAGAAGTTCGCCAGAGGATTGGACCAGAAATGACCGGCCTGCCGTTGTCGCCGCGCATGAGCTACGGGCAGATGCGCATGGCCCTGTACACTGTCGCACCCGACCTGCACGTGGCCAGCGCCCGCCTGCCCGGCAAGCTCGACGGCCTATACTGCCTCGCCACGAACACGGTGCTCATCGACCGGCGCATCACCTACACGCGCAAACGCTGCGCCCTCGTCCACGAGCTCGTCCACTGGCAACACGGAGACGACACCAGCAACGGTTGCCGCGGCGGCAAACTCGAGCAGCGCTGCCGACGTGAGACCGCGATGCTGCTCATCAACCCCGCCGAATACGCCTTGGCGGAACGCATGTACGACGGCAATCCCTACCAGATGGCCGCCGAACTCAACGTCACCGTCCAAATCATCCATGATTACCAACAATGGCTGCACGACAGTGTGGCCGTCTAGAGAAAGAAGAAAACAATGAAGAAGTCAATAGCATTGCTTGCGGCGATGATACTGCTCACAGGACTGACCGCCTGCGGAGGAAACGACACGGCTTCAGACGCGCCGGCCAAAACGGACGGAACGTCAAAGACCGAGACCAAGAAGGAGGAGCCCAAGCCCCAGCCGGCCGACCTGACCGGCACGTGGAAGCAAACCAACTCCAACGACCCGAACTCGTACATGGAGGCCACCATCAGCGGCGGCGCCATCGAGGTCAACTGGATCGGCACCGACACCAAGAGCCTCTACTGGAAGGGCACCTATCAGGCCCCGACCAAGGCCGGCGACTGGAAGTGGACCAGCCAGGGCGACACCGAAACCATGGCTCAATCCCTGCTCGCCTCGCAGGACGCCACCAAGGACTTCACCTACAGCGAGGCCGACGGCGTGAGCTGGGAGACCACCGCGCTCGGCACCACCATCACCGTCAAAACCACCAAACAATAAAAAATGCCCTATCGGTCTTGCACACCGATAGGGCGAGTGAAGCAACCAGCCAGTTCAAGAAAGGAGGACGCTTCACCTACCTATCCTAACCGATAGGCGGGGCGAAGCACACCCGAAAATGGCGAACGTCACCAGATACAAGACCAGCAAAGGCGAAACCCGATACCGCGTGAGGTATCGCAAGCCGGACGGCACGCAGACCGATAAAAGGGGTTTCCGTCGCAAGATCGACGCGGAGAACTGGGCGGCGGAACACGTCACCATCGCCAAGGCCACCAACAGCTACATCGACCCGCAGGGCGGAAGAGTCAAGGTCGAAGCCCTATGGCCGGCGTGGATAGCGGCCAAGCGTACGCGCTGCAAGAAAAGCTACACGAACACGCTCGAACAGGAATGGCGGGTAAGGGTCGAACCGAAATGGGGGAGCCGTGAACTCTCGTCAATATCCAACTCCGAAGTGCAGGAATGGGTCGCCGCGATGAGCTCGGCTGGACTGAGTGCCAGCGTTATACTTCGTGCCGAAGCCCTCCTGTCCGGCCTGTGCAGACAGGCCGTGAAAGACCGGCTCATCGGAGCCGACCCATGCGACGATTTGGAGCTGCCGAAAAAGAAAGCGCAAGGAGCATCGGTATCTGAGCATGACTGGGCTCATACGCCTGGCGGAGGCCTCCGGCTGGCGCAGGCCCATCGTGCTGGTCCTCGGTCTGACCGGCATGAGATGGGGCGAACTCGTGGGACTGCGCGTCAAGGACGTGAATCTGGAACGCCGCCGCCTGTGGATACGACGCAATGTCGTGGAGGTCGATGGGGAGCTTGTCGTCAACACCCCGAAGTCCGACAAATGGCGTCAGGTCGTATATCCGGCCATATTGGACGATGACATGCGCAGCCTGGTCGAGGGCAGGAAGCCGGACGATATTCTCTTCGAACACCCGGGCAGCGGTTTCCTGCGCCGCACGCACGGGCCGAAGAGCAGCAGCTCATGGTTCTACTGGGCGAAAAAACATGCCGATATCGATAATGAGCTTACGGTGCATGACCTGAGGCACACCGCCGCCTCGCTGATGGTCAGGGCGGGCGCGAACGTCAAGGCCGTCCAGAGACAGCTGGGTCACACGAGCGCCGCCATGACGTTGGACGTTTACGCCGACCTGTTCGACGACGATCTGGACGCGGTGGGCGAGGCCGTGAACGCGATGCTGCTGGAGAATGTGGGCAAAATGTGGGCAAAGGAAACGGCCGAGGCCGCGTAATTCAAGCGGGAGTAGGGCTCTCGGGTTCAATGCCATAGGGTTCAAGCCCCTGCGGCCCCACTCTTTTGAAATCGTTGAGAATGGTCGCTTTGCCTTACGTGAGTAGGGTTGAGCGGCTTTTTCCGTTTATCTGGTTTTATCCTCGTTTATCCGGTTTTATCGGGATAATGTGGGCAAAATGTGGGCAAAAATCAGCCCCGCGTCTTGTGGTTGCGGGGCTTTTTGCGCGGATTGAAATAATGACGCAGATAGTATCAGTGATGGTACCTATTCGGCTAGTGGCGGCGGGATCTTCGTGATTCCGCCGTCATTATTTTTTACCTGTGGATACGCGAAAACCGCCCACTCCATTCCGGCGTTATGCCGGTTGGAGTGGGCGGTTTCGTTATAGGGCTGGTCTTGGGCGTCTTACGCCTGTCCGACTGCCTGAAGCAGGCGCGTGTACCATGGGGCGGTCTTGGAGCCGAGCTTGAAGCAGGGCAGTTCGTGGCCGAGGGTCTGCCGGGCGACCTCGTTCAATGCGGCGACCTGGTCGGGGTCGGTGAGGTTGTGGCATTTCGTGCCATCGAAGTACACGAGGCGGCCTTCGCCGTTGGGTTGGATGATGCACTGCATCCGGTTCTCCTGACTATTGGTGTTTCCTGTGATGTAATCGCGGTCCTTGGGCCGCAGGTACCCGTAGGTGGCGGGCGTCTCCCACATGCGGCGCGCGTTCTGGGTGACGCCCGCGTTCTGGGCGAGCACAAGCGGGGACTGGCCGGGCTGCACGTCGTCCAACAGGATGGCCACGTGGGTGACGGGATGGTACGCGTCGGCCGCCCAGATGATCACGTCGCCCTTGAGTCCGGGCTGGCTGGCGGGTATGCGGTCGAAGTGCCGGGCGATCCATGTGGTGGTCGGGAAGCCCGCGTAGAGCGAGCCGGCGTATCCGGCGTGCGGGCCCGAGCCGGCGGTGCGGCAGTCGTCGGCTCGGGCTCCCATCAGATCCATGCAGTAGGCCGCGAACAGGTCCCAGCATTGGGCGCCGTACGCGCCGTCCACGTCCCTCCACGCTCCCGTGTTCCGGGCCGCCCACTGGTCGAAGCGGCTCACTTGGACTCCTCCGCAGCGGTGTCGGCGTCGTCGGCGTCGGCGTTTGCGGCCATGGCCGTGAGGATGTCCGGGTCGATGCCCGACGCCTCGAGGCTCAGGGCCGTGGGCATGAGCCTGGGGTCCACGCTGGCCAGGCTGGTCTGCGCGCCCGTCTTGACCCTGTCGACGACCCGTTGGCCGGCCACGGCCGCGGCGGTCATGTTGTTGTTGCGCCACCACGCCCAGACCGAGGTGATGACGGCGATCACGCCCGTGATGGCGGTGGATACCTGGTCAGAGGTGAATGGCAGCTGGCTGATGCCGGCCAGACTCAGGCCGGTCTGGACGACCGAGAACAGCTGCACGATCAAAAGCACGATGGCCTTGACTCGCTCCTGCGTCAGCTTCGCCATGTTCGAGGTGGCCTTGTGGTCGGCTTTGGCGGTGTTTGCCATGATTATTCTCCTTCTGTTGGGTTTTGGTTTGATGGTCACGACCGTTTCACACGGTCGAGGAGGTATTGTTCGGCGGCGGACACGACCCAGCAGTCCGAGTTGATGGCCTTGAGCTTGTCAAGCTCGTAGCGGATCGCCTCGCTGTGGTCTCGCGTCTGATCCGACATGAGGGTCAGCAGCGTGTTCTTGACGGTGTCCTTCCGCACCTCGTGCTGGATAGCCTCGAAACGGTCAAGACGTTCGCCGAGCTCGCGCGACTGCGCCCAGTGGGCGTTCATCTCGCTGCCGTAGGGCAGTCGTTCCGGGTCGACGCGGCTGTACAGCCACGTCGAGAACGCGGTGAGGCCGTCGGGCCACAGCTTGCCGATGACGGCGATTATGAGCAGGAGCAGGGGCTCGACATGAGCCCCCCGATCAGCCCGTCCCAATCCATGGGGCCTCCCTCGAATCGGCATTGAATATCAATTTCGGTCACTCTCCTTTCGACCGGGCCGGCGCTTATGCGCCGAAGATGAGCGGGCGTGTGGCGGAGTCGAAGCCTTGCATGCCGACGGTGTCGAGCATGCGCTTGTACTCGTCCTCGTTGGGCAGCACGGTCACGTGGCGTAGGACGATCTCGCCCTGCGTGTAGCGGGGCGCGCAGGAATCATTCCGGAAGGCTTTGATGACGAGCAGCCGGCCGTTGTCGCTGACAATGTCGTACGCGAACGAGTATTCAACCGAGGCTTTGGCACCGCCGCTGGCCAGATAGTCGGCGACCACGATACCGCCCTCCGGGAGCAGGTCCGTCGAGAGCTGGACGGTAAAGTTCGTTTCCCCGTCCTTGAGCCCGTAACGGTACAATCCGTTATCCTGCTTTTCGATGGTGGAACGCCACGAGTATCGTTGATTCAGGCAATGAGGGTCGGGTTCGAGATTCGTGATGCTGCTCATGCGGCCACCCACAGTCCGAGGGTCAGCTGCCGAATATGAGGGGACGGGGCGTTTGCCGGTCGAATTGCATGCCGAGGGCCTGCAATTGCAGCCAGTCCTTTTTCGTGCCCATCCACAACTGGTCCCAGACCGCGCCGCCTTCCGATGGGGCGCACACTCGCCACATCAGAGTTTTCGTGTTCTCGGGCGCCGTGAACTCGACGGCGTAGTCCTTCGCCTCCAATGTTGTCGAAGAGCCGCTTATCGACCATCGGGAGAGGTTTTCGGGCCAGACCGGCAGACAGCCCCCCGAAGACGAGGGGCCGGAGCGTGGACGCGCACCATGGGGTGGCGATGCCGCCCGACTCGTACAGTTTTTTGAGCGTATTCCAGTCGGCGGCCGTGTAGACGCCCACCTCGAGGATGGTCAGGGGGCGTTTGCCGGCACCCTGGTATTGCAGGCTGATGTTGCCCGTGCCCTGGTAGGTTCCCGCGATCCAATGGTCGCCCCGGATGATGTCGGGGCAGGATTCGAGTCTCAACGCTTGCGCGTCGACCGCGTCGTCGACGCGCACGTATAAGCCTTCGCCGGCGTGGTGATCCGTGTGTCCGGCGACGAGCACCGCGTCTCTGGAGTCCACATACGTGTATGTCCAGTGTTTGCCGTCCTTGGCGGCGGTCGAGGTAACGAAGGAGGTGGTCGGCGACCACGTGTCGAACTGGTTCAGGCCGCTGGGGTTGGGCGACAGGTTGGTTATCGTTGTCATCGTTGCTCCTTTCGTGAGTGTGTTTTAGAGTGGCCAGATCAATAGCAGGCTGGCCTTGCAGGGCTGGTTGCCGTTGGCCCAGCCTCCGCCGCCCATCCTGGCCGCGCGGATCGTGACGCTGCCCGAAGTGACCGACCACACCTTCCACTGCAATGCGGTGAGCGTGTCGGACTGCAGGTAGTTGTCCGTCACCATGACAAACGGCATGCCCGAGGCGCCCGATGGCACCGAATAGGCGACGTTGAACATCGCGTTGCCGTCCGACGTGCCGGACGCTTCGATGTGCTTGAACCGGAACGGCATGGCCGACTGGCCCAGGTACGTGGACTGGGCGTCTGTCTTGCTCAGATACTTGTTGGCCGCGTCCGTCTGCTGCAGGTAGCGCCGGTCCGCCGCGTCCTGCGTCAACCACTCCTTGCCCGACGTGTCCTTCTTCTGGAACGTGGCGTCCGCCAGGTCCTTCGTGTAGAAGCGGCCGTCGGTTTCGGTTTTCGTGTAGTAGTCGGACAGGTCGGGTGGCGTGGTGGCGGGCGCGGTGAGCGCGCCGGTGGAATCGTATTCGAGGCCGTCGCCGAGCCTGACGGACACGAGGCCCGCGGCGGTGGCGGTCAGCCCCTGGCCGACCATGATCCCGCCGAGCGTGTCCCTGGTGGCCGGCGCGAGTGGCTTGCTCGTGGCGGACAGGACGCCCTGCGGGGTGATGGACAGGCCGTCGCCGACGATCACGCCGCCCAGGGTGACGGTGCTGGCCGGCGGCAGCGTGTAGTCGTCGCTGTTCGCATAGATCATGCCGCCGCCGTCGAAGTAGATGAGGTTCCGCGACTGCATCTGCTCCCACGAATCCAGACTGAATATGCCGGAGCGCAGGACGATCAGCGGCTTGCCTCCCGATGGTGCGGCGAGCCGCATGCTCTTCGGCGTGCTGGTGCGGATCGCGGCCACGTACGTGTAGCCGCCCGTGGAACCGCGCAGCCATACCGGCTGAGAGTCTCCCGTGCCGGGCGTCAGGCTGGCGCCGCCAGCGGGGCGTCAAGCCGGGGGTGGGGTTGCATACGAGGACGCACACCACCTCCCCGGAGGGCACCGACTCGTTGGCCCACGGGACCACGTACCCGTTGGACTGGCCCGCCTTGAGGCTGATGGATATGCCGCCGCCCGCCAATACGGTCTGGTCGACGTTCACGGCCGACGCGAACTGTTTGGTCAGGCGCGCGTCGTCCACGAGGTTGCGGGCGATGACCTCGCCCGACTGGTCTGCTGCCATGCTTCGCTCCTTAGTCCATGATGTTGAGGATCGACGGGCCGTTGCCGCTGGTCCGGTACGTGTACTGGTCGGTCAATACGCTGGCCGCGTTGGCGTCGGCGGAGACGCGCTGCGTGTAGTAGACGGGCCTTGATTCGAGCATTTCGTTGGTCGCCCTGTAACGCAGGTGCAGGCAGTAGAGCCTGCCGGCCGCCAACGCGGGCATGGGCGTCTTGGAGTCCACGCGGGTGAGGACGAGCTTGTCCGTGACCTGCAGCATCATCTGCGGGCCTATCGCCGTCGCGTCCAACGCGGGCATCGTCTCACCGACAGGCACGCTCAACGCGGGGCCTATCGTGACGGTCGGGAACACGCCGCCCATCTGCGGGGCGAGCAGCCGGTCCAAAACGGCCGAGGACATCGACGCCGCGGCGAACGCCTTGAACGTGACCCAGCAGTCCACCATCCAGCCGCGCCGGTCGAACCACGCGCGACCCGAATCACCCAGAGCGACACTGAACACCTGACGCGCCTCGTAGTTCGCGGCGAGCGTGCCCAGGTCCATCCACTTCGACCCGTCGTACTCGTATACGTGCCGGTCGTCCAGCGTCTGCACGCGGTAGCCTTTGGTTTTCCCGGATGGCAGGTTGGCCTTCGTGGCGACCTGCTGGTCGATCGAGAAGCGCAGGCTGGCGAGCCATTCCTGGACGCTGCCCGTATACCCGTCCTGCCGGGCCAATTGGTACGCGGAATAGCCTTGGTCGCCCTGCACGCCTTTGAGGCCGGTGAACGCGAACGCGAAGTTTTTCGCGGTGTCGTCGCCGCTGGCCGTGACCTTGACGCCGGGCGTGCCGACCTTATCGTCCACGCTGGCCGTGACCTGGCCGAAGCCGGCGGCCTCTCCGGGGATTCCCGCGTCCGAGCGGGTCAGGTCCAACAGTTCGTCGACCATCATCCACACCTCCAATAGCCCCATGCGACCAGTTCCACGCGCCCCGAATCGGGGTCCGTCAGCCGCGTGAGCAGACTGTCGCTCGCATCCTGCTTGCCCGACCAGCCGGCGGAGAGTATCTCCCCGTCAGGCTGTGCGGCCAGCACCCTCCATGTGCCTGACCTGCGGCCGCGCCACAGGTCGCCGGCGGTGTCCAGGGCGGCGACCTCGAAGCGGGCCACCCCGTCGGCGCCGGCCTGACGTGCGGGTATGTCGAGCCACACGTCACCGCGCGGGGACAGCAACTGCATGCGCACGTCCCAACCCGTCAGATCCACCGGCGTCCAACCCCCGCCGCGGGTCCGCCGCCGCCAGACGCAAGCCCACGGGAACGTGGTGCCCCGTGCGAACGTCAGGTCCCTGCGGCCGGGAATCCTGCCAACCGTCGTCATGATCAACTCCTTGCCTATAAGGTTTTGCGGTTACTTGCCGCGCAGTTCGCGCAGCTTCGCCAGGCTCGAATACACCTGGCCGGGCAGCGGGTTGAGCGCCGTGACCAGCCTGGAATCCATGCCGCGCATACGGCGGGAGATCAGCCCGACCGGGTCCCCGGTGCCGGGGCGGACCCCCGCGACGCTGTCCGACCGCTGCCTTGCCTGCACGTCCAGCCAGTCGGATGAGGCGTCCCCCGCCACGTCCGTGACCACGAGCGGTATGACCGTCGACGTCCGCCGGCCCATGGCGTCGATGTCATGCACGTAGTCGTCATCCACGCGCAGGTCGACGTGGTCGCCGACCCGCACGTCGAGTTCGGCGCCGCAGCGCAGCTTCCACGTGCGGTCGCGCCGGGCCGAGCCCAGTCTGGTGCGGGCCATGGCATGCAGCGAGGCGAGGGACCTGTCGGCGGTCCCCGAATCGGTGGCCTGCAGGAGCGGCCACCCGTCCTCCACCGAGTCGGCGCGGTAGAGCAGCAGACGGTCCTCGTCGCGTCCGCCGGAAAGCCATATCTGGTTGGCGACGCCAAGCTCGCCGGCCGCCAGCCCCGCGAACTCGACGCGCTGGCCGGGCAGGCACGTGTTCCACTTCCACCGGTGGTCCACGATGCCGTCCATGTTCCAGCGGGCCCGCCATTGCAGGCGCCCGTCCGCCAGCAGTTCGGGGTCGAAGCGCAGCTGGCCGCCATGATCCAATCCCAAAACGTCGCCGAACGCCGAACCGATGGTCTTGAAATCCCATCCGTTCCACTTCAGCGACAACGGGGCTCCCACGGCCTGCCCGTATCCGGAGGGCGGAGCCGCCGGCAACGGCCCCCACGCCTTGGCCAACGTGATGAGGCTTCTGATGATGTCGCCGCCGCTCGCCCCCGTAGCCGACGATCCACTCGTAGCCGGGATTGTCCTCGTCCACGACCAGCTCCCCGTCCAGCATGCGGTCCCTGAGCCTCGTGTCGAGCACGAGCCGCCAATCGAACAGGTTCCAGCAGCCGCCGCACGAGATCTTCACGGTCCCGGATGACGGGTCCCATTCGGGCGACGTGAGGATGGGCCCGGCATGCAGGATGCGCCGCCCGTCACGCAATGCGAGGATGGTGCGCTGTTCGACCAGCAATCCGTCGAGATCCAAACGCTCCGGCGCCTGCGAGGCGATGACGTCCACGCTCATCGACCCCTTGTCGTTCCACGAATGCGACCAGGAAACGGAGGTCACGCCCGGCACCCGGCATATGCGGCGTCCCTCGGGCAGCTCATAGGCGTCCACATGCAGCACGGCAGATCACCTCCAGCATGGCGCGCATTCCACTTCCACCGCCGTGCCCTTGCTCGCGGACACGTCGAATTCCATGCCTCCGGGCGGTACGGGCCACGCATCGTCCTTGTCCACCACGCCGATCCCCGGATACATCGACGCGAAATCAAGCTCGACCATGGCCGCGGTCCCGTCGCCTGTCCATGAGACCTCACCCTCATCGCATGAGGCGGAGACGAAGCTCACACCGTCCGGGTTCGACGCGCGGATCACGGGCCATGCGGGGGCGGTGCCAGCGTTCTCGACCGTCACGCGGCCGGACTCCGGCCAGTAAAGGGCGGGCTGCCCATGTTTCAACGGGTCGTCGCATTGGACGACCAGGCTGAACGTGACCAGCCGTCCGCTCGCATGGAATACGGGCTTCGGGTCGTCGCGCAGCAGGCCGCGCATCCAGCGTCCGCCGAGCGCGTCCACGCGGGTGACCGTCAGCATGCGCCCCCACAGGCCGTTGACACGGTCGACCAGCTGCATGGCCTCGACGCTGGAATGGCAGAGGGCCGCGCCGCCCAGGGTGATGGTCCTCGGTCCCTGCGTGAGGGTGAGCGGCGTGTGCGAGCCGTCGACGCCGATACGGGCGGTGCTGTCCTCCCTCGGAGCCGGCGTGCCGT
>CYGL01000236.1_pt1 | contig 27993 bp, 49 predicted proteins | sample 485531 | NCBI WGS metagenome assembly CYGL01 (sample SAMEA3497897, study PRJEB9818) | human gut metagenome | reverse complement strand
GACACGGTACAGGCCGCCGAAGCTGGCCGCCCTGCGCTGGAGTCTGGCGCTGCGTGCCGTGGAGCATGATTTGACAACAGCTTACAGGAGGGCACCGAGGATGACATGGTATGAGTGCATCATTGCTGCCCACACAGCTGTTACAGACAGCGTGAGCCACGGCGGGCGGATGAAGTCCAAGCGGTATTTCGTCTGGCAGGAAGAAGCGCCGGACGACCTCATTGCGGACGGCAAACACATCGAACGTGCCATGATCGGCACGACAGACCTGTTTACCACGATGGAGTTCGACCCGTGGTGCGATGCGCTGGAAAAAGCGTTTGACGCTTCCGAACGCATTGCGTGGAAAAAGGCTGCAGCCGCAGTACGAAGCGGACCGCAACATCTGGCACTACGAATGGCGCTGGGAGGTGTCCGGCTGTGGCTAAGATCTATGCTACCGGAATAGACCGCTATCTGCAAAAGCTGGAACGTCTGAACAAAAACACGGATACCGTCTGCAAACAGACGGTCTATGCAGGCGCAAAAGTTGTTGGTGACGCAATCGTGGCTGCCATTGATGCCATGCCCGTTCAGGAACCGCCCGAGAAGCAGCCGTATTTCTTTCTGTCCGATGCGGCAAGGGAAAGCGGCACGCTAATCACGGGCGTTTCCGAAGCCCAGAAACAGGGCTTGCGGGAAGGCTTTGGTATTGCACAGATGGCGCACGAAGATAACAGTTGGAACACTAAAATCGGCTTTGACGGCTATAACTCCGTCAAAACAAAAACCTATCCGAAAGGGCAGCCAAACGCTTTGATTGCTCGAAGCGTCGAGGGTGGCACCAGCATCCAGCAAAAGACCCCGTTTATTGCGCCCACTGTCCGGCAGGCGCGAAAAGCTGCACAAAAAGCCATGGAGGAGACCATGGCGAAAAAGGTGCAGGAAATTATGGATAAATAACCTGCGCAGGGTGTCCACAGTGGACACCCTGCTTTTTTGTATGAAAGGAGAAAACACATGGTAACTACTGGTTTTTCCAACGTGCATATCGCCACATACGCTTTTGAGAGCGGCGTTGTTTCCTACAGCGGCGTGCGCAAGCTGGGGCGATCGGTGAGCATGAGCACCGATATTTCTACCAGTGATGACAACAAGTTTTACGCCGATGACCGGCTGGCAGAGACTGAGACCGGCTCTGCCTTTACCGATGGCAGCGGCACCTGCACCGTGGACGGCCTGACTGCAGAGGAAGAGGCCTTTATTATGGGCCTGAAGGACGGCAACTCCGTGACGCCGGACGAAGGCACTGCGGTGGAGACCTACGAGTACGGCGCATCCATGGAGCCGCCGTATCTGGGGCTGGGTGCAGTCAAGAAGGTGCAGAAGGACGGCAAGAGTATGTGGAAAGCAATCGTCCTGTGCAAGATCCGCTTCAAGGTGCCCAAGGACGATGCCGAGACGCAGGGCGAGCAGATCGACTGGCAGACCCAGGATCTGGACTTCACCATCATGCGTGACGACAGCGCCATGAACCGGTGGAAGATCATCCCCAAGAAGGAGTTTGACACCGAGGCAGCAGCGGTTGCGTTCATCAAGAAGGCACTGGGAGGCGCGGCATGATCGAGGACAAGTACATCGTATTCGCGCACGTCAAGGACGATGAGTACCCCATGTGCATGACCATCAAGGCGCTTTCCGTGCTGGAGGGCGCATACGGCTCGGTGGACAATATTTTTGGCGTTGCCAAGGAAGCCACCAAAACCGGCCGCGTTGCCGACCTTGCAAAGGCGGCACTGACCATTGCGCCTGTGCTTGCGGATGCAGGCCGGGACTATGTGCGGGAGATGGCGGCAACATCCAACGACAAGGAATTTCAGGACATGGCGCAGAGCCTGCCGGACTTCCCTGCCGCTGCTGAACTAGAAAAGAGCATGACGTGGGCAGAGTGCCGCGCACTGTGGAACGACTGCGTTACCGCAATTGCGCGCGGCTCTGGCCGCGAAGTGGAGGCTGAACCGGACAACAGTGCAAAAAACGCGGAAAGCGCCATGTGATACAGCTTAACAGAACGTGGTTCTTGTTTTACGGTCGCAAGCTGGGCATGAATGAGCATCAGGTGCATTCATGCCCGGTGGGCCGTATGCTGGATTATATGGCGTGTATGCAGATAGAAAACGGCGCAAACCAGAAGCTCTACGCCACCGTAGACGATCTGGAAAAAATACGGTAAGGATGTGAACGCATGGCAAAAACGGACATTGGCCCCAAAATAAGCGTTGAGGGCGAAAAAGAATACCGGCAGCAGATGCAAAACATCATTGCCCGGCAGAAGGAGTATGCCGCTGAGCTGAAATCCACCACAGCATCTATGGACGAGAACACCTCCGCAGAACAGCGCGCTTCCGCGGTGGCGGCGGTGCTGCGCAAACAGATCGCTGCAAAAACGGATGCTATTTCCGCGCAAAATTTAGTGCTGCAAAAAGCTGTTCTTAAATATGGCGAATCCAGCACAGAAGCATCCAAACTTCGGACGTCGATTTATAACACCAACGCAGAACTTCTCAACTTGAAAGGCCGCTTACATGATGCGGAAAACGGTCTTGGAGAGTTTGCGTCTAAAGCAGATAACGCAAAAGGAAGCTTAGAAGGCCTTGCAAGCGCAGATACCGGCAGCAGTATGTTTGACGGGCTGCAATCGGCAGTCACAAAGGGAAGCATTGCGGCAAATCTGTTCAGCACAGTTTCGGGGAAAATCATTGAAGCTGGAAAGCAGGTCGTATCGACCGGTGTGCAGTACAATGCACAGTTGGAACAGTACCAGACCGCACTGACCAATATGCTGGGCAGCGAAGCAGAAGCCGTTGCTCTTTTGGACGAGATCAAACAGGACGCTGCCAAAACACCGTTTGATACTGCCGGTCTAGTAAAAGCAAACGAATTGCTTATTTCTACCGGCATTGATGCCGAAAGCTCCCGCAGAACCATTCTTGCATTGGGTGATGCAGTTTCTGCTACCGGCGGCGGCAATGAAGAGTTGAGCCGCATGGTGCAAAACCTGCAGCAGATCCAGAATGCGGGCAAGGCAACCAGCGCGGACATTAAACAGTTTGCTTATGCCGGCATAGACGTTTACGGCATTCTTGCGGACTACACCGGAAAAACTGCCGAAGAAGTGCAAAATATGACAGTCACTTATGACTTGCTGTCTAATGCGCTTATTTCGGCGGCTGACGAGGGCGGCCGCTATTTTAACTCCATGAAATGCCCAAAAGCGAGACGCTAAACGGTGAGTGGAGCACGCTAAAAAGATAACGCCACGCAGCTTGCCGGGCTTATGACGGGTGACCTGACAGACGGAATAAAAAGTCGTGATCGGGCACATGAATGACCTTACTGTTTGCCGCAACAAGAGGCATACAAAACCGATGGATGGGCTAGAACTAGTTGGCGAAGTAACCGGTTTAAACGGAGTTCTTACAAGAACAAAGTCTATACTGGCTGGCGTTTCCGCAACCGTAACCGCGTTAAAAAATGGCGAAATAAGTTGGAAAGACTTTTTTGACCCAAGTGGTAAGTCGAATACGGCATACTGGAAAGCGTTTAACGAAAATGAACAAAATTCTCATGCCGTGCAAAAAAGTGACAACTACTGGAAAGAGTACGGAAAAAGACTTTCAAAGCAATATGGCTTAGACAAAAAGCAAAATCCTGTTGTAACAATTAAACCATCTACTAACGGTTTCGGCAGCAGTGGTAGAAACGGCGGCAATTCCGGCAGAAGTTCAACCGTAAAGAAAGACTTAAAGAAATTAGCTGATACCGTAAACGATACAAATACCGAGCTTGTAAAAGGAAACGAAAATACAGTTGGCGCCGTAAAAAAGACCATCGACACTGTAAAGAAAGCTTATGACGTGTACGATAGTACAACGAACAAACTTAAAGGAACAACAACCGAAACCCAGCAGACCGTAACCGAGAGCTGGAAAGAGATGGTGGACGGCGTAGAAACAAGCTACGAGCGTATCCGTGTTTTGGACGAAGCCGGAAATGAAATTTCTTCCAGTTTAAAAGTTGGCGCTGAGAACATATTAAGCAATCTCAAAAATACTACAACCACAAAAACAAGCGAAACTCTGACCGCGCAAGAAGCTGGAATTGAAGACGCTATCGGCAATATTGAACGCGCAAGAGAAAGCACGCAGACCACTCAAAAAGTTCTGAACGAAGTAAGTGGTCAGCTGGAAGAGGTTGTAACCGGAACAGCTGAAACCATAACCGACAGCTATAAAGTTATAATCGATGGTCAAGAATATGCCGTTCAAGCAGTCACAAAATTTATTGATGGCTATTCACAGGGCACAACAAAAATTCTCACCGCCACAGCAACGAACATCAAGTACACCGAGGGCGTTCTGGGCGGCTTCTCCAAGTTTGTGCTGGATCTGGACAGCAAGCTGGGCGGGCTGGAAAAGGTTGCAAGCAACCTGACAAAAAGCCCTCTGGGGCAGTGGTTCAGTGATCTGGCGCAGGGCTACCGTGCAAGCGACAGCTTTTGGGATAACATCGACGTTCCGGGGACGCTTATCAGCGGCCTGACCGGCGCGGCTCAGGGTTTCCAACTGACCGGAAGTTGGGCGGGAGCACTTGCCGGTGGAATATTTGGCATTGCTGGAAAGCTGCTTGGCGCGTCCATCAGCACCGAGGCGGGAAGCTGGGGTGCAGACCTTGTTACCGGCCTTGCAAAGGGCATTCTGGGCGGCGGCGGCATTATTGCTAAGGCTGTTTCGTGGATTGGCGACATTATAAAAGGCTTTTTGCACTTTTCACGCCCGGACGAGGGACCATTGCGGGAGTACGAAAACTGGATGCCGGATATGATCCAAGGCATGGCGGACGGCATCCGCAACAACGCTTACCTGCTGCAGGAGGCTGCCGCAGACCTTGGCGGAAAGCTGAAGATGCAGCTGCAATACGATGTAGGTGGCGCAAACGGTTTTGCACAGGTAGCTACCAACTCCCGCACGGTGAGCATGGGCGGCATCAACGTCAACGTGTACCCCTCTGAGGGCATGGACGAGGAGCGCTTTGCTCAATACACCATTACACGACTTACACAGATGATCAACGAGGAGGCAGCAGCCAGTGGAGAAGTACCTGTATTTTAACGGGCACAGCAGCACCGAGTACTGCTGCCATATCGAACACAAACCCAGCATCCCGACCCCGAACCGCAAGTACGAGGAGTACGAGGTTGCAGGCCGGAACGGCAAGCTGCACGGGGATCAGGGGCAGTACGAAAATATCACAGTGTCGTATCAGCTGTATTTTCACGGCAGAAACCCTACCCCGGAGCAGCTGCGCAGCATTAAGTCGTGGCTATGCGGTACGCCGGGAGCGTTCCAGCTCTCGGACGGATATGACCCGGAGTATTTTTATCGCGGCATTGCAAAGATGGGCGATACCAGCAATATTCTGGACAAATACGGCCGGTTTACGGTGGAGTTTGACTGTGATCCGCGGCACTTCTTACGCTCCGGGCAGGAGCTGCAGGAGATGACGAACGGTCAGGTGCTGCTGAACCCGTTGGATCAGGTGGCACTGCCCTATTTTGAGGTGACCGGAAACGGTCAGGATGGCGAACTGCTGATAAACGGAAAAGCGTTTGGCATGAAACCGCCTGCCGGAAAGACCGTGCGCTGCGATGCAGAAATATGGAACGCATGGCTGGAGGACGGCAGCAATGCAAACCCGGTGACCGGCGGCATCTGGCCAGAGCTGGCAGCGGGTGAAAACCTTATCCGGTGGAGCGGCGGTATTCAAACCGTGAAGATCATGCCAAGGTGGTGGACGTTATGAACCCTATTCTACACGATGAAAATGTAACCTCTGTAAGCAACTTTGGCTACGGAACGCTTTCGGATGCGCTGGAGTGCACTGTCAGCTGCGAGGAAAACGGAACGTATGACCTGACCTTACAGTACCCGGTGACCGGCATCCATGCGGAGAATCTTTTGGAGCGGCGTATCATCAGCGCACGGCCTTCCAGCTACGAAAACCGGCAGCTTTTCCGCATCTATCGCATCAACCGCCCGATGAATGGACGGTTTCAGATTTCGGCGCATCATATCTCGTATGACCTCGGCAACTGCATTGTGAAACCGTTTAGTGCAAAATCGCTCAGGGAAACCATACAGAAGCTGAATGCAAACATCGTGGGAGATTGCAAGTTTGAGATCTCGGCAGGATATGACAACGACAAAGCCTTTTCTATTACAAAGCCCATGACTGTGCGCGCTGCGATGCTCTCCAACAACGGCAGCAGCATTGCGGAAACCTACTTTGGTTACTGGGAGTTTGACGGCTTAAAGTGCATGCTGCGGCTTAAAGAAGAGGTAAACCGGGGCGCGGTTATTGCATACGGTCTGAATCTGGTGGACGTCACGCAGGAAAAGAACATCGACAACGTATACACCCACGTCTATCCATACTGGGCAAACGCGCAGAAGGGCAAGTTTTACGCGCTGGACCCCATAAAGGCGTCTAATATCGAGGGATACCAAAAAATCTACCCGCTTGACCTGACCAGCTACTTCCAGAAAGCGCCTTCGGACGCCAGTATGCGGAAGGCAACTACTGATTTTTTGTCCAAAAATCAGATCGGAAAGATAGAGCCAAGCTTGACCGTAAGTTATGTGCAGCTGGAAAAAACCGTAGAGTACAAAGACCAGAAGAACAAGATCATCCTGCGCGGCGATACAGTAGAGGTGCGTTACCTGCGCCTTGGCGTGAATGTGCTGGCCAGAGTGACAAAAACGGATTATGACGTTCTGCACGACCGGTACGCCTCAATCTATGTAGGCAAGGCAAGCGAAAAGCTTGCAAGAACCACTGTGAAAGACCGCAACCGCATGAACACCACAAACGACCGCGCTGTTGACGCAAGCCGTGTGGCCACTGACTACATTGGCGAAACGGACGATGGCGGCATCCAGTTTGGACCCGGAAGTTTTAACTATACGATCAACGAAGATGGGCTTGAATTTAACGGCGTAAAAAATAAGAAACAAATCTTAATCTGGGAAAACCCGGAAACCAAAGAACCGCTTAAAAGCCTTGAAGCGCAAACGGTTAAAGTGGACCTTACCGGCTACTCTGCCATCCTGATCACTTACGAAAGCACAAAGGGCGCAACGTGGTTTGCCGGCGGCGGCAGCGGAGGCAGAGTATCCAGTATTATACCTATAAACGGAAAAAAGTACACGCTTATGTATGCGTGGAACACCCCGCATTTTCGAAACATAACGGTTTATCAGGACCGTATTGTTTTTGGACCCGGGAAGGAACGTGAATCAAAGTATACAATCATATCTGTGCCGCTTGTCGTTGGCGTGAGTTACACCGGCAGTTTTAGCTTGCAAAGTCCCGGCTCTGATGGATGGGCAACTAACAACGCTGTATGCGTTCCACAGGAGCTTTTTGGTTTTTTGTAAGGAGGGCTATTGTGAAAAAAGATGGTTACTTATACCAGTGCACCGTGTGCCCGGACGGGCGCATCAAAAACGGTGGCTGGACGCTGAAAAGCGTCATCCCGAAAACGCTGCCGCCGGATCAGCTGCTTTTTGAGGATTTTCCGGCCAACAGCAACGGCGGAAACGACTATATCTGGGACGGGCAGAATTTTGATTTTTTAGCCCGTTGCCCGGAGGAAGGCGAGGAAGCAAATGCAAAAAATCAGGATTGATTTTTGACAACCCCGGTCTGCCGCAGCATATCAGCGCGGTGGAAAATGACAGCCAGTAGCCGCTTTTTCCAAGCGACGCTGTACGAAAACGGTCAAGGCGTATACTGCGCCTGAAGGGGCAACTTACAGCATCATGTACCGCGGCTTCGGTCCCCAGAATCAGGGCTGGTACGACACCATCAACGACGGTGCCGGCAAGCGGGCGGCCTGTGCTGTGTCCGGCAACGTTGTCACCTGCGAGATCGCGCGTCAGGCGCTGCAGGTGCCGGGCCATGTGAGCATCGTGCTTTGCGTAACGACCGGAAAGGGCTATATGCTCAAGAGTTGGCCAATCGAGTGCGACTGCAAAAACGACCGCTACGACAGCACTGCGGAGATTCAGAGCTTTTTCTACATTACGCAAGTTACTAATGCGGACTGGACGCAGGCGATTCAGGCGGTAGAGGAGCTTAAAAATACCATTGACCCCACCCTCTCCGTCTCCGGCAAGGCTGCGGATGCGAAAGCGACTGGTGATGCAATCCGGGGCGTAAGGACTGACCTTACATCGGAGATTTCCCGCGCACAAGCCGCCGAAAAGACCCGCGCGGAACAGGCAGAGCAAGCACTTTCCGCACGCACGGATGCCCTTGAATCATGCGGCTTTGTCGTGGTAAACGGCAAGGTCTGCATGAAACACGTTAAATCCTGAAAGGAGCAAAACACATGGCTGAAACTATGGTAACCGAACCGGTCTATCTGGATCAGACCGCAAAAGACAACGGCAGAAAGCTTGACCAGATGACCGCCGCCCTGCTGGGTATGTCCAGCTCGCTGGGCGTGATCGCGCGGGCACAGACCGGCGTGGTGGAGGAGATGGACTACAACGGCATCAAGGCCGTGGTGGCTGCCGGTAACGCCCCGGCGGTTTTCCCGGTCGGCACCCAGCTGGTCAACACCTACACCGGCAAGGACGGCAAGGCCTACGACTGCCCGTGGGACGTGGTAAAGGCGGACGATATCGCCGAGGGTGAGACCGGCACCACCGCACCCGCAATGGTGCTGCAGATGCACTACGCATCTCTGGAAGATATCCAGTTTTCTGCATATCAGGCTTTCTATGTTGTGCCGGAGGCCGGTCTTGTGGCTGGCACCTACAACGTCAAGATGGGCTTAGACTGGGGCACCAACGTCAAGAACGGCACCACCTACCAGTTTACGCTGACCAAGAACGCCCCCACAGGCGCACGCCTGACCGGCTTCTACAATGCACCGGATACCGCACCCACCAGCTGGAAGGTGTACGTCTACAAGGATCAGGCAGAAGTCTGAGCTGCTGGAGACCTGCAACGTCTCTGCCGGTGAAGCTGGTACCAATCTGGGCACGTTCCTTGCTAAGCCCAACGGCAAGCTGAACGGCCTGCATCCCGTGGGCTACGGCGACAACCGGTGGTGGAAGTCCGCATACCGCCAGTACCTCAACCAGCGACCTGCCTGCAAAACAGTGGTGGCAGCCGCAGGACGAATGGGACATGAAGCCCGATCAGGCGGACACCGTGCCCGGCTTCCTCGCTGGCTTCTCCGATGACTTCAAGGCCGCGCTGACCCGCACCAAGGTGGTCACCTACGGCAACACCGTCACCGATGACGGCAGCGCTGTGGTGACCTATGACAAGATTTTCCTGCCCTCGCTGCAGGAGATCTACTGCTCGCCGCAGGTGTCTGGCGAGGGCACCTACTGGCCTTACTGGAAAGAGCGCACCGGTGCAAAGACCCCACAGGCTCTGTGGCAGGCCTACCCGCTGCGCATTACCCGCGATCTGGCACAGCGCACTGTGGGCCGCAATGTGAGGCTGCGCTCTGCGGGTCGTGGCACCGGTAACGGTGCCTTCTACGTGAACTCCAGCGGCGGCGTCGGCGACTGGCACGCGGTCAACGCGTATCGCTGCGCCCCGGCTTGCAAAATGACCAATCTTAAATAATCACCGGGCAATCCCTTGCCCGGTGAGAAAGTGAGTGCTACCCCATGGCAATGCGCAAAGACCAGATACCGGACAATAAATTCACGCTGCCGCTTGACGCGCGTGAGCTGGCACTGTATACCAGACAGATCACCAAAAACGCGAAAGTGTTTGACCTCGGGATTGACGCAAGTCTTCCCGGCCAGCTACGCGCTACGGCAGACCGGATATTTTTTGATATCTTCGGAGCAAATGACCTCCGGCTGGACAAGCCGAACGAAAGAGAGGAGCGCTTTAAGCTTCAAAGGCACGCCGTCCGGCTGTGCACCGTCCTTTTGGCGGAGATAGACATGGCTAAAGCCAGCTACCACCTTTCTGGCAAACGGTGCTCTTTCTGGGGCAACACTGTGCGCGATATCCGGCAGCGTTGCCGGGACTGGCACGAGAGTGATGCAAAGCGTGCAAAAGCGCTTTGACATAAAAATGGCTGTAGGCTAATGGGCCGCAATGTGCGGCTGCGCTCTGCGAATCGTGGCAACGGTAACAATGCCTTCAACGTGAACTCCAGCGGCAACGTCAACAACTGGAACGCGATCAACGCGAATCGCTGCGCCCCGGATTGGACGGCAGCACGCCCACAAAAGCCCCTGCATAGCAGAGGCCGGGCAAAAAACTGCCGTGCAAGGAGCCGAGTGCCATGTCTGTCCTCTGGCAGACGAACAATATCAGCCGGACGTGGCCACCCTGCGGGGTGTTGACCGCTATCACCCGGCAGATCCTTGCGAAGAGAGCTGAAAAAATCAGTGCAAGAAGAAGAAATAATAATCGGGTTCGATGCTCTGTATAATTCCGAGGGCAAGTGCGCCAAAGGCGTGTGCCGCAAGGCAAGCGTTGGACGGTTTCACCTGTTTCGGATGGACGAGATCCTGAAACTCCAAAAGGAGCTCGCGACAGGTACATACAAGGCGCGGCCAACAATCAAAGTTAGAATCACCTATCCCAAGCACCGCACAGCGGTTGCGAATGGCTTTCGGGATAGGGTATACCAGCGTTCTCTCAACGACAATGCTGTTTATCCAGCAATGACACGGAGTTTCATCCGGCAAAACGCGGCTTGTCAGACCGGCAAAGGTACCGACTGGGCGCTCAAGCAGGTCAAGCTCATGATGGAGCGCGAATACCGGCAACACGGCGCTGATGGCTATGTGCTGTTGGTAGATATCCGGCACTATTACGACACGATGCCCCATGACGTGGCAAACCGCTGCTTTGAGCGGCATCTGCCGCCAAGTGTGCATAACCGCGTGCGTGAGGTGCTGGATCGTCAATATACCGGCGAGGCCGGTTATAATCCGGGCAGCCAGATGGTGCAGCTTGCCGGGATCTCGGTGCCCGACCCCATAGATCACTACATCAAGGAGCGCCTGCGGGCGAAAAAATACGTCCGTTTTATGGATGATAGCCTCATCATCCACCACGACAAGGCGCAGCTTGAGGAGTGGCGGGAGACGATCCGCGCCCGGTACGCTGCCGATGGCATGGAGCTGCACCCGATCAAGACCAAGATCGTCAGGCTAAAGGATGGATTCCGTTTTCTAGGTTTCATCTACCGCCTGACCCCGGCGGGCAAGGTCGTTATGACCGTTGACCCGCAGAACGTCAAGGCCGAGCGCAAGCGCCTGTATAGACTTGCTCAACTTGTCAAGGCAGGTGAAAAGCCGGCATCTGCCCTGTATGAGCAGTATAACTCTTGGAAAGCCCATGCCGCTAAAGGCAACTCCAAAAAGCTGCTGCAGCGCATGGGTCAGTATGTTAAATCTCTTTTGGAGGGGATAACATGAAAATTGTTCGCAACACTGGCGGCATTCAGGAGACCGCCGAAAACGAAAACCGAGACGCAAATCTAGCGCAGCTGGCGTCTATGGTGGATTTCCTGTGCGTTCTGGCCGATGTGCCCATTGAGGACGAGGCCGCAGACAAGGAGGGCATGAGCCATGAGTGATAAGCACAGCGTAATCTTTAACAAGGCGCAGGAAGAGTATGAGGCAGGCCGCTGGTCTAAGGTCATGCTGCGCATTCTTGTGCAGCGTAAGCCCCAGCGCCTGACCGAGACCGAGTACACCGAGATCACGGGCGAGCAGTATGCTTGAGCTGCAGCTGATCGACCTGCTGACTGACACACTGCACCGGTTGCTTGAGATCGTCCACTCCCAAAACGACCAACTCCACCAGCTTGGCGGCGTTGGCTGTGAGGAGGAGGCTGGAGGACATCGAGCTGACCTGTGCGGCGGTGGGTCTGGGTGCCCATGATGGGCAGGAGGAGGACAATGGCAAATAAGATCGTTATGGACGTTTCCCGCTGGCAGGGGCGAATCAACTGGGACAAGGTCAAGGCAAGCGGTCTTGTCTCTGGTGTGATGCTGCGGGCACTGGGCAACAGCGCGAAAGACGCACCCAGCAAGCCGTACATCGACCCCACCTTTGAGCGCAATTACCGCGAGTGCCATCGGCTTGACATCCCTTGCGGCGTGTACTACTACTGCAAGGCGGTCAACGTGGCAGAAGCTGACGCAGAGCTTGCCCTGCTGCGCAAGGTGCTGACCGGCAAGACGGTGCAGCTGCCCGTTGCGGTGGACATTGAGGACAGCTATGTGCAAGCACCGCTCGACAAGCAGACCCTGACGGACATTGCAGCCCATGCGCTGGGCACGGTGGAGCGCTGGGGCTTCTACGCCATGCTGTACACCGGGCTGTATTTCGCCCGCGATAACCTGTACATGACCGGCGCGGCGCTCAAGCCGTATGACGTCTGGCTTGCTGCCTACCTCAGCAAGAAGCCCGAACCCGGCTGGCCGTTCGGCCTGTGGCAGTACACCAGCAAGGGCAAGATTCCCGGCGTTGTGGACGCCATACCGGGAAAGGTTTCCGGCGTGGACTTGTCAGTGCCCTACAAGGACTACACCAAAATCATTGCAAAGAAGGGCTTGACCCGTCTCCGGGAGGGCAAATGACCGAAAAACAGGCTCTCATTTGGGTGCTGGGCATCCTTGGCAGCGTGTGCGCCGCTGCAATCACGCTGGACAAGGTGCTTGACATCATCCACAAGTACCTCAAAAAGGCCAAAGAACCGGACGCGGCACAGGACAAACGCCTTGACGAGATGGACAAAAGGCTCGGTGTGTTGGAACAGGGACAGCTTCAACATACACAAGCACTTGCAAGAGACCTTGGGCGATTCAACGAGATTGACGAGGTGAACCGCCTGACGCTGGAAGCCGTTCGCGCCCTGCTGGAAGCACAGCTTACCGGAAACAACGTGGCAGCTATGCAGAAAAGCAAGGCAAAAATTGATAACTACCTGATGGAAGGAGTAACCAAACATGGAAACCATCCTTAACACCATTCTCACCCCGCTGCCCGCATGGCTGGCGCTGGTGCTCATCGTTGCGGGCACTGTGTCGCTTGTGCTGGGGCTTATCCGTCTGGGCTACGGCGCAGCGGTTAAGACGCTTGTGCTTGACCTCATCGACCAAGCAGAGCGGGAGATTCAGGGCACCAAGCGCGGCGCAGAACGCAAGGCGTGGTGCGTCAAGATGCTGCGCACCTATCTGGACAACAGCCGGTGGGGCAGGCTGATCAGCTGGGCTATCACCGAAGAGACCATGAGCAAGGCTGTTCAGTTTTTCTTTGACCGGGCAAGAGCAGCCCTGCAAAAGCAGTAAGGAGGATATCATGGCAAGCACTACATACGAGCAGAAACGATTTTGCGAAATCAAGAGATGCGGCGAAATTGACCATCTCGGTAACGTCCCCGTGATGGTGCGCAACGCCGGACAACTGCCAGAACCGTTTTGGCTCGGTGGTGCCTGTGGCGGCGGCTCGCGTAATTCTGCCCCCTGCACTGCAAGGACTTGACCGACAGCAAATGACCGCCGCCATCAAGAGCGCACCGCTTGGGAGGGTAGACCGTAAGATAGCCTTACTGCGGTACGTTGAGCGGCTCCCGCTGCCGGACATTGCAGCGCAGACACATTACAGCCGGACGGCAATAGGATACCGGCTGAAAGTTATTGATGAAAAGCTAGACGAAAGGAGCTCACCGTGAACCTCGAAAATGTTCCGACCGCAAATCTTGTTACAGAGCTTCGCAAACGCGAGGGCGTGGAAACGACCATTGTCGAGCCATATCAGGACGCAGAGGTCAGCGTCAACGGCCCTGCGCTGGTTCTTGTCGTGACGGATTGATTGTGGTATAATAACATCAACAAATCCGCCCGGCCTCTCGAAGAAGCGCATTAGGGCGGATATTTGTACAACTGACCAGTCTCCCGCGCGCCTACTTATAGTGCGTACCATGCGGGAGACGATTTTATACGAATTATGGCAAATAAAATATATCGCTTTTTGTCCCGTGTTTTGTTCGCTCTGATTATTTTTGGGGCGACATCAAGCGTTCTAAAAGCCGTCATTCCGTTTTGGCATAGTGCATTTATAGGCGTGGTTTTATCGGTATATGCGTCTTTGTATTATACGCCATACGATTTATGATTTGAAAGGCTCCGGCCTTTGTAGAGAGCGGCATTGCCTGTGGACGGTTCCGCTCTTGATTTTAGACTTTGCCGTTTCGGCGGCATAAAAACCCCCGGTGTTCCGTTTGGAGCATCGGGGGTTTCTTTATGCCAGCGCTTCCTTAACCGTCTTGCAGTGGAGGGAAACGTGCTTGAAGAAGCTTCTGGCTTCTTCGTAGGTGGAGAATCGGACGGTGGCTTCTGCGCCAAGCTCGCCTTTTTCTCGCAGGGTAACGGAGTAGACCCTGCCCTCGGGGTAGATGTCGTTAACGAGCGGCTGCCGATCCGGCATCAGCGGGGACGGGATGGAGGTCAGTTCTCCGCTCAAAACGGTGGAGAACTCGTCGTAGTGGCTCACGCCATCAATGACAATATGGGGGTGACAATCTTTTTTACAAGAGATCATCGTGCTTTCTATACAAGATAGCTGCAACCAGTTTACCCCTAATGCATCCGCGATTCTTTCAATTGTTTCAATTTTTGGCTTTTTTATTCCTCGTTCATATTGGCTGATGGCTTGAGGTGTAACGCCAAGCCTACGAGCCAACTCTGCTTGCGTGATACTAACCGTAAGCCGCGCATTTTTTATTTTTTCTCCAACCTCTTTTGCTGTTTCCATTTTTGTTTCTCCATCGTTTTTATCTTATTCTTGTAGTTCTGAAACTGTCACGTTGCAAGCTGCTGCGATTTTCTCAAGCGTTTTCATCCGGGTGGGCTTTCCAGCTTCTGCGTGCTGGATAGTTGCGGTGGACAGCCCGGTCTTTTCTGACAGCGCCCGGATGGTCAGACCGGCGCTTTCCCGGGCGGCTTTGATTTTGACGGCAGACACGCCAAGTGTTTTATAATCGGGCGACATATATCCAATCTGGAACACACCCTGCTGCTGCATCGACAATGCTTTGAGCGCAAAGCTGTTGTCAACGTCCTCGATGTCAACATCCTTCAGAACGTAAGCGCAGGCGTTGTCGAGTTCCGGGGTCATCTTGTGAAGCTTGTGCGCCAGCGTGATTTTCATCATCACGCCGCGCACTGGGAATCTTGTGGCATTGTCAAGATCTGCCCGATTCACATTGTTAGAGCACGCATCATCGAGCAGGTGATACAGCTTTCCGAGATTCTGAATGGTCTTGTTTTCCATGGTGTTTCCTCCTTGTGTTCGCCCGTATAGCCAGATAGCACAGCTTGATAGTTGATTTACTTGCGCAGATCGCGGCTACTCATGTAGAAGCCTTCATACTGGCAGGGCTTGTTGATGATGATGCCGCACACACCGGTGTCCTCGGCATCAGTGTACCACATGGGCACGGACAGAATGCCTTGATTCATGCGCTTGTAGCATTTGAGCAGCATCTTCAGGCGGTTGTGATCTTTGTTCTTTCTTGCGAAGAAGATCTCGTTGATGGGGTACTTGTAATCATCGTATACGTTCATTTTCATGCCCTCCAAGTTGTTTTTTACGTGCTCCTCTTTACACCCTTATTATATCATGAAACTACCACAAGTGATACAGGCAAAGTTACCAGACTTTGCCTTATTTTTTTGTTCATTTTGTAGCAGTTGTAGCAGTTTATATTTGTCCTTCGTTTGACGTTCGTTGTCTTTCGTTTTTTATCAATGCAGTACACTAAATGCACAAGGAGGGATGTTTTCATGAGCTATTATCCGACACCTGGAGCTCCCTACGTTCCGCAGCAGCCTGTCAATCCTTACGGCGGCATGGGAACGGTGGGTCTTACCACTCCCCTGCCCAATACGCAGATACAGCAGCCGCAGCGTCCGCAGCCGATGAATGGGCAGCAGCCTGTTCAGCAGTCGGCGCAAGACGGCGGTTGGCTGCTTGGCAGACCTGTTTCCAGTAGGGAGGAATTTTTGGCGATACCGTCCGACCTGTACGGCAGACCAACCTACTGCCCGGACTTGCGCAGTGGCGTGATCTACTGCAAGCGTCTCAACCCGGACACCTGCGAATCCTATGTGCAGGAGTTTTACAGCCCGGAAGCATGGCGGCAGATGCAGGCGCAACAGGCACAGCAGACCGCTGCACCGACACAGCAGTATGTGCCTATTGAGCAGTACAATACCCTCGTGCACAGGCTGGATGAACTGGAAAAGTGGCAGAAGAGCTTTTCTAAGCCCGCTGTCACCGCAAAGAAAGGAGAATAAGTGATGTCCTCTCCGTTTGACATGATTACTCACAGCCCTATTATGCAGCTTGCAAATCTGGCTCGCGCCGGGCAAAACCCGATGGGGCTTATCCAGCAGCTGGGCGGGCAGAGCGCACCCATCATGCAGGGCTTGAACTTGATTCAGGGAAAGAACGAAGCACAGCTCCGAACGATGGCGCAGAATCTCGCCAAAGAGCGCGGCATCGACCTGAACCAGCTGGCAAGCGTCCTGAATCTGACGCTGCCCCGATAACGCATCCCTCTAAGCGAAACGCTTCTCAGTCTTGCGGACTTGACAAAAACCGCACTTGTTTGGCTTCGCCCATCGCATACGGCGGTGGGATAGCATAACGCAAAACTGAAAGGAGTTTTGTTATGGACGATTTTGCAACTGGCTATCTGGCTGGACAGGACGGCGGCAATAACAGCGGCGGTTTCTTCGGCAACGAAGGTCTGTGGGCGGTTATCATCCTCGCTATCATCTTCGGCTGGGGCACAAACAGCTACGGTCGGAACGGTGGCGACAACGGCATGAACAGCTACATCCCCTATTTGGTGGGCACTGGTGCAACCGGTCAGGGCGGTGCAGACACCCGCGCGGCGCTGTCTGAGGGTTTCTATCAGCAGGATACCTCCCGCTCTCTGGCGGGCATTCAGAGCGGCATCTGCTCTCTGGGCTATGACCAGCTGGCACAAATGAACGGCGTCAACGCCAACATCGCAAACGGCTTTGCTGGTGTGAACAGCGCCATCTGTCAGCTTGGCTACCAGAACGCACAGCTCGTGAACGGACTGGAACGCAGCGTGTCCAGCGGCAACAACGCCATCAACCTTGCTATCATGCAGGAGGGCAACGCCCGGCAGGCTGGTCAGACCGCACTTGCCACGCAGCTGGCATCTTGCTGCTGCGAAAACAAGCAGCTCATCGGCGACCTGAAGTATACCATCGCAACGGAGGACTGCGCTACCCGTCAGGCTATCGCAGACAACGCCCGCGCCATCGTGGACAACTGCAACGCCAACTTCCGTAGCATGATGGACTACTTCACGCAGGATAAGATTGCCACTCTGACCGCTGAAAACCAGAGCCTGAAGTTCGCCGCTTCTCAGGATCGTCAGAATGCACTTCTGACCACCGTGATGTCCCAGCAGACTGATATCATCCTGAACCGGGTCAATCCTCGTCCGATTCCCGCTTATCAGGTTGCAAACCCCAACGTGGGCGTGAACTGCTGCGGCTGCTAACCAACACACTCCCCGATAACACCGGGTGATCCATCGGGGCAGGGGGATTCACCTCTGCCCCTGATTTTTTAGGAGGAAAACATTATGGCTTGCAAAACAAGCTGCAAACTCTGCCCCCATCTGGTCTTGAGCCAGTCGGTGACTTTTGCCAATGATACGCTGACTATCAATATCCCTGCTGGAGCATACCAGAACGGAGAAAAGTATTGCATCGTGGTCGCCCAGAGCATCCCGGACACGACCACCATCAACGCACCTGTGGTCATTACCATTGGTGCAGGCACAACCGCATACCCTCTGACCGACTGCAACTGCGCTCAGGCAACCGCTGAAAGCATTCATACTCGCACCCGCTACGCTACCCGCGTTGCAACGTCTGCGACCGGCACAGGCACGTTCAAATACCTGGGCTGCTTCTGCCGCTCTCACGCAGGTACGCCTGCGTCCATTTCCTAAGGAGGTATAGATTATGGGCAAAACTAATTTTCGCCGCATGATGATGCTCCGTGACCACGACAAAGACCGTGAGCCGGAACGTGACCGCCTTGAAGAAGAGCGTGACCGCAGGGAACGTGAGATGGAGCGCCGTCTGCGTAAGCTGGAAGGCGGCAACGACCGCTATCCTTACTATCCGCAGGAGAAGAACCGCTACATCGACCCCTACCCTGTCCCCCGCTATCCTGACGTAGAGTATGGACGCAGAATGCCGCAAATCGGCTTCTCGCAGAACGATGACTGGGACAAGCGGTCTGGGCAATATGAGCGTGGCGGCGCAGACAGCCGCTCCATCAAGATGCCACGTCAGCACCTCACCCATGATGAAGCAGAGGAATGGTGCGACAACATGGTGAACGCTGACGGCACAAAGGGCTGTCACTGGACGTTCGAGCAGACGCAGGATGTTGCCAAGCAGCGCGGCATAACCTGCGACAAAAACGACTTCTGGGCTGCCATGAACATGATGTACAGTGACTATGGCAAGGTTGCAAAAATGTACAGCGTGGACAACACCAACTTCTACGCAGACATGGCCGCAGCATTCTTACAGGACAAAGATGCTGTGGATGGCAAACTGGTCGAGTACTGGGAATGCATTGTAGATCACAAGTTTTGACTACTTTTTGACAACTTCGGGATTGATATTATCCGCTTTTATCACGCAGTATCTGTGAGTATCCGCATCTCCAAAATAGCAAAAGCCCGCACGAACACGTCAAAATTCAAGTGTTTGTGCGGGTCTTTTCACTGGTGCAGAAGAAGGGACTTGAACCCTTCGCGCATCTCGTTGCTACGCTATTTATTTTAAAGTGACTACTTATGTACATCTTTACTTCCGGCTTTATCGGTAACGTAGGCGTTCAACTGGTCGATATACTTGCGGTCCTCCTCGTCGCGGAACTGCTGGTAGATCCGGCGGGTGGTCATGATATCGGCGTGACCCATCAGCTTTTGCGCCACCATGTCCGGCACGCGTGCGTAGTAGAGGTTCGAGGCGTACAAGTGGCGGAACTGGTGCGCGGTGACGGTGGCGCGGTACACCTTCCGCGTAACTGTTGAAGCCGGACGCGTGGAGGTGGCGGGCTTTTTTATCTCGTACAGGTAGTAATCCGTCAGGCCGATCGGGCGGCAGTACATGACCCAGCGGGCTCTGTACTGAGACTGCGTCAGCGGCTCGGCACAGCCGGACATGACATAATCTGTCGGCTTGTGCCTTTCGGCACGCGCAAGCAATGCCGGACGGAAGGGCGAGAGGATCGGCACATCACGGTAGCCGTTGCGAGACTTTGGTGTTTCGAAATAGGCGTTGTTGTAATCCCACGGCATGGCTCCCCGCACATGGATGCACCCGGCGGCAAAGTCCACGTCCTTCCATTGCAGGGCGTTGGCCTCTGAGACGCGCAGGCCGGTATACTCAAACAGCTGCGCCCAGAAACCACAACCTTCCGGGTGGTCGTGGATGATCTGCTGCTGCTCGGCGGTGGGTTCATCCCGGCGGCCGCGCTTCATCCCGGCGGGCGGAGCAGCCAGCAGCACCGGATCGCTTGTGCCGTGGTAGTTTGCACACCAGAACTTGAACACGCAGCTCAACACGCTTTTGGCGTTGGTGATGGTGTGCAGGGACTTTCCGCTTACCTTCATATTTTCCATGAGCCCGCACACGGCCTGCGCATCGATCTCCCGCATGGGCGTGTCGCCAAAGTGCTCGGCGAAGATTTTTAGATATCTTTTATAGGATTTGATGGTACTGCACTTGATGGGCGTGCCTTGCCCGGTGATGTAGTTCCTATAGGCCTGCGCCATCTCCCGAAAGGTTGCTCCGCCGTTCTGCTTCTGCTCGTCCAGGATGATCTGTCGGCAAGCCGATTCGTACTTGTCCTGTGCCTCGGTGATGGTTTTGCCGTAAAAGAACCGGCTGCTGCCATCCGGCATTTTGCGCTTCAGCTGATACCGGCCATCAGCGCGTTTCGTTCTTTTTCTTGGCATCCTCTATCGCCTCCTTGTTTATGGAGTAGACATCTTCCATGTCTTTTGCTGCTGCCATTCCGCAATCGCGGGCTTGGCACAGCATTTCAATATTCGGCTGCAGCCCTTCCGGGTCTACATCCGTTTTTGTCGCCATGGCGATTTCGTAGTGGCTCAGGATCGTATTGACCACGGCCACCCTGTCCCGCAGCGGCGTGTGCAGGTTGGCCACCATTTCGGTAAGCACGCTCAGATGGTCCGACCCGTGCGCGCCGTAGCGGATGTACAAGAGCGCGTCTACCTCGTATGCGCTGCATTCTTCGATGGCCTCGTGCAGGATTCGGCGCTTTTCTTTGTCGGTGGGGTCATTTTCCAGCCGTTCCAGCAGCCCCGGGTGGATGCAGGAATCCAGATACCGCTCCAGTGAAACCCCACAGCCCACAAACCACTTCATCATCATGGGAAATGAGATCGCGTTGATTCCCTGCTCCCACTTGATTACGCTTTGTCGGCTTACGCCCATTCGTTTTGCGAGTGCGGCTTGGCTGATTCCGGCCTCTGCTCTTGCTTTTTCCAATGTTTCCGCAACGCGCAAAACCCAATCATCCATTTTTATACATCCCCATTTTTTGAAAATTTTGCAAAATTCGACTGATTTTCTGTCTTTTTTGGTTTACCACATGCTTCCAAAATTTGATGTTGAATCTATTTCTTTTTCCGTGTTATAACATAATTGTCAAAAAATTAAAAAGGAGCGCAAAAATAATGGATAACATCAAGGTTCTGAACGAAATTCAGGAAGATATGGTAATCATTGACGGTATGCCGGCATCTAAACCTCAGAACGCTGATGGAAGCCGCAAGCCGTGGGAGGGTTAAGCTATGATCAACACAAAAAACAAGGAAGCTATGCTTTACGCCTACGCACAGAACGACGTGCGCAAGCTTGTCTATCACCTCTCGCAGGCCGGGTCTGATGGGTCTGCCTATGATGCAGCCTTCCAGATCCTGAAAACTGCTGTTAAAGACCATGACGCTGGACACGACCCCGGGGCACGGTATCGCAATGTCAATGGGCGCATCGTTGCAGCACCGGCGGTGTCCACTTGTCCGTGTGAGCAGGAAAATTAACATCGTGGTTAATTTTGTCGGGCGTTCAAGGTGTCCACTGTGGACACCTTTTTGTTAATCATCCCCGGCGGGCTGATTTAAAAGTTCGATAAACTTTTGCGCCGACATAATTTCAATATGCGCGCCATTTTCGTTTAATTGTTCGGCTTTTTTCTGTTCATTTGACTTCTCGCCATATTTGTAGCTCATCATTACAGACCTGGAACCGCAAACCAAAATATCCAAAGTGGGGCTTACAGTCAAACGAATAATAGCCCCTCTATTAGAAACTTCTTCAAACGCTTTTTCTTTTGGAATTGAAACATCATCGATAAATGCAATCTTCTTGCCATAAAAATATCCGTTTTTATCTGCATTAACATTTTGCTTATACTTTTGCTTTACCGAATTATCTATTTTATTTTCTGATCTTTCTTTTTTTACCGCGTTGTTTTGTTCTTCAATAAAATTTGTAAATTTTTAAAATCGCCCTTGCATCTTCTAATGAATTGTTTCGATCATAAATCAAATCAAATTGATCTGCCGCATTTTCCAGTGTCATCCACTTTGGGTTTTCAATTCCATGTGCAACATTATATTGACGCAATTCATAAACAGGAGTTGTCAAGCGAAACTTATGCAAATCAAATTTATACTTTTCTAAATAATCTTTTACAAAGTAATAGTCAAACACAACAATTTTATCTGCTCGTTCAAAAATGTCCTGAACATACGGCTTTACATCTAAAAAACGAGGACAATCACTTACTGCAGAAAAATAAATTGAATTTATTTTTGATGCATTTTCCCAGCTTTCTTTTTTTCTTGGTTTACAATATTGGTCTATTAACACATCTTCGTTTTCGTCAATTATGGAAACCTGTAAAATATCGTTATCGTATTTTGCACTATTGTCATTATAGCTTGTTGTTTCAATGTCGAGAAAGACAGTGCCATAATGTGCGTTTTCGTCGTCTCTTTTCTGCTTGGCTTCTTCCAGCGTCCTGAGTGCTATTCTTACACCTTCGTTTGGAAGGGGTTCTTTAGGCTTTGGTGCAGGCTTTATAAATTGATAATGTGCGTTTGTGGTTTCACGGTCGGCCTGATCAGCGGCCAGCCTGGCCAGATGATTCTCCACAAAAAGGTCGTCCGGCGGCACTGGCTTGGCCGGTTCTGCCTTTTCAATCGGATCTGGGTAGCTTACCGTTTTCTGTAAAACGGTATCGATATGATTTTGCTCTGCCTGCTTTTTCTTTTCGTGCTTTTTGTAAAGGGCGTATCCGGCAGCCGCCACAATGGCGATAAGAATCAAAATTAAAACTGCCGGGTGTAGCTTACTGCAAATCGTAAACAAAAATGCAAACGCGAAAAATATCAGAGCTACCAGAAAAGGCATCCAGACAAAAACGCAAAACAGAATGTACAGACAGCCGGGTGATTTTTGCTGATTATTGTTTTTCATAATACTTCTAGGCTCAATAAGCAAACTTTATAAATTTACTTCCCTGTTTGTGCGCTTCTACCTTTTCCAGCGCCCGCGCACGAACAGCGGGGGAAGCTGCATTCATGCAATCGTAAGCTTCCATAATCTGAGATATAGCATTTCGGTCATTTACATAAGTGCTCATTTTATAATCGAACTGCGCATTATCTCCTTTAAATCTATACGTCACCTTTTCTGCGTTGATGGATTTTTTCAGCATCGAGATTTCCTGCTCGTCTGCAATATCATCGCCAAGCTCCCAGACGTAGGCATCGCCAGAAAAAATTTCTTTTACAACTTTTTCACTTTTCTTGGTTCTGTCAATTTCCTTTTTGTAAACTTCTCCATCCACTGAATAAACTATTTCGTCCCAGAAAATCCAGTTTTTTGCGTAATAAGTGTACATCAACCGCAACGGCTGAACGTTGTTATCAACTACGCAAAAATACGGCAAAATGAAATTAGTCTGATTCAGTTTCGGATAATCCTTCCAAAAGAAAAAATCCACGTTTTCCACATCATCGTGTTCGCGGTAAACCGTATTGTTTAACTTCTCGGCAAGTGCATCCACCTGAAGATCTTCCAGTTCTTCCTGATACAATTTCAGTTTATCATAGTTTGAAACCATCGCCTGCCATTTTGTCGGCATAGAATCGAATGCAGCTTGTGCGTTGTTAATTGCAGTCTCACTTTCCAGAGTAACCGGGGCGATCTGGCTAATCAGTGCTTCCACCTGCTCTGGCGTCACGGCGCTATTCTGCTGCGCAAGCACCGCAAAAGGGACGTCCCCGGCGGGGCTGGCAGCCAGCGCGGGCAATGCGGTGCCCGCCATCAGAGCAGCCACCATTGCGCCCGCTACAATAACTTTGCATTTTTCCGCAATTTTCATTTGAAATTCCTCTTTTCTCTTGATTTTTAACTATAACAGTTGTAACATAGAATTATCAAATACAACAAAAAGGAGTGTTCCTTATGCCTGACGCTGAATTTCTTGCCTACTTAAAGGAGCACCCCGCGCTTTGGGGCATTGTAATGGGCGTTTTGCTGGAGCATTCCGAAACCGAAGATGCTTCACAGGCGTCCTGAACCGGTTTTTACACCAGAAAGGAGCTCTATATGTTTGAGTTTTTCCGCAAGAAGAAGTCACCCGCTTATAATGAAAGCTACCAGTCCGGCCATGTTTCCTGCGCTATTGATGAAAACAATCTCCATAAATACACCATTGATTTCAAATCGTCTTGCTATAATCGCACCATACCAGAAGTGGAGCGAATCGTAGACGAGATTCTGCTGGAGATGAACAAAAACGGTGTGGACTTCGGCGTTGCTATGCAGGTGCCCTCGCTCTTGCACAAAAAGCTTACATTCTATTTTGATTGGGAAATTGCTAAATCTGCCGCAACGCCGATTCCGTACTTAATGTATGATGGAGGCAATCAGAGCGACGACGGAAACCACAAAGGCGAGAACTGACATTGTATTAGCAAAGCGCATCTCGCTTTTACGGCGGTCGATATAGCGCAAATACAATTTCCCGTCTGTGGTGATCTGATACACAGAACTTCTTATCTCCATTTTTGCCAATTTGACTTTTGGCTCAATAAGCTTTTTCTCGTACAGCGTTTTTACTCGTTCTGTCCACTCGGAAGTGCAGTCTACCGGTCCTTGCGCTATCACACGCAGCGTGTTCAGTTCCTCAGTGGATAGCACCAGCTGCTCAAAATCCATTGTGGTCACTCTTCCTTTGCTTTTCCGTTTTCCAGCACGGCCAGCGCGGCGGCTTTTGCGGCTGCACGCGCTGCCGGTGTTGCATTTTTATAGGCTGCTTCTACATCAGCCCATTCCCATTGGAGCCCGCCCATCCCGGCGGGCTCTTTTTTTGTGCCCATAAGTTCTTCCACGGGCTTTCCTAAAACTTCCGCTATTGTCATCCACCGTCTGCGTGTTGGCGAAGATTTACCTGAAGCCCAATCGCTTACGTTTCCAGTGGATGCGCCTATTCTTTTTGCAAACTCATTTTGCTTCATACCTTGTCGGTCAAGTTCTTCAAAGAGTTTTGGGCATTTACAATTTTCAGAAATGTTGCCCATTTTCTCATCTCCTTCTTTGTGCGTTTTGCTATTTTTTCGCAAATCTCGCATTTCGTATTGAGTTTGCGAGATTTGCGAGTTATAATACAAGCATACCGAGCGGCTGAGCTGAGGTTCCCATACTCTCCGATCGCTGCCGGTACTTCACAGGGCTGCCACGCCGCGGTGAATCTTCACAGCTAAGCGGGGAATTTTCTTACACCGTCCTGTTGATCAGGTGCCTATGCGCGGGCACCGGGTGCAAGAAGCAGAGGGTCGCGCGTACCTTCCGATCTGCTTTCTGCCCTAAAAATGTTGCCAAGAGTAAAATGTGTTCCGCAAATTCATTTTTACACTATCTCGTATGGCTTGGCAATGTTTTTGTAGTGATTTTTTGAAATGATTTTCAACCATGGAGGTGGAAAACTTGCCGACCATTGAATGGAAAGCCGAAGTAGCCAAACGCAAAAAGATGCTTGGCTGGGGAAACCGTGAACTGGCTTTGCACGCGGGCTTATCAAAGGGCGTTGTGGACAAGTACCTGTCCGGGCACTACCCCAACGAAATACCCCGGGAACTGATCGAGACCGCTTTGGGAATGAGGTGACGCGGATGCTGGCTTATCTGATGTGCTTTATGGCAGGCTGCTGCCTGATGGCGTTTTTGTTTATCTGCGCCACAAGGCCGCCCCGCAGGATGCTGGGGGTCTGGCTGGCGTATTTTGGCTTGATCATGGCGCTTTCGTGGCGCATAGGAGGTTTGATAGTATGAGAAGTTGTTCATTTATTTTGGCTGATCTGATGGTCGCCCTGGGACGCGACCCCTACCATGCAGCCTGCACCGAGATGTGGCTAATGGTGATGATCGTCGCGCCGGTGCTGGTGCTTGCCCCTTACCTGCTGTGCCGCTGGGATGAGTACATGCGTGCCGAGAACGCCCGGAGAAGGGCGGCGAGGAAGAGGAGAATGGAAAGGTGCGCAAAATAAAATGTATATCATGAATCAAAAACGCGATATCATCGTGAACTTTTCCCAATGTGCGGAAATCTTTATCAATTCAGACTCGTGCATCAAAGCCCGGCCTTCCGGCATTGACAATGTTTATTTTTTAGGGACTTATCCCACCAAGGAAGTGGCGCAGGCGGTTTTGAACGACTTGTTTGTACACGCGCGGGCAGACAAGACTTATTACATGCCGGATGACGACCGGGCTTTGATTATTGCACGAGCGACAATCTGTGACAGTCCAGATAAATTTTCCTCGAACGGAAAGAAAACTGTTCGTCGAGGTGGCTCATGATTTTACCTATTCTGAACGAAGAGATTCGCGTTGGCGATGTATTTGAATGCTTGGTTGATAAATCTGTTTTAGAGGTTTGCGAGATCAAGCCAAAAGGCCGCTTTTTTCGCCGAGATGGTAGTTTTTATGAGAGAAAAGAACCTCTTGTGATTTTAAAAGACCGAAAAAGCGGGAAAACATTTGAAACCAACTTGATAACGGTTCAAACACTTTTAATGCGGAGGATTTCTAAATGAATGATGTCCCTCTTGTTCTTCAGCGTAAAGCCAGAGAGCAGATGAAGTGCATTTTGATGCAAGACATTTTGCAAGATCTGACCATTTGTAAACTTGAAGGTTGGTCATGTCTTGAGTATCTAAACGAACTCAAACAAATCATTGATGGGTTTTTACCAAAATAAGTTACAGGAGGCTGTCATGGAAAATCCTATTCGCCGCTGCAAAGATTGCGGCGCGGTGCTGCCGGAAGGCGCTGGAAGCAACAGAAGGTACTGCGATGCGTGCCGTAAGCTCAAAAGAAAAGAAGCAAATCACAGTTACAACATGAGGCACAAGGGCAAACGCCGTGAAAATCCTCCGGTTGTGCGGTATTGCAGCGTTTGCGGCAAGGCGCTCCCGGCGGGGTCTGCGGCGAACCGGAAGTACTGCCTTTTTTGCGGCGAGAAGGTGCATCTGGAAAAAGCAAGAGAACGTGCCCGGCGGGCTTGGGCAGTTAAGCCGAAGGTCAAAAAACCTGCGCCGCCGCCAAAGCCTGCACCGAAGGAGAGGCTTTCTCCCGGAAGGCACCGCAAAGTAGACAAGCCCTGCAAAGAGTGCGGCACGATGATGTACGGCGTGGACCCCGGCAAAATGTTTTGCGATGCCTGCAAGAAGCGCAGATATGGGAAGTCCAGCGTGGACACCGACCCGCAGTCCGGCATTGTAAAACCCAAGGAAAAGCCCAAAACCAACCACGACCTGCTCGTGGACGATAATGCCGCTGCCGCAGCGAAGGGCATGAGCTACGGCCACTTCAAGGAGTGGCAGCGCAGACAGAAGGAGTTGAGGGAACGTGGCGAAATCTAATAGACCCGAAGCGTGGCACGACAGCTACAAGGCTATTTTTGATAAAGCCGGCTGCATCCGGCTGACCTTGGAACAGGTCAGCGTATATATGGGCATCCCGGCGCGGTACGTGCGCAAGCGCTACCCGGAAGGCTGGTCTAACATGGCCGGGCAGGAAGGCTCCGGCCGCGGCAACACCATCCGGCTGGATACCCTGCTGGATCAGGAATTTGGTACTTACTGAGGAGGAAACGTCATGGAAGAACATTAAGACTTTTTGGAGGTGAGACGCAAAATGGTAAGCAAGAATGGAATGCGTACCCGCGAGCGGATCTGCTATCTGATCGGCAAGTATCAGTGTCGGCTGGAAGATGAACGCATCTCCGACCGGGAGAAAAAGATCTATGCGGACATTCTGGAAGATCTCCGGCATCTTCTGGAAACGGCAATGCAGGAAGGGCTGCAGAGCTAACTTCCCGGCATTACTACCAATTTTGAAATGAAGGCTAAAAATGCTTAAAGGTTACAAAATCGTATATACAGCTAGTGATTACACAATGAATGAAAAAACCTTAGAGAAAAATTATTTCAATTCTCAAAAAACGGAAATTGTGATTTTTCTTCCAGCTGAGAGTTATGCTTCTAGCGCGCTGGATGACATGGCAAAGAATCTGCAGTTTCGTGGAGCTCTCTGTATTGAAAAAGCAGAGGACAAACTTCTTTTTAGGTTATTGTCTTAGTTGGTGTTCTGAAATCAATCGAGAGCATGAACCAACGAGTTTTGACGGAACTTGACACGATAGAATCTATTACTCCTATAAACCCGAAAGAACTACTTCATGAATTGGAATGATTCTATTTCACCAATAGCGGCAGGTGGGT
>CYGL01000235.1_pt1 | contig 28025 bp, 58 predicted proteins | sample 485531 | NCBI WGS metagenome assembly CYGL01 (sample SAMEA3497897, study PRJEB9818) | human gut metagenome | reverse complement strand
ACTGCTATTGAGTGCGGCGTTATTTGCGCCATTAAAGCCTTGAACAAATAGGAGGTATTAAATGGACTACATTAGTCAAATTTTAGACAGAGCAAACAAGACACTTCGATCTGCAAATGAAGTAGAAACAGAAATGACCTTAGATATTGATGGGACTGAGTTGAAAGTAAAACGTTTACCAGTAGAAACAGTATTAAACTTGTTAAACCAAGCACAAGAAAAATGAATATGGCGCTTCTCTTGAGTTAGTTTATTTGAGTGCATATGAAACATTTAATAATGATGTTATCATGCAATTAAACGAATCTCACGAACCGCATAATGTTGTTAAAGCGGTGTTCGGTGATAACCCTGTATTAATTAGCAGAATCGCAACAGCAATTGTAACATGGTACGATTTACAAAAATCAGTAAATGTAAAAGTTAAAAGCCTAAAAAAGTAATATGCGAAGATATTAGGGCTTCGGTAATATCTTTTTATAGTCTAAGAGGTATGTCATTTACTGAGTTAAAGAACCTTGATTATTCAGATATTGTATATTTATATGCTACAATGGAGCTTAAACATGATTGAAGTTGATGATAGGGAATTAAAACAGGTTATAAACCAGCTACGGTATTTTGATACTCAATACTTCAATAAAGACTTATATCAATCTGCTAAGAAAGCGGGCGGAACTATCATGACTAAATGGGCGAAAGACGCCAACGCCCGCATTAATTTCCCCTTTAAAGGTGGTCACGAGAAAAAAGGCGGATTCACTTTATCAATGAGGCGATATAGTCAAAAAGACGAGTATAATATAAGTAAATCAAAATATAAATACAAGAAAGCAAAAATACTGGATAAAGGTGGCGGACAATTTGATTTTAGATTAAAAAATCAAATCGGATTCGCTAATATTTGGGAAGCTAAACATTACACACCTCATATAGGTAAAACAAAATTGAACACGCGTCAAGGTTTCGGGAACAAAGAACGTACAGAACAAATGTTCGATAATTATACACAAGATTTCACAAATAGACTTGCTGATTTTGTTAGAAAGCAAGTAGAAAGGAAAAGTAAAGTATGAGCAATAGAAATGCTACGGTTACCGTGAACACCAAAGCGAATACTGGTGGCCTAAAACAGGTATCGAGTGCGCTGACCTCTTTCGATTCTGGCTTGAAAGGTACGATCGGCAACTTGACACAATTCAAAGGTGCACTAGGTGCTCTTGCTGTTGTTGGCATTGCTAAAGGCATCAAGTCATTTGCTGACGATATGTATGATGCTTTTAAAGTTCAATGGCTTGCTGAAAAAAATGTCAATGATGCATTATATTCTAACATGACTGCAAGGGGAGAATCTCAAAAAGCAATTGACGATGAAGTCAAAGCTTATAAAGAATTAGCATCGGCACAACAAAAGCTAGGGGTCATCGGTGATGAGGTCACATTGTCTGGCATGGCAGTTATGACACAAATGGGCTTGACCGCTAAACAGGTCAAAGACATGACGCCACTCATTCAGGATCTTGCTGTCAAGCAATATGGCCTAAATGTGTCTGGTGAACAGTATAAACAAGTATCTCAATCGATCGCCAGCATGGTTAATATGGGTAAATTGACTTTGCAAGGTTATGGTGTTCAGGTCACTGATGTCGAGAGAAAACAATTCAAGGCAATGTCTCAATCTGAACGCTACACTTTTGTCATGAACAAATTGAAGAACTCTGTTGCCGGTGCTAATGAAGCAATGGCTGAGACAGCTGGTGGCAAGCTACAACAAATGAACAATGCGATCGGTGATTGTGAGGAACAAGTAGGTCAATTAGTTAACAGTATTTATGGCGGTTTTGCTACAATGGCTTTGCCTGTTGTTGAAGAAGCTACCGGGGCCTTTCAAGAGTTTATGACCGTCGTCAATGGTGGTGACGTCCCTGAAGGTGGTTTTCAATACTTAAGTGAAGACGATGTCAACAACTTGCAGCTTATTAATACTCACTTAACTAATATTAAAGGGAGTCTTGATTCTATCTTTGGTGCTGGTTGGCCAAGTTTATCAGAGTTGATTGGTTGCCAACAATTTCTAGCAAATATGGCCAGCATCGCAAATGAAGTAGATTATGTAGCTAGCATTATTGAGAAACTTGTTCAGAACTTTAGAACTCTACAAAGTGAAGGTCTATATACAACAAATTTGGTGAACCCTTTTGAAGGGCGAAGCCCTAAAGGTAATGCCAATGGTACAAACTACTGGCAAGGAGGTAGAACGATTGTCGGCGAGTATGGGCCTGAACTTGTTGACTTGCCTAGGGGAGCAAGTATCAACACTAATGCACAAACTCAAAGAGAATTGTCTGGTGGTTCTGGTACAACGATTTCTTGTCCTGTGACCATTCAGGGGAACGTTATAGGCAATCAAGATTTTGTTGATCAGGTAGGGGATGCAATTAGTAGTCGCGTAACAATGGCGCTTGCTAATATGTAGATAGTACATAAGAGGTATGCTATAATGGTATACCTCTTTTTATTTACTTATTCGTTGCAACATGATATAATAAATATAGAAAGCGAGGTGAAATAATTGGATCTTTCGAGTTTATTAAATCTATATAGAGCATACTTGGCATTCCAAGGTCATAAGAATGTTAGAGCTGATGTGACACTATTATTAGAGGGTGGCAGTAGCGTTACATTCCCAGTGCCACCGGCCGATCTACCCCAGATAACTGTTCCGCAAAATAATAAGGTATTTAATAGTGTCATCGGCGATGTGAGTCAAATGGGTTTGCTTGGTTTACGATCGGTCACGTTCAATGATGTTTTGTTGCCGTCTGATGTTGGTGATTATAGCTGGGCAAGGGGCGACAATGGTAGCGACATTATAAACTTTATAAATGATAACCGACAAAAGGGGCAGCCTTTTAGACTTATCATAACTAAAGGTGATGTTACTTATATCAATATGAACGTGCTTATCGATAGTTTTGATTATTATCAAGACAATCAAGCTGATTTTCATATGAACGCTACCTTTACAGAGTATCGAACTTATAACAGTCAAACGGGAGGACTTGAAACATGATCAGAGTCGAAGCTATCATCGATGATGGCCCTTATATCATTAGTGCTTTCTGTAGTAATATTAAGCGAGAAGATGACATTAAGTCGTTAGGTGTTAAGCTGTCATTTGACTATTTGAATAACAAAGTCATTGACAAAAATACTGTCTGGATCGACTTGTCGCTAGGGACATCAATTATGCTGTATGATGACGATGAGCTACTTTTTCAAGGTGCAATTCAGAAGGCTACAAGAAATGGCTTGGCATCATACCAATATGAAGCGTATGACAATGCCTGGTATCTGAACAAGCAAGAGGCCCGTATTCAGTTCAATAATGTCGATGTCAAATCGGCGATTGAGACATTATGCAAACAGGAATATATACCTTGTGAGGTTGCTTGTGACATACCAACTAAAGTGACTAAGATTTATAATGGTGACACTATATCTAAAATTATAGATGACTTATTGAAGCTTGCAAGTGACGAACTTGGTAAGAAATACCGTCGTGAGTATAATCATGGCAAGTTATATATCAATGCTTTTGACAATCTAAAAATGATCTGGGACTCTGAGCCACTTGTATCTGATTTTAGTCAAGAGTTTAACTGCGACAAGTTAGCAAATAAGATTGTCATTATGAGTGGTAAAGAGAAGTCTCAATCTGTTATTGCAATAGCTGAGAACAAAGAGAGTCAAAAGAAATATGGCACATATGTTCATTATGAAAAAGTTGACGACAAGAAAAAAGCTAAGGCTCAGGCAATCGCGAACAGCAAACTCAAACAAATGGCATGGCCAACGAAAGCAACCAAAGCAACATTGTTAGGAGACAACTATGTTCGAAGTGGTAGAATATTAAAGTTCAATCAACCTAACATAAATCTGGTTGGGGAGTACTTAGTCACAAGCTGTCATCATTCATATGATATGGGTAATCATACTATGGACTGTGAACTGGTATTAAATGAGGAGGTTAACAATGTCTAGTTGGGAATATGAGCTTGCTGGTCAGTTTAAAAGTAGAGATAACCCTAAAACAAAAATGGGTCCTATGCTTGGTAAAATAGTATCGACAAGTCCAGCTGTTGTAACAATTCAAGATGGCAAGTACACTATTAGCGGGGATCAATTATATGTTGCTTATCATTTGTTAGAGCGCAAAAGTGCTTATAGCAGTATGAAGCAATCTGGCAGCATTACAGTGAGCTGCCCTCACGGAGGTGGTAGTTATACATCAACAAGCACAGGCGATATTGTGCTTGATGAAGTATGGAAGCCTGGTGACCTGGTGCTTGTTATACCATCTGAGAGCGAGCAACAATTTTTTATTGTCGACGTCGTAAGACAATTAAAAGGTTGCAATAATCAGGCAATTTAGCTATTTACATTGTTGCAACAAAATGATATAATTAAATATGTTAGGAGGTGATACTTATTAAATCTATAAAGTTTGATTATAGCACTAACAATTTTATTGTTGATGAAGCACCAACTGAAGTTGATCAAGTCAAGCAATGGGTCGAGCTGCTTATAAAAGTAGAAAAAGACAAATATAAAATCTATGACGAGAATTTTGGTATGGACTTCTCAGACATTGTAGGTTATAGGTTACCACGCAGTGTGCAAGTAAGTGAGATTATTAGACGGCTAAAGCACACTATTTTAAATGGCTGCGACCATGTCGTTGATGTCAGAGACTTTACTTTTGATAAGGGTACTTTCACTTTTACACTGGTCACTGATTTAGGAGAGGAGGTTATACTACATGTATGACAACAAAAGTCTAGACGATATTCATAAGCTGATGCTTGCTAATATTGATAATGACTATCGTAAACGTCAAGGGTACCCTACATATGATTTGACTAGAGGCTTTGCCTTTGGTGTCAAAGACTGCTGGGACCTAGCTTATAGCGTTGCATTGAAGTTTGATGTTGAAAATCTAGCTGGTTCAGAATTAGACTTGTTTATTTCTGAAAGAACTGGCCTTGACAGAAAACGAGCGACGAAGTCTAAAGGCGAGATCACTATTGTCAATGGTAATGGCTCAATTTTAAAAGGTGATTTATTTGCTACTGTTGACGGCATCCAATTCGTTGCAACAGAATCGAAAGAGGTTCATAGCGGTGATACTGTTGCGATCGAGTCTGTGGCAGGCGGTTATGATATGAATGTGGGCATCAATGAAATAACTGAGATGCCAGTTACTTTGCAAGGCATTTATAAAGTGACAAATAATGCGCCTTTAACAGGGGGCTATGACACTGAAACAGATGCAGACTATAGAGAACGCTATTATATTAAGTTGAGAACCCCTGTCAACGGTGTCAATGCTAATCAGTATGTTCTATGGGCTGAATCTGTTGACGGTGTTGGTCGAGCTCGCTGCATACCTATTTGGAACGGTATTAATACCGTCAAGGTCGTTTTGATCGGCAATGATTTCAAGCCTGCTAGCGATGACTTGGTCAGCCGAGTTCAGGCCTATATTGATCCTAATAAAAATGGTGATGGTTCTGGCGTTGCAACAATCGGCGCTGTGACAACTGTTGTTAAAGCTACAACTAAAAATGTCAATATCGATATTTATGGCCTCAAGGTAGCAGCTAATCTTGAAACAACTAAAGACGCGATCAAAGCTAATCTTGACCGGTACATCAAGACAAGTGCATTCAATAAAGATTATATTTCATTAGCAAAAATTGGTTTAGTTATTGCTGAGACAAAAAACGTTGATGATTATAGAGAGATCCGTTTGAATAGTTACGCATGATAGTTTGCAGTTGACAACAAGATGAGTGTGGTGTTCGTTAATGAGGTAACATATCATGACTAAAGAAGAAATGATAAAGACCTTGCCGACACTATATCGCCAAGATAAGTGGGTAAATGAGATCTATAACTTGTCACAGATCAACGAAGTTGATAAGCTAAGCCATACTAACTACGATAATATATTTTCTGTCTAAGCTTTGATAAATATGGCTGCTCTTTATATGAGCGAGACTTGGCACTAGACAGCAAAGACAGTTTAGATGATCGAAGAAGTGCTATCATAACCCAATGGCGAGCAAGCTATCGGTGTACTTTGCATTTGCTACAAGATATTGTCAATCAGTGGTTTGGTGACAAGTGCGAAGTTAGTTATGACGGCAACGCGACGGTAACGCATACAACAAAAGTAGGCACTAGGTATGATCCTACAAGCTATTATTATCAAATGTTCTTGGAGCACTATATTGCGGTGTTCCCTGCACATTTTAATTTAGTTTGGAACCATACGCATAACAGATGGATCGATTATTGTAAACCTCATAGCTGGGGCTATGCAAACGAAGAGTACCTAAATTGGAGCCAACCTTTACCGCATAAATGGTCAGATGAGAAGACAGTCATACGTGGTAAATATTGGAGCTATAATCTAGAACGTACTTGGGACGATGTTTATGACAATGCTATTTATTGGGAGGCATAATGGACTATACTAAAAATCTAAATTTGAGCAAGCCATCATATGATGATGATGTAGACATTCAGATCCTTAATAATAACATGGATATTTTGGATGATAACTTAAAACGTAACAATGATAAATTCAGGCAATATCTACCATTAAGTGGCGGCACAATGCAAGGCGATATTAAACTACCATATAATACTTGGGCTGGATTACATTCAACAAGGGGTGTAAGCGATGAAAGGTTGAATGATGTTGTATGCTTTGCTAACACAACTAATGGTGCCGTTCAGTTACCATCTGTTGTGTTGAGAAGTGATAGACTAGCTTATTACACACCTAGCGATAAAATGTTCGCAGTAGATGATACCGGTGTTTGGTTTAATAATGATCAATTAATTCGTGATTTGTATAGTAGTAATGATGAATTTTCAGGCTTTGCAAAGTTATCAACAGGGTTATTATTACAATGGGGATTTGTAAATCCTATGGGTTCTACATATAATATCCAACACGCAACATTTAAACTGCCCATGGCTTCGTCTAGTTACGCCGTTTTTACATCTAGGAGTTTTTATACAGGTAGTTTACCATCGAATAGAGAAAACCGGTGGGGTTCATCTACTTTTAACTTTACTACTACTGGCTTTGACATTTGTTGTGCGGAACCATCTGCTTATGGTACCGCTGAATTTTGGTTAGCAATAGGGAGACATAAATAGTATGCTAGGAAATAAAATGTACAAAAATAATTTTAATGAAGTTGAATATGGAAAAATGGCAGATTGGTGTAACGCAAATAATTGTGCAATTGAGGATAAAGGGGAATTTTACGAAGTAGTTAAATATGATACCACTGCTGATGATCTTGCGTTCAAAAAGCATAATTTACAAAATGAGATTAACGCTATCAATGTTAAAATTTCTGAACTTCGTGGTGTGAGTGAATGTGCTATTTCTGTTGATGGCAACAACGAATACGATGTATTTAAAGATGGTGTGCTTGTTACCATGAATGAAACAGAATTCTTAAACTACTTCGATGAGTTGACTAATACAAGATCTGATTTGTTACAACAATATAAGGAGCTTAAATAATGGCAACTAAAACAACGAATTATAATCTAACAAAGCCGGACTTAAATGATTGGGCAGATATTCGTGTTATCAATGCTAATATGGATATTATTGATAGTGCGATTAAAAGCATTTCAGATCTTGCCGGACGAGGAACAGGAAACCAAACAATATTGATTTATCCTCTTATGCTTTAAAATCTCAACTTGATGGATATCTACCATTAACTGGTGGTAATGTTACTGGTAAACTTACCTATAATGGTTTGGAAGTTGCCACAGTTAATACCGCTAAACAAGGTACAAGAAAAGGCGAGGAGGCTAATGGATGGAGAACATACTTACCGGATGGGCGAGTTATGTTTAAAATTACAGTAGGAACACAAAGCCGAGTTACATTGCCGATTGCGATGGCAAACACTCAATATAGCGTTATCCAATGTGATAATACTATATATATCGATACACCAAATGCGGTAAGAGATTATCACGGACAAGTTTGTACACATGGGATTAAGAATAAATCCACAACCGGTTTTGATGTGTACTCATGTGTACAAATTGCGAATGCTACATATTTATATAATTATTGGGCGAGAGGATCCGATAATTATCTAGGCACTACTGATTGTATTATTATTGGTTGGGAGGCGTAATATATGAAATGTTTTGTATATTAGCGATTGGCAAGATTATTTTACAAGCGAGGAACAATTTAAACAAGCGAAAGAGCAGGGCTATGATGTTGTTATTGTGAAACTCGGTGAAAGTTATAACGAGACTGAATGTTGTAGAAAACAAATTTTAAACGCAATTAATGCAGGTTTAAAAGTGGTGTTTATTATTTTTCGCATGCATACGATCTTAACAGAATGTGCATATGAAGCAAATTGGGTTATCAATAAATTGGCGGAAATTGGGTTAACGCCGTGGCACTTGCAAGCCGGAGTTTGGTATGATTACGAGGATCATACACGATTGAGAAGCCATATCAATAACGGTAATTTATCGTATCAAGATATTACTAATATTATGTGCGAATTTGTAAATCGTTTGAATAAAGCGGGTTGGGACTTTGTAGGTATTTATAGTGGTTATTCCCTATTATGGGACGAGACATATATGTATAGCCAGGTGCCTTGGGTGCCTATCTGGTGTGCTCAATATAACAGTACATGTGATTATCCAGATGTTTATATGTGGCAATATTCAGATCAGGGCGATGTTTGTGGCCACTCTATGGACGTCAGCGAGGTTTATAAAGCACCTTGGCTTGACGAGACACCAAAGAAAAAATGTGATTGCGGTTGCTCTTGCTGCTCTAAATAATATATGATTGATAGCTCCTCCTCTGTGGGGAGCTATTACTTTATGCAATACTTATTATTGCTTTTTATATATTGTACAAACGTTGCAACATAGTGTATTATAATAAGTGTAAGGAGCATATGAGACTCCGATAATTAAAAGAAACGAGGTAAACAAAATGACTTATGAAATTTACGTAGGAAACAACTTAGTTGCAACAGAATATACTATCGAATATGTAATGAAGTATATTATTAAAAACCATCTTGAAATTATTGACGAAGATGAAAACACTACCGCAAATATTGTACAAATTAACTGTGCCAAATAAGGAGGTAATAAAAATAGTTCTTGGTAACTGGTTTATTCGTCTTTTAATTTCTTTGTAGGTGTTATAACAACACTATCACTAATTACAATGGGCTTGGTTTACATCGGAGGTTAACCGTATGACTTTACTAGTTATTATCTTGATCATGGTATTAGGTTATTATTGTTTGAAAGGAGGAGTTTAATATGCTAGACGTTTTGATTTGGTTCAGCATGCCATTAGCTGCTTGGCTAATTGGTTTTATCATTCTTGACCCTAAAACATTTTTACGATTCTTTAAATAGGAGGTATACCATGGATAAAACAGCCATTATCATTGCAATTGTTTGCTATGGAATTATGTTAGGCATTATCGGGGCATTGTCTTATGTACACTAAGGAATTGATATTATTTCTTGTTGTTATTATACTTTCTGCATATATGCTCATTGAGTCATGTAGAAAATAGGGAGGTGATATTATCGAACTATATCCTCATCAAAAAGAAGTGTTGCAACAACTAAAAGATAAAAACAAGGTTGCATTATATTTGGATATGGGGCTCGGCAAAACATTTGCTGGCTCAGTTAAAGCAACGTCATTCGAGGATCCTATTTTAATTGTTTGTCCAAAGCCACTCGTACCTCAATGGTTACAACAATTTGAAGACAATCATCAAGAATGGGCTAGGTATGACTTGACAAAGAAAAAACAGCTTGAACAATTTATAAGTGATGATAATAATCTACGAATGGGAGTTATTAATTATGAGAGCTGCTGGCGACGGCCAGAACTGCAAAAAGTAAAAGGTGTTACATTAATGCTAGATGAATCTCAAGCGATCGCCAATAACACCAGCAAGCAGACAAAAGGCGTCTTAAAGCTCGATTATAAAAATGTGGTCCTTTTATCTGGCACGCCGGCATCAAATGCTAGGTATGACAAATTATATACTCAGCTAAAAATGTTAGGCTTGAACATGAATAAACGTTCATATGAAGATCGATATTGCAATTTCTTTGAAATGGAAAATGCAGGCGTTAAGTTTAGAGTACTTAGCAAGAAAAACCCTTATAAAAATGTTAGCGAGCTTAAATCTAAAATGTCAGATTTAGGTTGTGTCTTTATGAAGACTGAAGAAGTTATCGATCTACCTCAACAGCGCTTTATTGATGTCCCGGTCAAAAAGTCAAAATATTATAAAACGTTCGAAAAAGATGGCTACGTCGATTGCGGCGAGGTTGAATATATTTCAAATGGTCCGGCGCAAGATATGTTGTACTTAAGGCAGCTTTGTAATTCATCTGAAAAATTAGATATGCTGAAAACGTTGCTTGAAAGTACAAATGACAGGGTGATCATATTTTATAACTTCGATATTGAGTTAAAACTGTTGCAACAATTAGTGTCAAAATTAAAACGGCCTATTAGTTATATCAACGGTCATGAAAAACAACTAAACTGTTACAACGATTTTGAGGACAGTGTGACCCTTGTTCAATATCAATCAGGCTCAGCGGGCGTCAATTTACAAAAAGCGAACAAAATGATCTACTACTCGCCACCGATTAAGAGTGACTTCTTTGAACAGTCTAAAAAACGAATTCATAGAATAGGGCAAAGCTCGTCTTGTTGTTATTGGAAGTTGATGGCAGCAAACAGCATTGAACAGAAAATATATAATACTCTAGATCTGAAACGAGATTATACTGATGAACTATTTAGGAGGGACAATGTTAAGAATTGACAACCTAGAAACGTATGGCTTTAAGAGCGCTATGAAAGGCATGAGGAACCCAATGAACTCATGGCGCCTAAATGACTCTACTGATGACAAGATTGGTAACAATGATCTAAAATTGTTGCAACAATTAACTAAAGCCGGTCCTGATCATAGAAAGGTACTTCGCCAGATGATGATCAGCTGCGACATAACTGCACCACTATACTTTTGGAAAGAGTTCGACACTTATAAAGTAGGTGTTACAACAAATAGTCAAAGCACTATGCACAAGTTATGCAGTCGGCCATTAACTATTCATGATTTTAGTTTTGAGGACATGCACGACAATGAATTCATTGTGAATGTTGTTCTTGATAATTTGAACACCAGGATCAGAGATTATAAAGAAGACATGAAACAAAATAAAGGTTTATGGAGAACTATTATTCAGTTGCTGCCAAGTGCATATAATCAAACTCGCACGGTCACAATGAACTATGAAGTTATTATGAACATTTATAAACAGCGTCGACATCATAAACTCAGTGAATGGCAGGAATTTTGCTCCTACATGTATGACAATCTGGCATACTTTAAATATTTACAAGAAGCTGCACCTGTGATATAATACATATATCGGAGGTGATTTATTGGCTGGTGAAAAGAATTTTGAAGAACGGATCAAGCGCTGGCTACAATCTAAGGGGATATATCCCCCTAATACACCAAAACAAAAAATAAAAGCCGAGCCAATTGGCTATTATGAAAAACGTTTTGGTTCTCAGTTTTCGATCAACGGTTTGCCTGACATGCACGTTTGCATACGCGGCAAGAGTATCGATCTTGAGCTGAAAGATGTTAGAGGACGACCAAGCGCGGCTCAAATAAAAATCTTATCAAACATAAATGACTGGGGCTGCGAGGGGTACCTTGTCTACCCAAAAGATTGGTCAGCTATTGAGCAACGACTAGAGGAGGTAATTGATGAGACAAAAGATTCATGACATTGTACATCAATATGTTAAGCGCGACGGAATCGACGATATGTTGCAATGGTATGACAATAATGGCTTTTATGAAGCCTGGGCATCAACTAGTTTTCATTGCAACTATAAAGGTGGACTTGCTGAACATACTTATAATGTTATAACAAATGCATTGAAGCTTGCTGATGTTCTTAAGAGCGAAGTATCAAGAGAGAGCATTGTCTTATGCGCTTTACTGCATGATGCTGGTAAATGTAATTATTATGTGCCTAACTTGTTAAAGTCGGGCAAAACGTCTGGATCAAAGCCTATGAAAATTGATCCTGGACTTAGAATTAAAAATCATGCATTCAGATCGCTTATGATTGTATCTAAATTTTTAGAACTAACTGAAAGTGAACGAATTTGCATTTTATGTCATGATGGCTTCTTTGAAAATTCTAATCGAGAATATATGCTTAGTCTTGATGAACTTTTATATATTGTTCACAGTGCCGATTTGTATGCAGCTCGGTTCATGGAACCAGTAAAAGATTATAAGCGGGGTGAAGAAATTGATCTATGAGAAATTAGCCAATATTCAACTTGAACTAAAGGCACCTAAGAATAAACGCAACTCATTTGGTGGCTATGACTATAGAGACTTGAGCGGCATCTTAGAGGCAGTAAAGCCATTACTTAAAAAATATAAGTGTGCTATTATGATCTCTGACGATGTTGTAACAAAAGAGGATCGAACATATATTGAAGCTACCGCAACTATAGTTGACTGTGAAGACGGCACAATGTGCCAATGCAAAGGTTATGCACGAGAGCAAGACAGCAAGAAAGGCATGGACGACGCTCAATTGACTGGGGCTTGTTCCTCTTATGCCAGAAAGTATGCTTGCAATGGTTTGCTGGCAATAGATGACAGCCAGGACCTAGACGCCATGGATAACACTAAAGAAGAACCAAAACCAAAACGCCGATCTCGCCGTACAAGTCGGATCACTAAAGAAGAATTAGAACAGGTTCCATTTTAATTAGGAGGTAATTATGAGCTTTAAAGATTTCAATATGAACATGGATGACTACAATAAACAATTATCTGATTTAGAAACTAATAAAGAAGAAACCAAAAAAGAATATAAAGATCCTACTGACGGTGAATATGAATGTGGCCTTGTTAGTTTAGAGCTTGGCACTAATAAAGCAGGCGACAAATTGATGCTTAAAGGCAGCTTTAAAATTTTAGATGGCGAATTCAAGAATCAGCGTCTCTGGATCAATAAAGTATTGACTGGCACTAGAAATGATGCCGGCTGCGTTCGTGCTTGCACCGCATTCTTAAATAGTCTTGGCGCAGCTCAGGTGGTGGAATTCACTGGCGACTTTGATGACTTTGCCACTCAGATTGAACTAGTTTTCTGCGATGTCAAGAACTGCACTTTTGTTGTCGAGCAAAATACTCAAAACGATTTCAAAAATCTATATATTAATGATGTGTATGATAACTAGTATATAAGTTACCTGGCCGAGTGGTTATGCTGCTCGGCCATTTTTATTATGCAAACTAAGCATTGTACATTTACTACCTGATGTGGTATTATAATTATAGAGATTGAAACAAGTATTAATCAGGAGGAAACAACAATGACTTGCAAACAACTTACAGAAAAATTACAAAACTTAAATGAAGGCATGAAAGTTGAAGTCAAAAAAGTGACTACTTCTGGTCGCATCACTGGTAAAAGCACAAGCTATCAGTTACAAGTAAATCATGGTAAATTCATGATCGGTGCTTTCACATTAAAACAATTAGTAAAAGATATGATCGAAGATGGCAATGTATTGACATTGACCAGCCGCTATGGTAAATATGAAACTATCAATATTAAAGTAGCTTAGGAGGTGAAACGCTATGAATAAATTTGTAGATTATTTAATGATGGGCTTGTTAGCTACAGTCATTTGTGTAGTTGCTTATTGGTGGATCATATTATTAATTGTGTTTTTAAGTTGTATTCTATGAGATAAAACATGGATATTGTCAGATATGCATTCTTAATAATGCTTGTTATTATATTTGTTACTATGTTATGTATGCTAATTTGGTTTATGCTTAAGGAGTGATTTTGTGAAAGTAGGAGATTGTTTATTGATTAAGCCAAAAGACAAATGGTTATGTGTGAAATACTATTCACATGATGATGAACATTTATATTATGTGCCAATGCCAATTGACATGCTACATAAAAGGCACATCAAAAAGATGAAACTGGACATGACTAACATTAGAAACATTCATCAGGGCAAAAATGGAAAACCACTAAAAGGAGGTGATCCTATTGAACTTGACTAAAGCACAAACTTATGTGAGCGATTTCTTATATAATATTTATTTAGAAAGTGACAGCAAAGAGCTTGACAGCTGGCTGGCATATCTCGCTCGCGAGAATGGCGACGAACAACTTGCTAAAATGATTGGAGGTAACGAATAATGATTATTAAAAAGAATTATGGTGAAGATTATATTATTATGAAAGTGTCAAATATTGAAACGAGCGAAAATGGCCTATTTACAATTTTAAGCGGGCAATTAATTGACGAAAAAGGTTGTGAGGAGTTTAGAGAATTCGAAGAGTTAAACTTACACATGAATAAAAACGTTGAGGTTATTGAGGCATGATCTTTTTTGATACCGAAGTTTTTGCCTATGATTGGCTGCTAGTAGCATTCGACGGCAAAGAATTCACTTATATTGAAAATGATAGAAAATTGTTGCAACAGTTCTATGACAAACATAAAAGTGATTTATGGATCGGTTACAACTGCAAAGGGTATGACCAGTATATTATCAAGGCGATTTTGCTAGGCATCAACCCAAAAATTGTCAATGATTATATTATTAGATCTGGCAAACCTGGCTGGTCATTCACTAACAAATTTAGATCTATAAAATTAAATATATATGATTGCATGGTATTCAGTAAAAGCTTGAAACAACTTGAGTCATATATGGGTGTCAACATTCATGAAACTGATGTAGATTTCAACTTGACTAGACCATTGACAAAAGAAGAGCGCAAACTTAACCGAGCATATTGTCATGATGACGTTTATAACACGGCTTTGGTGTTCCAGAATACTAAGGACAGCTTTGAGGCCCGCTTTGGCCTTTGTCAATTAGCTGGTGAACCATTATCAAGTATGGAAAAGACTCAAGCCCAGCTCGCTGCTAAAATTCTAAAGGCTAGGAAGCTGACACCAAAAGAGTGGAATCAAGAATTCGATTTTGAATATGTTCAAGCTGTAAAAGATTATTCATATAAACATAAAGAGGTAATTGACTTTTTTGATAGTATTCGAGAGTCAAAAGATGCATCAGCAAGTTTAGATATAGATCTATATGGTACAGAACATACGTTCGCGTTAGGCGGCTTGCACGGAGCTATACCAAATTATATTTGGTCTGGTGATAATGAATCAAAAATGGTGCATGCCGATGTTGGTTCAATGTACCCAACAATAATGATCGAATGGAGTCTACTGTCTAGAGCGATACCTGATCCTAAATTATATATTGAAATACGTGAGCGACGACTCAAATATAAAAAAGAAGGTAATTCGTTGCAACAACCATTGAAGCTGGTTCTCAACTCTACATATGGTATGTCTGGCGCTGGTAAACGAGAACAAGACAATTCTTATAAAACTATGTCTGATGTCTATGATCCTAGACGCATGCGCGAGGTATGTATCAATGGTCAATTGATGATTCTGCAGTTAATTGAGGACGTTTGCGAAACGTTGCCGAGGACACAGCTGGTACAGTCAAATACTGATGGCGTTGTCTTTAAAGTTAAAAATGAAGACTGGGACACATTCGATAAGATTGTCAAAGCGTGGGAACAAAGAACCAGAATGACAATGGAGTACGATTATACTACTGCACTTTATCAAAGAGACGTTAACAACTATATTGCGATCTTTGATAATGGTAAAATCGAGCGCAAAGGCGGCGCGGTTAAGGAACCAAAGATTATTGATAATGACCTTCCAATTGTAGCCGATGCCGTAGTCGAGTACTTTGTCAATAACGTTGATCCTGAAGAATATATATCTAAAGAATCAGATATGATGCGGTTCATGAAGACATACAAATTGTCAGGCAAATATAACCATGCTATACACAATAATGTGACATTGACTGACAAAGTCTATAGAGTATTTGCTTCGAAAGATGAAACCGACGACATTTTATATAAGTGCAAGCTAGACAAAAAACCTGAAAAATTTGCTAATTGTCCAGACCATTGCAAAATAGTGAACACCAATATTCAAGATATGAAAGTACCTAACTGGCTAGATCGCCAATGGTACATTGATGAAGCTTGGAAGAGAATAAACTCATTCTTAGGTTGCGAATAAAGCATTGTACATTTACATCTATTTAGTATATTATAATTATAGAAGGTATATTAAATGGAGGTAATTAAAATGTTAAAGATGATGTTAAACAATGAAGTAATTTTTGAAGGTACTGCTCGCGAATGTCGTAAAGAAATGATGAAACGCAATCTAAGCTATGTGCGTGAAACAAAAACAACGTTCTATGTTAGCGAAGAAATTTTTGCTGACTTTGGTAGCTTCTATGAGGAGGTATAAATGAAAATTAAGTTATTCAATGAAAACTGTGTGCCAGAGCGGCAACATACTTTTGATGCTGGCCTTGATTTGAAAGCCGCTGAAACAAAAGTATTATTCCCAGGTGAAACCTATAATATGGGCTTAGGTGTCGGCATTGCTGTCCCTGAAAACTGCGTGGCATATGTTATCCCACGTAGTTCGATCGGGGTTAAGACACCACTTAGAATGAGCAATAGCATTGGTGTTATCGATGCCAAATATACTGGCGAGATTCATGCTTGCTATACTAATATGAGTGATGGCACATATGTTATCCATGAGGGTGATCGAATCGCGCAGCTAGTTGTGCATGACATTCATATTCCTGATTTAGAATATGTAGACGAATTCGAACCAACTGAACGCGGCGACAACGGTTTTGGTAGTACTGGAGGCTATAATGAAAATTAATCGTATTACATTCAATAATTTAGATATTCCTGTAGAAGCTATGGGAAACTGTTACAACAGAAAATGCACCGAAAAGGGTCTGGAGCGAGCTGTGCGATCTGGCCACTTGTCACTTTTAGAACACACATGGGCAAGTGCTCATATTGAAGTGAGTCAAAAATTACTGGCTCAAATTACTCGTCATCGTCATTTCAGTTTTACGGTTGAGTCTACAATTGGTAGTGACATGACTAACGTAGACACTTATGACGGCTTTGACTATTGGCTAAACACCAAAATCAAAGAACAAACCGCTGCTTATGTTGAAGCAATGAATAAGGGTTATCCAAAAGAACAATGTGGCTATTTGCTACCATTAGGTGCTAATGTTAAGTTGACAATGACCGGTGATCTAAGAACTTGGTTCGAATTTCTACAAAAACGGTTATGCCGACGGAATTCTAAAGAGTGCTTAGAATTGGCACTTGCCTTATATAAAGAATTTAATTTAGCATATCCTAATATTTTCAATGCTGACATGATGCGAATGTGCGAAGGCTGTCGAGAAACCTCTTGCAGCTGGACAGAAAAAGATCATCATGATCCTATTAGAAAGGTGTTATAATATGACTTTTATAACAACAATCGCAAATCAATTAAATAAGCCTACATCAGATATTTTAGATTTATGTAGCAAGTATCAAATAGAAGTTCATTATGACCAAGACGGCGAATGGATCTACGACGATCAAGCTGAAAAATTGTTGCAACAAGAATATGAAATGCCAACAAGATATAATTTCAGAGGTGTGCCTTGTCGCGACATTCAAGAGGCAATTCTAGGCGATAGTATGCAAGCTGCCTGGATGTTCAATGTTCTTAAATATATTTATAGAGCTGGCTCAGTCGGTGACCTTGAAAAAGCAAAGACTTATTTACAATTCATTATTGACGATGCCAAAGAAAAGGGGTTGAGATACTGATGTTCCAAAAATCAAGTTTTATCAACACTGTTGGTGAATATGCATATGACTGTATGAACCGATATGACATGTTATTAAGAGACGAAACAAGTGACGCCGCGATTAGATTGACAACTCAATACGGTTCTATAATTGTGACCGAGGACACGCTTGTTGCAACAGGTCGAGGCTTATGGAAACGAGCGGACGAGTTATATATTGGCGATAGTCTCAAGCATTATATAATGGGGCATACCGTTATAACAAGCATCGAACAGATCAAAGAACCTCAAAATATGTTTAAAGTAGTCGACTGCAAAACAGGCTATTTGGTTATTGAAGGGTTTTACATTTCAGCCGACTGATATAAGGTTTACAACCCTATTTCAGTATGATATAATATTAATATAAAGGGGGTGATTTATAATGTGGGTCAAAATTCGTGATTTACTCGTTCCATTGATCTTGAACGAAAACGCGTTGCGAGCTATGTGCGGCTTAGCTAAGTTAAACGAAGAAACTTCTAAAATTGTTGCAACAGCAATTATGGACGTCAAGTATTTCGTTGACACCAAAGACAAGCGCTATATTAATCAAGCAATTGACGAATTGCAAAAATTGATTAAATAGTGGAGGTGATCCATTATCTCGCGTCAACCATGGTTAGTTGATACTAAGAGACAGTTTGTTAGCTGTCTCTTATTTTTTTGTTTACAATGTTGCAACGCTATGATATAATATTAATATAGGAGGAAGTGCAATGCATGAAAATTCTTTCAGTGTTATTCTAGGCATTATTGGTGGCTTCCTTTCATATTGTTTTGATGTCTCCCCTATGTTTGAGGTGCTACTCTGGGCGATCACTCTTGATATTATCATAGGTGTTATGGCCAGCTTTATAAATGTCAAATTGACGTTTAACTCTAAACGAATGACAAAAGGCATTTGCAAAAAAATAGTTCTATTGTCATTAGTGGCATTCTCTCACCAGTTAGATATGATGATGCAAACTGACATTATTTGTAGAACGGTGACTTGCTTCTTTATAGCTAACGAAGGCCTAAGCTGCCTGGAAAATGCTGGCAAATGTGGACTGAGACTACCCAAGATCTTAGAAGATTCATTAGAACAAGTGAAAGGACTGACTAACAATGATGGAAATAAGAAAACTTAAGAACGTCATGGCCTTGATCGGTTATATAGCAACAATCATTTGTATATCAGCAACCCCTCAAATGGTGCGATGGTATATGAGCATGTATGTTATATATTTAGTAGCGATCTGGCTAGGACATACTGAGGATCACGATTAGTGGTCCTCTTTTTATTATGTCTAAATTACATGCAAGTATGACTTTTATATATTTTACTTTATGCTGTAAAAGTAGTATTATAATTATAGAGAATGAATCAAGTTATTAACCAAAGGAGATTATAAAAATGAAAACTATGAAACAATTACAAGCAGCATTGAACGAAGTAAATAATACAAACGACATTAAAGTAGTAAAAGAATCTGGCTACTACATCATCAAATGTGGCGGTTATGAAAGCGAATTTTGCTACACTTTAAAAGAATTAGTTAAAGTGTAGCAAAAGAAACAATCAAAATGGTGTATAAATGGTGGACAATGCAAGGTATTAAAACAACTACAATCAAAGGAGTATGCTAATATGTTTATTGAATATAATGCCAACCCTTTTAAAGCAAATATAGGTGACTGCATGATCAGAAGCATCTCGCTTGCTTTAGATATGAATTATATGGACGTTTTCGATGGCCTAATAAAAATAGTTGATGAACGAGGCTGGGAGCTAGATGAGATGCGAACCGGCGTGCAATTCTTGCTGGATCATGATTGGGAATGTGTCGAACCGATCAGCAAAATAACTGTCAGTAAATTGTCTAAAAAAATTAAGTCACCAATGGTCGCTATTTGCAAAGGCCATGCGACCTACCTTGATGGTAATGGTAATATACTTGACACCTGGAACCCAGGCCGATATAAAGTAAAGTATGGCTTCATAAAACGCATAGATGAATGACAACAAAGCATTGTACTTTGTTTGCTGTTTATGGTATTATAATTATAGAAAATATATTTGTTACAACAAAGGAGATCAATATTATGTATGAAATTATTTACAACGGCGAAGTAATTGACACAGCTAAAGACACTTATGAAGCTTGTGAACTTGTTAAAGAATATCGCATTGCTTTTAAGTCTGGCAATATTTGGTATAGACGAGGTGACAAATAATGTGGTACTTTATAACAGAAAATCAGATTTGTGTCTATGCTACAAACAGCATTAAAGAGGTTAACACTTGGCTGGCCAAACGACAAAAAACTATAGTATCAATTAGCAATAATGTGTATCATGAATTTATTATCGAGGTGAAATAAAATGGAATTTATAACAGACATCTTAAGCCGCAACATGAGTTTGAAACAAGTATGCCAAAAATATGGTATTGGTATGGACGATATATTAGAACGCTATCATCAAGAACGTGCTAAATTTACAGATGAGGAGATCGATGAGGTGATGCAGAATGTCTACTATAAACAAGTATGATTATCTGAGTGGAAAACTGTTGCAACAATATAGCTCAATTAAAGAAGCCGCTAAGGATAACAACCTAACATACGTCAGTGTTATAAAACAGTTGCAACAAGATATGCTCAAATATCCACGGCATGACTACTATTTTGGCTATAAACCTAAAAAACGCTGGGTGATCAGGTGCTACGATAACGAGACCAGATTATTATTAGGCACATATAAAAATATACAAGATGCAGCCAAAGCGACAGCGGTCAACTGGCAACATATTGGCTGGCAAGTTCGCCGCGACATTGATTTCAATAAGCGATATATGGGCTGCACAAGTTTGTGGTTTAGACGCGAGGTGGCTGATAAATGATTGATTATATGAAACTGTTGCAACAGACCCAAAATATTTGGCTAAAGGGTGATCATGAAAATATTAAATTTATTAGATATATTCTAGACGAGCTGCAAAATCTATGGTGCATCTATATTGATGATACTAGATATGCAGATGCAGCTTTCGAAGACGCCTTTCATATCCTTTTGTTTGATGTCCAAGAATGTGAAGAAGTCAATGAATAGATGCAAACTAAGCATTGTACAAAGGCCTCTGTTTATGGTATTATAATTATAGAGAATGAATCACGTATTAAACGGAGGATATAAAAATGATGATTAAAGTAACTTTTGAAAACGGCAAAACTGATATGTTCCCTATGACTGCAGGCGTTTTTGTTAACGCTAACAATGAGCTTAAAAAAGCTTATAACTTAGCCGCGGGCGACATCTACATGAACAACAAGATCATCAATGTAGAACGAGCATAATATAATGTATAACAAGCATTGTACAAACTGAGTAGTACATGATATTATAATTATAGAGAATGAATCAAGTTATTAAATGGAGGCACTTAAAATGAAAAAATTAACAGCAGCAATTTTATTAGGTATGGGCTTATTAGCAGGTGGTTGTGGTAACAATCAACCAGCACAACAATTAGTACAATTAGACAATGGTCAATATACAATGTCTACTGGTGATGATTATGGTATTGTTTATTTGAAAGGCTATTCTGACGACCAAGTAACAAATTATAAAATGGTTCGTATCATTGGCAAAGATGCGGCTAACGTTGCAACAGTAGACGAATTAAAAAAATATGTTGATACTAATAAACTATTAGCACTTGCAAATATTCAATATATCGGTGAAGCTGTTGAGTATAAAGGTAATGTTTATCAAGTAGTAAATGCTAGCACTCATGTATATGTAGGTCAAAAATATATCATTCATGCAGAAGATAAAGACAACCAAAAAATCACTATTGATGGTGAATTCAAGCAATATGCATTAGGTGAAGTAACAAAAGTTGAACGTGATGAATCTGGTCATTTGACACATTACACAATTAAAGTAGTTAAAGATATGAAATTAGTAGATGATCACGCTGAGGTGAATGAGTAATGGTTAAAGTGTATAAGCAAAATGAATTTGTGAATATCTGCTCATGTATGGAGGTCGCTGCTAAATTTATTAAAGATAATAATTACCAAATATATACTATTTATTGTGGTGGTAAAGATATTATTGTGATCGAGGTGGTATAATGTTATATGTATTTGTAGACACTAAATTAGTCGCTAGATACTGGAATGATGTTGAGATTTATGAGGTAAAAGAAAATTATGACGATTAATTGTATACGTGAGCGAGTGCTCATATTAGAAAAGTTATGGAATAGAAACCATGATAAAAAGCATTGTGGTATTTTGTTGCAACAACTAAAATCAGATATTATTTTCTTTTGTGGTGAAAAGATACCAGACGAGCTACAAACTGAAATTGATGATTTACAAAAGGAGATTCATAACTATGATAACCAACAATGAAGATTTTGCTGCATACTTAACAAATAAAGGCATTCCATGTACCTACCTGGTCAATGCTCCTGAGGTCAATATCGATGATCTTGCTGTTCTGTTCACGAATGATTGTCATGCCCTTAGTACCTGTGGCAACAGATTTCAAGATAGCAAAAAAGAAGACTTTAAGCGCGAAGCTGATCACTTGCTAAACTGGCTAGAACGTTGCAACAAAGTGGTCATGATTTCAAATGTTATCAAGCTAGGAACTCCTTATATGGCTAAAAATTTTGAAACGTTGCAACGACGATATGACCAACTGAACATCAAAAAGCAGGTCATTCATACCAAAGATATTGGATCCTTATTGGTGCCGCATCGTGTGCAGCTACGATATAAAAACGTTAGACCTATTGACTTTGATATTGTAGATACTCATATGCGTGACTTTAACTATGTATGGGAAAGTCAATCAGGCAAGATGAAACGGCAACAACTGCACTATATTAATGTGATCAATGCTAGCGATGACACAGAAGAGCGAAGAAAACAGCGCTACATACCTGAATATAGTTTATTTTCTCAGCTTTACAAAAAATTATATCTATGATATAATTAATATGTGGACAAAGCAAAATTTAGATCCTCTCAACAATGGAAGAACAAACGAGCTGAGATATTGCTGAGAGACAATAATCAATGTAAAATCTGTGGCAACAAAAACGAGTTACAAGTGCACCATATCTATAGTCTAGACAATCACCCTGAAATGAAACTAGAAAATAATAATCTCATAACGTTGTGCACAAGTTGTCACCATGACGTACATAATCAGGTATACAGCTCGATATACTTGATCAACAAAATAAAATGAGACGCAAAGGACCATGAATAGTGGTCCTTTTTATTATTCTAATTAAGCATTTTACAAAGTAGCCTACTTATGGTATTATAATTATAGAAGATATATTACTTATGGAGGTGGTATAATGTACTTTAGAAAACAGCAATACAGAAAGTTATACAAGAATAAGGAAACAAGAATGACGTGCTTTTGGAAATTGTTAGGAGGTCTATACATATGAGCAAGCATATTTGTACTAACTGCGGTCGAATAGTAGACAACGACCATGTCTGTCCTAATAAACCAAAGGACACTAGAAAGAAACAGATCAGCACCAATAGTAGATGGCGAAAAATTAGGCAAGAGGTGCGAGAGCGAGACCTTTGCTGTCAATTATGTTTACATGAAGGTGTTTATAGTCCTGGTCAAGAAGTTCATCATATCATATCAAGAGAAGCCGATGACGTTGATCAAATGGTTTTCAATGTTGATAACTGCATCTATTTATGTCGAGATTGTCACCATAGAGTGCATAATGACGGTTGGAAAAAGTATGTAAAATTATTTAGGGATCTAATTAAAAATAAATAAAAAATATATTTACAAATAGTCATGAATATGATATAATAATATTTGTAAGGAGGATGATACCATGTTCGAAAAACAATCTAAAAAAAGAAAACAAATTATGCTGTCGTTTGAAATTGACGAAACCACGTTCAATATCATAACTCAGATCCAAGACACATATAATTTAAAGCGGTCAGAGGTAGCCAGAACATTGTTGCAACAAGGCATCGATAAATATTTGCTGGAGGATAAATAATGAAAAAATTTATAGAATGGGCTTTTTATGGTGATATACCTGATGACCTAGAAATGAACGCAATATATGAAAGCTATAAAGTATATTGTGAATTGTTCAAAATTGAACCAATGAAAAAATTTGAGTTTATTGAGGAGTTTATGAATGAATACTAATTTTTATAGAGGTTACATCAAAACTAAAAGAAAACAAAGAACCTTATGACAATCGCCGAATGCATAGATATATGATCAATGACTGGCCAACAGTTGGTGGGGTTTTTAAGCACGAATATATGATGGTAGATACTGATACAGATGAAGACTCAAACTTGCTACTATTATTGATCAATAAATATAAATGGAAAACGCACGTCGTTGTTACTGACGGCGGAATCCATGCGATCTTTCGAAAACCAAATATGCCAGTTGGTAGCATTACAAAAACAGAGCTTATGTGTGGTATTAGAGCTGACTTTAAGGTAGGCAGACGAGATTATAAAAGCAGCGACTACGAATGTATCATAAAACATGGGAAAGAAAGGGAATTGTTGCAACAATGTGACGATCCTCAAATACTACCTTGGCAGCTGATGCCGTTTACAGTTGAAATGGATCTCAAATCGGTGTGTGATGGTTCTAATCGTCATGGAATTCATCAGCAACTAATAGCCAGATCAACAGCATATACACTTGATGAAAATGAAATATATGACTTTGTTGTTTGGGTAAATGATAACGTTTTTGATGAGCCGCGCGAATCGGTAAATTGGAAACCACGCCAAATTGAGAAGTGGATCAAAACTCATGTTGCGAAGGATGTACCTAAAACGCCTGAAGATATGACTGAATTTTTGAAGCAATATAGGATAACAGATTATACAAAAATTATGACATTTGTAATGAGTAATTATGATTTGAAAGAGGATGAATAAATGAACAATTATCGTGGAGAGCATAATCAATTTTTGCATTATGTAATGGCAAAAGATATTATAGATCAATATGACTTTTGTACTATTAATGATACTATTCATATTTGGTGGGACGGTAAGTATACACCAGATGTGCAAGACAAAATTAATTTATTAGGTACAAAGCTAGATCCAACAACAACGAAAGCAAATCGAACTGAAGTATATAATACAGTGGTTTGCTTTAAATCGACATTCAGAAAATTTGCACAAGTTGATCCATATAAAATTGCATTTTTAAATGGCATTCTTGATTTGCGCTCACTAGAGTTTTATACAGATGATTTGCAGCAATTTGCTGTTTGCAATCGTATTCCTTGGAATTATAACCCAGAAGCGGAGGACCAACCTCAAGTATGTGAACAAATTAAGAAATGGGCCGATTATGATGAAAATGTGGAAAAGTTGCTATATCAATTGTTTGGTTATCCGATGTTAGTCAATTGCAACTTGAGAACAATGTTCTTGCTACATGGCTCAGCACAAGGTGGCAAGACTAAATTTGTAGAATATATGGAATACGTGTATGGTGCTGAAAATTATAGTACATTTGATATTGACGAAGTAAATCAGCGATTTAACAAAGCACAAATTTGTGGTAAATTATTCAATTATTCAGATGACATCGATGCTGGCTATATTGAAAAACCTAACTTCTTAAAGCGTCTAATCTCTGGGATCACCTCAATGCAAGTTGAAAATAAAGGCAAAGACGGTTATAAAGCGCCATTTTATGCAAAGCTAATCATGAGCATGAACGAATTCCCTAAAATTAAAATGGATAGTGATATTACCGCTTGGCAATCACGTTTTAATATTATTCACTTTAAACATAAATTTGAGAAAAATCCTCATTATGACGCGTGGGAGAAAGAGAATTTAAAAACTCAAGAAGCAATTGAATGGCTGTTGCAACAAGTAGTAGTGGCGATCAATGAAGCAATCACGAATGGTGAATTTTGTTGCAACGATACTACACAGTTCAACAACTTTTTAGAAAATAATGCACCATTTATGTATGAAGCACTAAATAAAACACTTGACGACTGGAAAGAATATAGTGATATTCGCAAATGGTTCAGAGGTGCCTCAGATGAATATGGCTCTCAAATGGCGTTTAAGACGTTCATGAATACATTTAATAAACAAAGTGAAGACCTTGAAATCTATCGTACAAAAAAAGATAACAAAAGCGTATATATCGTGCGCGAAAAATAAGGAGATTTAAACATGAAATTAATTGACTTTACATATAATGACTTTTTTAAACATTTTTTGGTGTACATTAGATAATCAAGAGCAGCCAGCATTTGTATCACGGAAACCGTGGGCCCAATTTTGGTGATAATTGCGTACAACTTGATGGCCTTGATCTAATGTATGCGGTTGTTCAATTAGGTATTTGTGAACCTGGAGACAACTTAACCGATGACGAATGCAATGAAGTGATTAAGCATTTTACAATGATCGCTACTAAAGTTACAATTTGGATGATAGCTCATCTTGAGACAAAAATGTGCGTAATAGTTGATGATGCTGCAACAAGTTGGTTATATCCAACTGGCTTGTCACAACGTAATGGCATTGCTAAAGATGAGGCTGACAATAATTATAATAAGATTGCTATATATTACGATGAATTTAGAAGCACACATGATATATCTGAAATTGCAGAACTTAAAGATCCATCAGAATTTGTGTTGTTCTTTGGCAGTAAGCGCATCTAAAATTTTGAATGTAATGTGCAATGTGCAAAAAATGTGCAAAAATAAAACTGCAACGGGAGCAGTAACCGTCTATATCGGAGCTAGTTTGCACATTTGCACGCAAACCTACATATTTAATTATATCAAAAAATATATACATATAATGTAATATATACGGTATGACAGAAGTAGAAATGCAGTGTGCAAATGTGCAAAGTCAAAAAAAGTACCATGAACGCAGGCGGTAACTGAATAGTCTTTGCACATTTACTTGCACATTTTGCGCGTTTTGCACATTAAGAAACAACAAAATGCTATATTATAACAGGTTGGTGTTCTCAAATGTCATATCAAGAATGACTATAATATATTGTACAACTGATCTTGATTATGATATTATAATTATAGAGATTGTAGTAACATTTTAAATGTATTATTACAGTACCTATAATCTATATAAGATTATGATTAAAACGCGATACAGGTACGATTTAATGAGTTTTAGGACTATTCTAGGAGGTATATTATATGACTGAATTAGTTACATTATTCAATATGTGTTGGATCATATTTACATTAGCTATAACTACCATATTGGTAAGTATAAAAGAATCTTATAGCATTATTGATTTACTATTCTATACCTATTTATTATTGACAGGAATTGTCTTAGCTGCTAATTCCATTGTACTTGCAATTTAGTTTTATATTAAGGAGTATGCAAACATGAATAAAGAAGATATGATCAGTATTCTAAATCAACATGGTATTGACGCATTGCATGCAGCAATTGAAGATGAATTAGGTAAAGCCTTTGATGCTGGCTATGATGTAGGTTATGAGGAGGGTCTTTGGGAAGGCTGCGATTGTACCAACAATTCAGATGCAAAATTATTATCGTGATTAATGTGTCACGAACATAATTAAAATGCGATACAGGCATTGATTTCGTTGATTATAGATATGTTGTAGGAGGTTTATATATGTATAAGCTAGGTGCTGACCGAAATAAGATTAAATTAAAAATATAATCATGATATTGACGTGATTAAAGTTATTTGTAATGATGCATATAATACTGGTTCAGAAGACACATATAAAGATGCTTATGATTATGGTTTTAGTGATGGATATAGTTATAGAGTTAGTGAGGAACATAATTTATGAGTTGGTACGATGCACTAGATAATAGAACTATCGATGACATCAAGAAGTATCAAGGTGATCTCGATCAGTTGCTGACTATCATAAATGATTTAGCTAAAGACAAATATGATTTAGGTTTTAATGATGGCTATGATGTAGGTAATATAGATGGTTGGTGTGAATGTCATGAT
>CYGL01000234.1_pt1 | contig 28105 bp, 17 predicted proteins | sample 485531 | NCBI WGS metagenome assembly CYGL01 (sample SAMEA3497897, study PRJEB9818) | human gut metagenome | reverse complement strand
GCTGCTGATAATATAAAAGGTCATGTAGCTAATGATTTACATTATTTATTAAAGACTGTAAACATGGTAAGTAGAGAAGTTACAAAGAAAGATATTTTGGGAAGACTAACAACTAATGAAGTATGGTCTCCTAATGATGGTTCCACTCATTCTCGTATAGGAGATAAGTGGTTCTGTAAATATTATGACCATGCTCCTTATTATGTAAAAACAGTATTTAAATATATAATGAGTAATCTTCCTTATGGTACTAATTTAATTAGATTAGATAGAAAAATTATTGGTTGTTGGGATAAAAACGAAAAGCCTTTAGATGCTCCTGCTATTTCAAAAGCTTTAAAATGGCTTCAAGGAACTGAAGAAAGACCTGAAGTTATATTTAGACCAACAGATGATACAACTATTATATTTAACGCTAAAGGAAATGAGAAAGATTATTATTTTGTAAGTCCTTCTGTTATTTTTAATGGTTCATATAATGATTTAGTTTATGATTATTGTAAACAGAAAAATATAACAATAGAAGAATATAAAAGTAATATATTTAATAATATAACTGGTTAAAATTATGAGTCAATTAAGTAATCGTATTGCAGATGCATTTATTAATTATGCAAATGCTTTTAAAGAAACTCCAGACAACAGAGTAATGGCTGAAAAAGAACTTAAAGAAGCTCTTCGTCAAGCTATTGATTTTGTTCCAGTTAAAATTTGGCTTGACCCTAAAGTTAAAGCACAGATTCCAGAGTATGCTCATTATATGAGTGAAGGTGATAAAGATGGTCACGCATACGGACACGCAACTGATGCAGCTTGTGATGTCGTTTGTACATCTATTGAACTTAAAGAAGATGGAAGAATAGTATGTGGTACTGGTATTCATGTAGCTACTGAATATCGTGACGAAATTAGCGTTTTCGCTAATAGTCGTTTTACTAAGACTAAACTTGTTATGCAAAATATTCCTCCAACAATTGATGAATCATATAGAGGAGAAATATTTATTGTATATCGTAAACTTAGTGAAGATGCTGAACTTCCAAAAATTGGTGATGTAATTGGTCAATTTAAAGTTCCACATGACCGTCAAATTTGTTGGGATGTAGTCGATACAATTGAAGAACTTGGTATAACTGATAGAGGTGCTGGTGGATTTGGTTCTACAGCAAAGAAATAATTATTAATTTTAAAATTTAAGCAACTATGGCAGAAACGACAAAGAATTGGGTAACTCGTATGATTAATCGTCACGCAGAGACAGTAGTAGAAATTAACAAGGTTAATAAGCATCTTGCTAATGCAGGTAATAACCCAAAGATTAGTAAAGTAACGTATGGTAATCTTTCTCTTCTTCTTAGAGATTTGAAGAATCTTGAAAGAACTTATCGTATTATGCTTGAGAACGAAAATGTAACGTTTACTATGCACGGTGAATATTACACTAAAATTGGTCAAATTAATGAAAAGAAAAATCCTGATAATAACGACTAAGAATTGTCTTGGTTGTACAATTCTTATTAATAACATTCAAACAGTACTAGCTAAATCGAAGAAAGATATAACTCTTGAAATCAAAGATTTTAATGATGTTCCAAAAAGAATACTTCATAAATATAGTGCTTTTGATTATCCATTTGTTGTATTTACTAGAGATGATGAAGTAACATTTAAGTTTACTGGTAGTACTCACATTAATGTTATTCAAAGATATGTAGATTTGTATTTGTAATATAAACCATATTCGCTATTTTGTTAAGACAATGTATCCTAGTGCTTGTGAAAGTACTAGGATTTTTAATTTAAAAAAAAAGTAATAAAATGAATGAGAATTATAATAAACATAGAAGAAATATTATCATTGTATTAACGATTATAGTATCTGTTCTTGTAGCTTGTTTACGTAATAGCGGAAAAGATGCTCCTAAAGCAAGACTTGTAGATACAACAGATTCTTGTGGAATTAATGATGCTTACTACGAAATACAAGATGTTGATACCACTAATGATGGTTACGACACAGATAGTGTTATTTACGTTGATGCAAATGGTAATATAATTAAGTCTCCTCTTAATTGAGTTGAGGTATATGGCACATCCTATATTTTGAAATCCTCTGTATGAGGGTGATTTTTATCTCCTGAATAATTGTTCAGCCGTAACATCAAAGTCGCTTAGACACTAAATAAATTGGGTCTAGTTCAATTAACTATTTATACTTAGTAGTCTTATTTCGGTCTCCTGGCATACGAGATTAACCTATGCCAATCGTGGGAAACGCCCACAACCCAGTTTATTTAACGTCTAAGCGACTTTCATATTCGATTTGATTAATCATAATACTTGAATTATTTAATCGCTTACAGAAGAAATTGAAATATTAAATTTGATACTTACTATTATATTATGATATATACCATAAATGATTTGAATTAGTTTGTAAATTGTTTATTAATCATTGCAGCAGCGGCTGTAGTTCACAGATTTATAATTTAGCATTGACTTGAGTAGCTTGACCGTGAGGTTAGGTTACTCTTTTTTTTATCTATTAGGCGACACGTTTCAACACATTTTGTTGAGCACAAAAAAAGCAGTAAATAATCATCACGATTACCTACTGCTTCACTTCCCGTTAAATTTTTCATTAAACAAATGAGAATAAAATGAACTCGCTAGTTCGGTATTTGATTACAATATCATTCATTGTTTAATTACATACACATAAACATCCTATTTCACGAACAAAAATATTTTCTTTATTTTATCTAAAATCTTTTTGTTACTCCAGCAGGACTCGAACCTGCTCTGACAGAACCAAAAACTGTAGTGCTACCATTACACCATAGAGCAATATTTCGCATACATTTTAATCTAATAATTTAAAACTTTAAAATCATTATGTCTATGAATAAGAAAACCTTCAACCGTTGCAAAGATACAAATAATATTCATATCTCCAACAGTTGAAGGCAATTAATTTAATGCGATTAAACTTATTTAATGGTTACATACCATACACTCCTTTTACGGGGGGGTACAACCATTTAATGTTTAACGTTCTAGACTGCTAGTACCTCTAATATCATTAGCCCAATCTTTTACATTAATTAAAGTAAGAAGATTATCGCCAGTCTTATAATAACTATTAGCTTTATCAAGAGTAGCAAGATTATTAATACTTCTATAAATTGGAATCTGACGACCAAGTTTAACAAGAATCTTATTTTGACCTGCATAACGACCACTAGTATAATTAGGGTCATAGTCATCATCCATTACATAAGCAGCAATATTATTACAAGCAGCCATTATATCTTTACCAGCAGTTACACCTGCAATAGGACTAGACCATAATTGGTCAAACTGTTGTGGTAAGAATAACATATTATACATCATTGACTGAGTAGTTAAATCATCAGCTTCATAAAGCATAAGATTACCCCAAAGGCTATTCTTTAAGTCATCATCATCCCAAATACAACGAACAGCAAGAGCAGTGCAAATACCACCAAGAGCACCTACTACGTCACCAGCAGCACGTTCAATACTTGCTCTTTGCCATTTAGGCATTAACTGCCAATTAGTTTGTAAGTTCATTGCAAACTCAGCATAACCTTTAAGAAGTACCTGAAGACTTTCCAATGCTTCTACTTGACCATCAGACATTTCTTTTTCATATCTAAGTTGTCTAATAGGAGTAGTAAGGAAATCAAATAAAGCAGGAGCACAACCTACTTCTTTAGTTCCTCTTTCTTCATTGAAATAACCTTTTCTACGATAATGCTTCATAACTCCAGGATAAATATGTTTATGATACTGCATAGCTAATGAACCCCACCATTGCTTTTCAAGTTGAGCAGCACCAAGTTTGTCATATACTCCATGAATCTTCTTATTAACTGAAATGACTTTACCTTTCATATATCCAAGGAACATATAACCATCACCTACTTCTTTATCTTGAGATTTAGCTTGAAGTTCAGCAAGAATACTTCCATCTTTAAATCCAAGTCTTCCATCTTTAAGGTCAACTTGGTCCATTATTGTAGGAAGTTCTTCAAACTTAGTTTTAGCTTCTTTTTCAAGTTTCTTTCTTTCAGTGATAAATTGTTTCTTCTGTTCCTTTGTAAGATACAGATTAGCAAACTCAGTATTAATGTCTCTACGATTCCAAATATACTCTTTCTTTTTATTATCATCAGCAAGAATATTCTTCTTAAATTCTTCGTATTTATTAAGAAGTTCTTCATTACCTCCAATAATATTCTTCATAGCATACTCGTGGAACTTATTTTTATATTGTTCCCAAGTCATAGCTTCATAACCAAGTCTTCCATTACTTTCAGCGTCTGGAACTTTAACCATTCTATTATCAAAGAACATACTGAACATAGCACCATTCTGCATAAAATGCTCACCCATACTATTAGGACTATACATAAAGTCTCTAATCTTATTAAGAACGCCATCAGCATCAAGATTTACTGTAGGTCTATTATTAACTTCATCGAAGTCAACAACGTTCATAAATTTAACAAGAGCATCAGCGAGAGTTGTACTATCTTCATTAGCCATACCTCTAATAAAACTTGGAACACCTTGTCTCCACATGTTCTTTCCTTTGAGCCAACCTGTAGGAGTGAAGTACTCTTTAGCTATATATTCTCCAGCGATAGCAGATTCACCGACAGTTACGTTACCAATACCACCAGTAATGTTCAACATCATAAACTTAGCACTAGTAAAACTTTGAAGCATACTAGCAGTTCTAGTCAGTTTATTCTGAGGTATTTTATATTGGTCATAAACTAATCTACGAACCCAGTTATCAAATTGCTCTTGAAGACGAGTATCAGCTTTCTCAATATAAGAAGTTTCATCACTTGTACTAGTCTGACTATCTTTACGTAAGTTATTCCAACCAAGATTAGTATCATAAGCTTTCATTTTGCCTAACATTCTATGTGTATAGAACAATAATTGTTTATTATCTTGAATAGCATTATAATGTCCAGCAGCAGCAATGAAATCTTGAATAGCACCTATATAATCTCTATCAAGAAGTTTTTGTATGTATTTCTTCATTCTTCTTAGTTGCTTCATCAATACGTTTTTGATAAGCTTCTAAATCTTTTTCATAAGCTTCATCACTAGTATAAGTTTCTCTCTTTGGTTTAGTACTACGAATATTATCTAAGTCAACACTTTCCTTATTTTTAAGTTTGAGACATTAACATAGGCATATCAATAGTTCTATCTTCAGAGTAATCAATCTTCTCATACCAAGTATCTTTACCACTAGGAAGCATATCACTAAATCCAATAAACTCTTTAGCTTGCTTTGCAGCCCACTTAGCATCATGTTCTGGTTTCTTAGCTCTATGAGGAGCCATACCACTAGCAATAGCTCTCTTTGCAGTTTCAGTCTTAGCAAAACTCATAAGAGTATCTTGAATATATTGTTTAGCTTCCTGCTCATACTCATTAAGACCTAAGTTATTATCATAACCAGGAACATGAGTAGTTCCATTTTTATCGTCAGTTTCAACAGTTTTATAATTTTCATTATCTGTATAACCTTCGATATAATTTGGATTCTTATAATGAGTTTTAGGAGTAAGAGTAGTCTGAGTCCAATTAGGAGAATACTCACCATTATCTATATTAGGAATAACTCTTGTTCTATTCCAAATAGGAAGAGATTCATAAGCATGAGTAAATGGATTGTAAACGTGATTGTTATCATACCATTCTTTATAAGCAACTTCACCTTGTTTAGCAGCAGCATCTCTAGCAGCATAATATTGAGGAGTGTTAATAGTTTCAAGAGTATTACTAAGGAACTCTTGAGCTTTAGTTTTATTCTCAACTTCTTTCTTTTGTCTAGCTGCTTCTTTAGGGTCACGCTTATTTAAATCTTCCCAATAAGCATCATTAGGAGCAATACTAGTATAAAGCCAAGGATTTGGTTTGACAGCTTTAGTTAAATCATAAACTGGTTTGCCAGTTGCTTCATCAACTACTATTTTACCATCCTTATCTCTAAGAACTTCATATCTATTATTAACTCGTTTCCACAATTCATAGAACTCTGGTTCAGTTCTCTTTTTAGCTTCACCTTCTTCATCATAATAAGCTTTAGTATTTACATTTTCTTTAGTGTATTTACTATAAGCTTTATAAGCATCATAACCGTACTTAGCTCTAACCTTTTTCTTAGTTTTATCTAACTCATCATAAAGGTCTGCAAGAGTTTTCAAATCTTCGATACTCATCTTAGAAGTTTCAACTACTTTAGCGGCACTATTATAATACTTACGAGTAATATCATTAATCTTAGTAACAATCTTTTGATACTCAGGATTAGTCATACCACCACTATTAAGCATTTTAAAGAACTCGCTAGGAGCAGCTTCATTAGTTGGTTCAGCTGAATTAATAAGATTTCTATCAGAGAATAAAGAAGTATTACTTGTACCATAATTCTTCTCTACATCTGTCTTGTATAGCTGTAATCTCAACATTAGTAAACTTACTAGCATCAATGTTACCAAATTCATCATAAAGCTGCTCACCTTTAGCAAGTTTTTCTTTAATGATTCTTTTAGCTACTGAACCTCTACCACCACTAATACCAAGCTTTTTATAAGCATCGTCAATTTGAACTTTAATAGTGTCATCTACTGACCAATGAGCATTATTAGCAATCCATTCTTTAGCTTTCTGATACTCTTTATTGTTTTCAAGCTGACTAGCTGGAGTAGTAACTTTACCATTAGAATCTCTAACTTCAGCATTATCAATAATATTGAGCATCTTTTCAAGCATATCACGGAAACCATCTTTCTCCTCTTTAGCAGTATATTCTTCTTTGATGTCTTTAATTCTCTTGAGATATTGGTCTAATTGAACAGCATCATTAAGAGATTGCTTACGAGCATTATCATAAACTTCTTGATTAGTTACAATAATACTACCATCAGGAGCTTGTTCAGTACCAGGGAAACCATATTCGTAAGCTGGTTTATAATCATCACCAATAAATTGACTTGTTAAATCATTAATCTTAGTTCTAAGTTCAGTAAGTTTATCTTCAAATTCTTTACTTAAAACTCCATCAATTCTACGACTATTAATTTGTCTAATACCTTCTCTAAGTTTTACATATTCAGAATAGATTTGAGGATGATTATTAATAATAAATTCATCTTCATCATAAAGTTTTTGATAATAACTATCGACATACTCACGATTAACATGCTCAAGAAGGAACTTATCAAGTTTATGTTTAGCTTGAATATATTCCATTGGATTCTCTTGAACATTAACTCTAGCTTTAGCTACATTACGTTTAAGTTCTTTAATATCTTTAACAAAGTTATCTGTATAAGCACGAACTATATTTCCATTCTTATCAAATATTTTATTGAGGTCAACTGAAGTACCAACTTTAGCAGCTTTAGCTTTAATATCTTCGATATGTTTTCCAAAAGTTACAGCAAAATCTTTTGCTTGATTTTCTTTAGCACGAATATCAGCCATTACTTTTCTAGTAACTACTTGAACAAGACTATTACCTTGTTCTTGTAAATCACCAACCCAAGCATCAAACCAACCACTAGAATGAAAACCATCAAATATACTAACAATACCGTTTTGAATATTAGGGTCATTGCTAAGTTTTTGAAGATAATCAATTCCAAACTTAACTTCTGCATCATCAATAACAGAACTATTACTGAGTTCCTTAATCATCTTCTGCATTTCATCAATGTAGAACTTCAAAGTAGGATTCTCAATTTCATCAGCTTTAATTTGATTAATAATTCCAAATTTATCAATAATAGCATTAGCGTCAGCAAGAGCTTCAAGGAACTGTCTTTGTAAAGCAGGATTATTCTTAATAGCGTTAATTACTTCAGGACTATTAATAGCAAAATAATTACCATTTTCATCTCTGTAGAATTGACTAAATTTTCCAAGAGTACTATTAACTTTATGTTTAAGATAAGCATAACCACTATAGAATACACTATCTTTAAATTCTTTATAGCCTTTAGTACTTTGTTCAAATCCTTCTCCACGAAGTTGACGCATAAGTTTACCAGCTTCTATATCTCCAAGACCACTTCTACGATTAAGTTCTTTTACTATATTCTTTTCAAAAGAATCAGTTGTAGTTCTAAGACTTTGTTCAAGTCTAGAATTAGCAGAACCAAGAGTTATTTCTTCACGAGAACTAGCCATAGGAGTTTCTCTAACTATTTCAACCATTTGAGGTTTTTCTTCAATATGTTCTCCAGTACGAACATTATGACTTTCAATACTTACTTTAGTAGCACGTCTAAACAAGAAGTTTCCATTAATACTAATAGGCTCACCAGTACTAGAAGTTGTTTCACCTTCAACATGAATAGCAGGAGTAAATGAATCATATTTAGTTTTACTATAAAGATACATATTCTGAATAAAGATTCTATTGCCATCATAATTATTGAAAGTTTTAATAATCTTATTAATAGCATCTTTAGCTCCACCATTATCATTCTTAGCATCTTCCATTATATTGAAATGTGTAACAGCTTTGACTTTATTGACTTTTGTTGTAGCAATGTGTTGCTTATACAACTCATTCAATTGTTTTAATGTATAATCAGCAACTTCACTATTCATTAAGTTGTCAATAACTGCTTCATAATAACTTGGAAGAGGAACAGTATTATTAGTATTATTAATACTAACTTCTCTATCTTCTCCAGCTTCCAAAGCATTTAATGGATAAGCAAAACCTATACCAGAACCAAGGTCAGGAGAAACAATCTTATATAGTCTAGTAACGTTTTCATTACCTTCTTTTTTAGTAATGTAAATATAGTTATTAAATTGTATTGGAACAACCTTTGAATTGCTTTCTCTAGCGAAGCCAAATTCAATAGCATTATCCTTATCATCTAAACTAAATTCATACATTCCTCTAGTTACAGTTTTAAATATAGAACTATATTTCTTACTCATAAACTTATGAGGAACATTAGTAACTCCTGGGTCAGTTCTAAGATACTGTTCAACTAATTCAGTTCTAGCAACTGCATTATCTATTTGAGCTTTAATTTGAGCAACAATACTAGTTCTAGAACCATTATATTGAACAAAGGTATTTTCATCACGAAGAGCAGTATTCTTAATACATTTATTAATAGCACCTCTACCTATTTTAAATCCTTCAGCAACAAAAGCATACTTAATCATATCCATAGCAGCAAGCTTAACTAATGGATTTTCTGAATTAAATGCAGTATCAAAAAGATTATAAGCAGTTTCATTATCAACAGCATCTTCGTTAAAACGAATAGTTTGACGACTTTGACCATCTCTATTCATTTCATACTCATTAAATAAATTAGTATTTATATAATTGAAAATACCAGCATCAACACTATTAGCTTTAAGCCAACTAATTTTCTGAGCAGGACTAAGTTTACTCCAAGCATCTACTTCTTCTTGTGTAGGATTAGTTACATCTTTAACATTAAAAGTAAAATCAGGAGTACAACCATAACCCATAATTCTGAGAGCTTCATCTTCTTCTTCAACTTTTTTATTTACTACAGTTTGTTTCTTCTCTACATCATAAGTATAATTATTAATAACAGCGTCTGTTTGTTTATAAGCAGTATTAAGAATATACTGAGTAAAACCTTTATAATCTTTCTCAGTAACATTATTACTACCATTTATAACTTCAATAGCTCTATTAGCTATTCTAAAATTATCTTGTTCTGTATCGAACAACATTCTATTTACAAGAATAGAAGGAGCACTAGCATATTTTAAGAAAGCATTAAGACTAGGATATACACTTTTAGCATCACTAGTAATATAACTTCTTAAACCTTTATTAGGTTCATAACCTGCATAAATACTGTTAACAATAGAAGAAGTTTCAACAACTAAAGCTGGATGTTCATCTCCAATTAAATCTGCAATATCGTTAAATACTTTACGAGTAGCAAAAATACTTTGTTTAGCACCAAATCTATCAGGATTACAAACTCTTGCAGTAGAACCTATCTTATCAGAAAGTTTAGCTATATCATTATAAGCAAAGAGAACAGTCCAATCGTGTTGGTATATACTTCCTTTTACGGGGGCGGTTTTTCGATCATTAAGGCAATCTCTTTGCTAACTCATCCAGGTGATAAAGGTAATATCCATTATATTTATCTAAGCTATACTTAGCACCAAGTAATGCGTTAGTTCTAGCAATTATTTCACCAAGATTCATCTTATCAGTCTTTATATGATAAGTTTTAAGAATCTCTTTACCTAATGACTTAATAGCTTCTTCTATTGGTTTATTATGTTTATCTGAATAAATAGATTTATTAGCATTATAAGCATTTACAATTCTTGTAATAGCAGGCTGCATAATAAAACCTACAGCAGTATCATAATTACTACCAATATCAGCAAGAGTTTTATATACTGCAAAAGTAAAGTCATTTACATTTGGAATAGCACCTTCCTTTACTGCATCAAGAATATGAGCAGTAGTTTGAGAACTATATGCAGTAAGAATATAACCATCTACATTCTTATTATCATTAGTCCAACCAAGAGTATTATGTGTAACAACATAACCTTCATCAGTTTCTTCTACTTTTTCAAATCTTTTTTGAAGTTCTTCAAGACTATACTTATCTTTACTATATGCAACTTTAACAACATAATTATCTGCAATATGAGGACGAACTGTATTACATACAGAACAGAAAGTATCTCTAGTAACACTAAATGCTTTAAGTTTAGCACCACTAATTACATCTTCTTGATAAGCAGCTTGGTCAAGAAAGTACATAAGGACTTCTAGCTTCACGAACTTCTTTAACTATCGGATTCATAACTTTATCACGAGCTGCAATAATACTCTCAAAGTTAGAACGAGAAAGGTTCTCTTCAAGAGACTCATTAGATTTCAAAATATGAATCATATCATCAAGAAGTCTATTATTACGAGCTTCACGAGTATTTTCATCAGCAAGATTTTTATCTTTACTAAATTCTTCACGACTTTGAAGACCGTATTCTGTAGCTACATTATTAAGAGCAGTAGTTTCATTAACTCCTTCTTTAATAGCTTTCTTAAGTTTATCTTTAGCTTCACTATTAAGTTGAGACTTTACATAGTCATCATAACTTTTTCCAGCTAAATCATTATAAAGAACTTTTTGAATATTACCGTCAGCATTTATAGTAGTATTATATTGGATGCCATATACAGAGTCAATATCAAAGTCAGAACCAGTTTGAGAAACCCAATCGTCAGGAACAACAATAGTAGAACCTTGAGCATCATCAAGGAAACCAACTACTTTCATTACACAAACAGATTGTTTACCTTCAGTTGGAATACGATAACCAATAAGAGTATCAAGACCTGCATCTTGAAGTTCTTTAAGAAGTTCTTCTTTGCTTTTTTTATAAGTACCATCAGCATTTTTAGCAAAACCAAAATTACTAGCAGGAAGCATTATTTCAATATAACGTTCACTATTTGGATGATACTTTAATTCTTTAGAATAACTAACTTGGTCTTTAGTAGCTTTAAAACCAACATTAGTAATCTGAGCAGCGTGGAAACCAGGAAGTTCTTGTCTAGTAATAGCACTATTAAACATAGCTTGGGAAATACTCTCAAGCTTATTAATTACGTTACTTAAATAAGTAGGCATTACAGGATTTGGAAGTCCATTAACACTTACAGGACATTCAGCATTAAGAGTAACAAAGTCCATCATATTACTATCAAGACCAAGTCTCATAGCCTCATCTTTGAGTTTATCAAAGAATACCTGCATATCTACTCCTTGAATACTTCCATCTTCACTAAATTTAATATTACCATCTTTATCAAGAGGAATCTTTAATTCATTAACAAGTTGATTAAAACTATCTTTAATGTTAGCAACATACATATTAAAGAAATCTTCTTTATATTTATGAAGAGGACTATTTCTATCAATATTATCAAGAATCTTCTTCATAATCTGAATACCAGCTTTATTTTTAGCATTCATGTGTTGAGGAGTCTCTTGTTGAGTATAAAGATGATTATAATCATATTCTTCACGATAATCTTCAGCTTTATTATTGAAATCTTTAAGATGCTCTTCAGTAACTTCACCAGTCTTTTCATCAAAGATAGTAAGTACTCTAGCTTTACCTGCTTTACTAGTTTCCTCAGTATTAAGCTGGTCAATATTATTATCTTTCATTGCTTTATAAACTTGTTCAAGTTGCGTTCCTTTAATAAATCTTGGAACAAGAACAAATTCAGCATTCTTAATTTGACGAGGAGCAATAGTATTAAGGTCTTTATCATAATATTGGTCATAATAGAAGTTCTTCTGTACTTGAACAAATTTCTTCATCAAGTCAGTAGGAATCTCTTTACTTTCGTCTTGAATAGCTTCAATTAAAGGAAGATAATCATTAAGTTGACCTCTACCAGCAATACGACGAATCCATTCTTCAAAAGTAATATAAGACTGAGCATCATTAACTGTAGTTCCACTAAAACCTTTCATAAGTTTTCTAGCTTGTTCTACAGTAAGTTTAGCATTTTTTACTAAATCTTTAACAAGAATACCATCTTTATCAGTAAGTTTACCTGTAGTATCTTTAGTATCTACTTTACATTCTTCACTAGTTCTAACAGTATTCTTAATAGTAATACCATTAAACTTAGTCTTCTGTTGAACATCAAGACCAATAGCTTTAAGTCTAGCTTGAATTTCAGGAGTATTAAGAAAAGCTCCTTGAACTATTGCACTATTCTTTCTAATGTCAAGACTTGTATCAACAAAACCATAAGGAACACCACTAGCTTGAGACTCTTTGCTTCTTTTCAAGAAAGTCTGAGTATCTTTATAAAACTTAGTATCACCTTCAAATATATCATTAAAAGCAATATACATAAGTCTATGATTAAGAGCAAAATCAATACTATTCTTTTCATTAATAAGATTATTAATGTCAAGGTCTTTGTATTTGCTCATACGAGTAATAGCATTATTAGAATAGTCAGTTACAAAACCTTTAACCATTCTAGTAATCATAGCTTCTTGGTCTGCTGTAAGGTTAAGTTCTACTTCACCGTTGGCATTAGATGTGAAAGGGATAAAGCTTTTTATATCCCCCCCGTAAAGAGAAGGAAATAAGTATTCTAATAACTTGTCACCATACTTTGTAGTCTTACCAGTTTTATAATCTGTAAGAACAAATCTATCATCTTTAAAAAGAAGTCCATTAAATGTCCAACCGTCACCTTTCTTTTCAATAAAATGCTTATGTCCTTTACCAATATGATAATTAACAAATACTCTACGAGCAGATTCAGCATCTAATCCCCAACCTTTTTTAAACATTGGAGAACCATCATCATTGTATTTAATTTGACCTAAACTATTAGTCTCAAATACAATGTTGATAAAGTTTGTCATATCCAACAGTTCCTGTTTGAATATGTTTCTAAACTGTTGTACTATTGGATGATTTTCATTAATATCATCAACATTAACTTCTTTGCCTATAACTTCACCTTTAGCATTTTTAATAGCGTGCATCTTAGAGAACAAACCATCAACTTTATATCTAGGAGCATGAACTACAAAGTTCTTTGGAGCATCAGAAGGAATACGCATAAAATAATCTCCCATAAGCATCTTAGAATTTTGCTCTGCATTAAAATATTGAGCAAATCCTGTATATACATAATCTCCTTTAGACATACCTGAATAAAGAACATTATTCTTAGTATTAGGATTTCCTGCACCATCGAACAGAGAAATATTAATCATATCTCTAGCATAAGAAAGTGATTTGAATATTACCATCTTTATCTTTATAAAAAAGAACCATAATTAGTTATAGCACCATTCTCGTTACGATGTTCCATAAGAATACCACTAAGATTGTATTGTACTCCTTGGAACTTATATTTTCCATAATTAACAAGTTCAGTAGAAACTTTACTTCCGTCTTTCTGTTGTTCCATTAAAGTTCCTTTAACTGCATTAAGGAAGTTAGTAATCATACTATCATTAATTTGGTCAGCAGACTGATTACCAAGAGCATTAGTAGAATTACAATCAATATTAACTACAGAATATGGAGCTAAATCTCTAGCTAATTCAAGGGCATAAGCTTTTGTATTAGTCGAGAGATAACCTTGTTTATAAGCTTCACGAACAGCATCTAAAGCTTCTTTCTTAGCTTTTTTATTCTCAATTTTATTAGCTTCTTTAAATCTATTATCGAGAGTTTGTTTATTAACAAGAGTTTCATTAGCATACTTTGCAGTATTAGAAAGATAACCATAAAGTTGAGTAAGGTTATTACCAATATTTACAGCTTTACCATCAACTTTTCCATTAAGTCTAGCAAATCTTTCAATAGCAACTTTGTCAAGAGAAGGATAGTATTGCTTTAAACGACTAGCAATAGCATTGATAATGTCAGCACTTAAAGCTTGTCTATTTAAATCAAATCTACTATCAGCTGGAATTTTCTTATATTCTTTAATTTTATCATTAATCGCTCTAAGAATTTCATTAGTATCTTCATTCATGATATTAAGAGCAGTTGACTTAATATCATTAAGATAATTAAGTCTTAAAGTTTCAAGTTTATCTGCACGACTATTACTTCTAGTAGGAGTAACATTATTATCATCAATACGAACTTGTTGTTTTCTGATAGTGCTTCTTTGATAAATTTGAAATACTTTATAAGCAAAGTCTGGCTTCTTTCTAAGGTCATTAGCTAAATAAGCAAGACCAGCATATTCTTTATTAGATTTTGCAATCTCTTCAAGTTTCTTTAAAAAAGAATCAATATTAGTAACATCACGGTCTCCTTGAATAGCAGAATTTACAGCTTTAAAATCCATATAATCTACCATTCCAAGAGGATTACTTTTATCATATTGATATTTACCATTAGCACTTACTTCTGTACTAGCAAGTTTAGGAATAGTTGAAAGATAGCTACGAACAGCAAAACTAAAATCTTTTGTAAAGTCAGACTTAGTTCCATTATCTTCCCAACGAGCAGTAGTAGTTATCTTTTTCGTTATTACTTCCATTGTCAGCAGCATCATCAATATTAGAATCTTCATCATCCTCAATAGAATAACTTTCATTCCAATTTACTTCTTGCTGACTTAAATCATCATCTTTCTTAAAACGAATTTCACCAAGTCTTGGGTCAGTTTGAAGTACTTGAGTAAAATACTTAACTTTATCAGAAAGCATATCTTTAAGAGTAGCAAACTGATTTCTAAGTTGGGGAGTAGCTTTAGCAACTTCTTCTTCAATCTTAATAAAATTGTTTCCGTTAATATTCATAAGTTGCTTACGAATATTATCTATTTCAGCAGGTGTAGGTTTGGTCTTTCTATTAATAAGAATACCTACAGCAACTCCTGACAACATACGATTAATAACTCTATCTGCAAGATTATTCTTTCTATCATCTACGTGTTCATCAAGACGACCTTTAATTAAATCATCGTGATAGAACATCAACATTTGATTGCCAGCAATTCTAATACCACAAGTCTTAGCAGCGGTACTAGTATAACCTTTAGATTTAACATCAGAAATGAAAGTAGAATCAGTTGTATGAGCATTTACATCAAAATTTGTATTAGCGTAAAAATTTTGAATAGCAGTAGCAACTTCTTTACTTTCATCATTTACATTAGGAATAGAACCATAATTATTTGCATAATATGTTTCAAATTCCTTGTTAAAACCAGATGGTCTAGAACCATCAATTACTGAACTCATTAAGCTGTTAAATAAAACATCATTGTTTCCAACTTCAGCTTTAAGGTTAGTGCCAACCTTAGTTTCATTAAACTTTAAACTACAATTATTAGCCATAACTATCTATATTAAGTTATTTAATATTTTAAAAACTCGCTGAGAGCTTTAAATCCCAGCGAGTGATTAATCTTATTTGCACGTAATCGAAACGTCACCTGACGCAAGTAAAGTGGCAAATTGCGAATGTTGCTCCATTGGAAGGCTGTCGATAGCCGAGTAAAGGGATGGAAATTCTGGTCTTGATGAGAAAGCATCATAATCAAAATCATCATCACTAGCAGCATTATAATCAACTTCATTACTCAGTTCACTATCAGTTCCAGGAGTAGGAGTTTCATTTTCTATAACTTTATCTTCAACTTGTTCATCTTGTGTTTCTTCTGTATTTGTTTCTGTCTCAGTTTGAACATTTGTATCAGCATTTGTATCATCAGTTAAAGCTCTAGCAAACGCATTATACTCTTTTTCTCTGAGACTTCCTTCAACTACATCAAGATTAAAGAGTTTATTAATAAAGTTCATAATCTTTTGCCAAATAGTTTTTGACTTAGATTTATCTCCAACATCATCTACTTTAACTTTATTGAGATATTCAATAAGTGCAGTGTTAGTAAGAGATTCTACAATGAACTCTTCTTTAGCTCTATCTAACTGACCTTTATCAATATATTCTTTAAACAAGAAAGTATTAATATTGTTAATCCAATCTTTAAGAGAATCATCTGAAACTTCAGAACCGATATTACGTCTTGAACGAATAGCCTCAATATCACTATTTGCTAAATCAGCAACATCTTGTGCTATTTCACGACCAAAATCATCATAAATTTCAGTCATATTATTTAAGAATCTTCTATGTTGAGAAGGTCCATATTTATCAAGTCTTTTATGAAGATTTTCGTGAATAAGAACTCTTATTTGACGACCACTATCTAATTTAAGGAAATCATTACCAACAACAATATCTCCTTTTTCATACATAGCATTAATCTTATCATTCTTTTCAGCAGCTCTAAACTTTTCGATTCTGTCGTTTGCAAAGATAACATTTTCTGGTAAAATACTAGTCAAATCTCCAGCAGTATTAAGAAGATTTACAGATTCTTCAGGAAGAATAGCTTTTGCAATATCAAGACCTTTAGTTTTACTATCGCTTTCAATAATAGATTTAACTTGGTCTGTGGTATCAACAGCTTCATTTCCTTTACGGGGGGGGCTGTACTGGCTTTTCTTCTTCTTGTTTCACCTCATCACCTACAGTAAATTCAAGCACACTATTAGCTTTCATATTAGATGAAAATCTTGAATAATTACTTCCATCAACTTGAGCTAAATCTACTCTAAGTAAATCGTTCTTAATCATAAAATCATTATATGATTCTTCAACATGATTAAAACCATTTTTACCATTATACTCAGGTATATTAATAACAAGTTTTCCGTCAGCATTTCTACTTACAAAACCTTTTAAAGGAATAGTAGTATTATTATCACTAGTAAGAAGTTCATGAGCAAAGTTTATTGTAGCATTCTCTCTAAAGAATTGAACAAGTGCTTTACCAGCTTCAGCTCCGTTATCTAGCAAACTATAACTACTAACTTCAACACCATTATCCATAAAAACAAGTTTTGTAGGAGCACCAGTTCGTTTACTATCAGAACTATAAAGTTTTACAGATTTGGTTCCAGCATTAATAAAAGTAACTCCACTTCTAGTATGCCAAACTCCACTAGTTTTAAATAGAGTACTATTGTTGTTGTAATCAAGAAGAGTATCAAGAAAATCTCTAAACTCATTCCAATTAGCTAGACTATCACCTTTTTGAAGATTAGTAAGTCTATCAATAATTTGACCTTCAATAGCTTTAGTTAAATCAGCAAGAACTTTACTATGTGGCATATCTACAAGTTTACCATCTTTCTCATAGTTAGTAACTCCCCAATTTACAGGATAAGCATTAGCGTAGTCAATAGTACCATTTCCATTGTCAATAGCAATTAATGTTTGGTTCATATTAAAACCAAGATTTTCATTAACTTGTTTACCGCTAACTTCAATTTGAGATACACTTCTAGCTAAAGCTATCCTAGCATCAGATTTACTACTAATAGCAAGACTTGCAGGTTGAGCAACTTTAAATGCTTCTCCAGGAGTTCCATGAGGAGCAAGTCTAATAAGTTCACCTTTACTCATCTTACTAACAGTAAGTTCTTGATTATTATTAATCAAAGCTAAACTAGTTTGATAACTAGTTCTAAGATTGTCAAAGAACAGTTCAATACTATAAGGAATTGTATTAACTACACCTACATTATTATTATATTTCCATAACTTAGCAAGACCTTGAAGTGCTCTATTATAAGTAAATCCTTTCTCATCATTAATAACTATAAAATCATTCTTTACAGCGTCTTGAACTTTAGGATTATTCTTAAACTTCTCAATATACGAAGCATCCCATTTTTTATCAAATGCTATTTTATAAAGAAGTTCATTAAGTTTCTTACTATCTTCATCTTTTGGGTCAGCTATAGAAAGAATCCAATCTTTAACAGCGCCATCATATTCAGCAGACCTACCTACAGTATATTTGATACAATCATTAACTTGGATATATCTTCCTGTTGTTTACATCAAAAGTAGGAATACCCATCCAACCAACAGTAATACCATTATGTTGAACTAAAAGAACGTCAGTACCAGTAGCAAGTTTATTTGCTTTCTTTACTAGTAAGTTTATTCGCCTTCCTTAATTTTATCAAGTTCTGCTAAACTTGCATCAACTCTATCAGGTTCAACTACTTCACCAATATCATGAATATTAACTCTTTTAAGAGTACCAGCTTTGATAGCCTCAGCTCTACGTTCACCAGCAGTCTTACGAACATTACGCATAAATTCAGCATCATCGACTGAATCAGCATCAAGCATTACAAATTGTTTTTTACCTTCTTCAGTTTTAAGATACTCTTTAAGACTATTATAAATAAAATCAGCAGTATTCTTACTAGGACTATGTTCGTTTATATATCGGAGTAAATCTTCAAGATTACCATAATATTTTCCATTATGTTGTCTAAGTTTAACTTCAGAAGCATAATTTTTAAGCATATTATTAGCAGCGTCTTTATATTCATTTCCGAAGCTTAAACTTGGTTTATACTCTTCTATTGCACTAGCAAGCATAACTTCTCCAACACTAGAAGCAAAAGCAGTTCCAAGAAGACTATTCATAACAGCTTTTACGCTAGTTATAGCACCATCAATATCTTCTTGACTTGCTCCAAGAGAAATACCTTCATCTTGAAGAGACTTAACAAAATCTTCAGCAGTTAAATTACCTGCTTTAATTTCTTTACCACTAGCTCTAAGTTTTCCCATAAAATTAGCAGTAAGTTCAGCTCTATCTACAACTTGAGGTTGAGCAGTTTGTTGATTAGTACTAGTATTACTTTGTGTAGATGTGCTATTGTTAGAACCGGAAGACCCCCCGTAAAAGGAGTTGACCCATTGGAACCATTATTTGTATTTCCTTGTGGTACTCCAAGTTTTCCTTTATAGATATTAGTAGGATTATTTCCATCATCAAATTGATAAGTTGGTATTTCTTTCTACATAAGCTCCTGGAGTGTTAGCAAGTTCAGGATTGTCAAACAAATCTGCATTACTCATGTAAGCAACTTTGTCTTCCTGACTAGCTTTATCGTTAACTTTAAGTTCTACATGGTCAATATCTCCTTCTATTGTATAATCAATATGAGGAGTAGCAGCTTTATTATTATTTAAAAATTCTGTGACCCGCTCACCCACTTCATTGCGTGCCGTTGGCTGCGTACTTTGCGGTTGCAAATTGCCTGTAGGCGTATTTCCTTGCGCTGTAGGCGACTGCGTAGTGCTTCCCGATTGATTGATAGGCTGCTGCGGTTGAGTGGCTTGTGGCGCAGGATTTGAGGTCGTTTGTGTGCTAGGAGGAGGAGTAGTTGTACTTTCAGGTTCAGCACCATTATTACTATCATCTGGATTATTAATATTATGACTTTCTTCTCTTTCTTGACTATCAAATATACTTTGACGAATACTAAGGAAATCTTGAATTTGTTCTCCTAAACGATAATTCTTTCCTTTAGTAAGATTAAGAACATCAAGAGCATCATTAAATGCGGTTCTATCATCTTCATTCATAAATTCAAGAATAGAATCAATATCATCTTTACTTCTTTGATAATAAGCTCCAATAGCATCACCTATTCTTGCAGCAAATTTATTATTACCGTATTTATCTGACAACTTAGTAATAGTTTCATAAGCTGAATCTATAGCTTTCTTACGACCTTCATTTAATGTATTATTCATAAATGAAATCTCTGTAGCAAGTTCATAAGCATTATTAACTATTTTACTTTCATTATAAGCACGTCTTAATTCAAGAGCAGTCTTATTAACAAGTAAAGCTGAAAGAGTACCATCAGTTCCATTTAACCTCCAACTTTATCAGTAAGCTTGAAGTTTTTGATTAATCTTTCTAAGATAATTTCCGATGTTCTCTAACTTGATTAACTATATCAGTAGGATTCTCAAATTCTGCAATTCTAGGACTAACTGAAAACTTTTCAGCAAACTTCTTTAAACTTGAAATAATATTTTCATCATTAAGAAGAACTCCAGAATTTGATTTACCACTAAGTAAATTAGCGAGAGTAGTACTAGCTTGATTATTAAAGCTTTCAACTTTACCTTCATTATTATAAGCACCTTGTAAAGCTTCATGAAGAGCATATCTTAAACTATTAGTATCAATCATATCTTGATACTTATTCATAAGTTTATTGATATTATCAACAGCAACTTTAGTACTAATATTGTTCATCTTCTCTTTATCACTAAGAAGACGACTTCTTTCAGCTTGAAGTGTACGAAGTTCGTTAGTAAGCAAAGCAGTACTTGCAGCAATTTGATATTGTTCAGGAGTATAATCTTGACCTAAAATATTTTTAATATCTTCATTATCAAAAGCAGTACCTATTTGTTTATCGAGTTCTTCAATTTGAGCATCAATCTTATCATTATATTGTTTATTAATAACATTGTTACTAGCAATACTTTGTAAGAACTCTATTGGAAGAATATCATCAGTATGTTTAGTTACTCTAACTGCTTCACTTAAATTAACAAGTTTCTTTAATTCAGCATCATAACTAGCAGTAACTTCATTCATTTTATCTAAAGCTTTCTGTTGGTCAACTTTAGAATTAGCTTCATCGGTTACACCTTTATCAACCATAGCTCTACGAACTTCATCACTAGCCATATAACTTCTAAGCATATCAAGATTTCCACTATGAGCAGCATTTAAAGTCATACTAGTAAGAAGTTCATCATAAGCTCGTTGAGCAGCAGCTTCTTTATCTAAATTATTATTGAAAGTTTTATCTTCACTACTAACACTAAAAGGATTATTTCCATCTTTAATTTGAGACATTTGATTCCAATAGTTTTCTATACTATTGTTCCAAGATTCAATATTAGCTTTACGAGCTTGAATCTCAGCAGTCTCACTAAAACCAAATGTAGGTTTAGGTTTACCTTCACCAGTTCTTTCGTCAGTTTTAGAATCAGCTCTATCTTTTAAAGTCTGACTAATTCTTCCAAAACCACTACCTAAATGATGAAATACAACACCGCCCATTACTCCCCAGAATGCACTATCCCAAAGACCTCCACTTCTCATATACTTTTGAAGTCTATCATCAAAAGGAGAATCACTTTCAAGACCAAGATAAACATTACCGAGATGAGTACCTTCCATTTGAGCAATATAGTTAACTGCTTCTTCAAGACCTTCGCTAAGTTCTCCAGCAATAATAGTCTTTTCATCTAAAGCTTTATCAACAATCTTTTGACCAGCTTTCTTTAAAAAAGATTGTTTAGCTTCCATTTCAGCTATTTCTTCAGGGGTTTTACCAAGGGTTCGTCTAGCATTACGAGCAGCAGAAGTTAAAGTAGAAGAACTAACTCCATTCTTTAAACCTTTCCACATATTTCGTAAACCATATAATTGAAGAATATCAGAACCAATATTTACATAGTTAGTAAGGAAGTCTTGATTAGCAGACTTTTGAGCAATAACTCTAGCAATATCTTCTTTACTAGCATTATCACCACCAGCTTCATCATAAATATCTTGGTTCTTATTGACAAATTCTGTAAACTCTTGTGGTGTCATTTTATTAAGTGTATCAGTAGCTGTATTAAATACATCACTATATACACCTTGTGCTTCTTGATAATTCTCCATAGTTCTACTAAGAGCAGCGTTTAAACCTGTTTCTACAAATTTTCCAGTTTTAGCACCAAGACCATTAATAGGAGCATCTACAAGAGTTTTAACTCCTTGTTGAAATGCGTTTAAAGTTCTACCTTCTTTACTAAGAGCTCTATCTATTCCAGCAAGAGCTTTAATTCCATTACGAGTAGCAGTTCCAAGTTTACTTGCCGCAGAAGCTTTAGCTAACCATTGTAAACCTTTAGTTGCAGCCATACTAGGAAGTAATAAAGTAACAGAACTCATAATACTTGGCATATTACTTGCCCACCAACCAAAATTAGTTAAACCTCCATTAGTTATATCTACATTTGGGTCAGCATAAATAGGAGCAACTTCTGTATTAAAATAATCTTGCCATTCTTGAATCTTTTCACTAACTGGGTTAGTATAATCATTATTAGCAAGATTTCCAGTAACGGCATTACCTATAAAGTCAAAGAGGTCTGCGGCACCTCTTACAGTGCCGAGACCTATTTCACTAACTACTGCTTGACTAACAGCAGAACCTAACTTACGAAGATTACTTTGAGATTCAGCAAGAACCTTATCTACGTCAACAATACTAGCATTTGGAGTAACTCCATAATGACGAAGTTGGTCTGCTTTATCTGCTTGATTAGTAAGAACTTTACCACTAGTAAGACCCTCATTGATTTCTCTATCGGCAAAACCAGTTGCTAATTCAGCAATCTTCTTAGGGTCTGTAGTACTAAGTATTTTAGGACTTGGATGTTTCTTACTTTTACTAGGGCTAGGATTTATATAACTAGCACCATTAGTAGCCATATTTTTAATTTCTTCAAAATCCATATTAATAATTATCTTTAATAAATTTATATTCTTGTGCCACAGTAATATCATTAACTGGTTCTCCAGCTTCAGTTAACGATTTAGCAATAGCAGTTACTATAACATTCTCTCCTTCTCCTGTATATAAAGCATCAGCTATTTGTTGACGATTAAGTTCTCGTCTTATAATATTTTCAGCTTGACTTCTAGTAATAACAGTTCTTTTACCATGTGAATTAGTATAGAGAGCATTACTATTTGTAACATTACTAATAGTAGCTCCGTTGCCTAAAGTCTTAGAAGTACCACTAATATTTAATTGAGTAGCTTCATCTCTAGCTAAAGTAGAAGTATTTCTTTCATAACTTTGAAGAACTGTAGAACCATTAGCTCCAACCATTGTAATAGTTTGCGGAGTACTATTCTTAGCTTTACCAATATTAAATTCAGTAACAGTTTGTGCTAAACCATGATTTCTACCAACAGTTACATTAAGAACATTTTCTTGTTTAGCTTGACTTATAGCTTCAATATACTCAGCTTTTTCATCTTCTGGAATACGTTTACCATCAACATATAAAGCAGCATTCATTAATAAACTCGGATTAGTAAGATTATCTTCATCGTGCTTAATCTTTTCAAGACCTATATTATAAGTCTTTTCATCAATTTGACCAGCTGTATATTTATCAAATAAAGCATTTCTATCTAAAGTAGAACTATACATCTTTGAGTTAACTGGAACTTTACCAAAACCTCTACGCTGATTAATAATATTAGCTTTCCAAGAAGCAGCTTGAGCTGGACTATTTGAACCAGGATTTAATATATCAATACCTGCAACATTTAAAGTTCCAAGATTTTTAAATGTAGCAGCACTATTACGAACTTTCATTCCATTAGACATATCCACAATTCCAGCTCCTCCTCCTGTAATAGCATTACTAAAACTACTACCTATACCTTTCCAAAATCCCATAGAAGAATCTACGCTATCGCTAAGTTTAGAAAGCCAAGTATTATTCTTATTAAAACTAATAGTCTTTTGACCATTTATAGATGTAATTCTAAATCCTTTTCTTCTCCAATCTGATTCAGAATTACAACCCATTGCTTGAGAAATAGCATTATATTGTTCATCATCATAACATTTATAACCAAGTTCTTTAAACTTTCCATTGTCAAATAAACTATTAATTTGTTTATTGTAATCGATAGTATATTTGTTATCACTAGGTAGTCTAGAACCAGAACGTATAGCTGCATCAAAAGTTACAGCATCTCTTTGGTCTTTATCAAGTCCTGCAACATAATGATTATATTGATTACCATAAGTTCTTAAAGCTGTAATTGCTTGTCTAGCTTGATGTTGAACAACTGGGTCTTTACTAGTAATATTACGACGACAAAGATTAGCAAGTTCATTATATCGTCCTTGAGTTACTCCTCTATTAAATGCTCCACTTTTAGAAAGCTTTGGGAATAAAGTTCTAAGAGTATTAAGAGTTCCATCAAGACCAGCTTTAGTTGTACCAATAATATCTGGAACGTCTACATCAATAGCTGCACCTTCGTTAGTAGCATCAAGATTCATATTTAATGCAGCAGCTTGTTGAGCGGTAGCTTGACGTGCAGCAACATCTTGTCTATATGCAGCTTGACCGCCACCAACTTCTATATCAGAACTACTATTATAATAACTCATAGCATGAATGCCTGGTTTAACTCTCTTTGCAAGATATTCTTCAGGACTAAGAAGAAGACCATTTTCAGTAATATCTGAATCAATATTCTTTTTCTTTTCTTCAGGAGTCATTTTATTATATTTCCAAAGAGCAACATCATAATCTTGTTGAAGACTTGCTCTAGCACCAGGAGTTGTATCAATAGCAGACTTAAGAGCATCATTTAAATCTTTCTCACTAACATACTCCCAACTACCAGATTTTTTATAAGCTAAACCGTAAACATTTTGACCTGGGTCAGAAGTAAGATTACCATCTGCATCAACAAACTTAATATCATTAACTCCACCACCTTTATGAACAGCAACCCATTGTTTTGCTTTAGTCATAAGATTACTTAAATCAACAGTACTAACTGGAGTTCTATTTGGTTCCCAATTTGTACCACCAATAATATGTCCTTCTTTATCTACTTGGTCTTGATAATGATAAGGATTGTTATCTTTAGCCCAATTTTTAACATCTTGAGTAATATCTTGTCTCTTATCAAGATTATCCATAAAGGATTTATAAGCAGCTTGTGCTCTAACTCTTCCAAGAACAGCAGGGTCGGAAGCTACTCGACCAGCAAGTACTCTTGCAGTATTAAGACTACGAGAATAATCTCCATACATAGCTGCATCATCAAGTTGATTTTGAATATTTCTAGCATATCCAGCTTTCCAACTATCTTCAGCAGCATTAATATCTAAATTAGCTAAAGCCATTTGAATTTGATTCTGAGTTTGTAAACTCTCTTTAGCTTTCTCATCAATTTTATTAAGAGCATTTGTAAATGCTTCTACGTTTCTACGATGAGGATTTCTTAATGGAACAGGATTTCCATAATTAACTACGTTTGGCATATTTATTTATTTTTTATTGTTACTAATGCAAATATACGATAATAGTTCTAGTGAACAAAACTTCACTAGAACTATTTATTTATATTTAAATAATACCGTACTTAATAAGATTCTTTTTACTCATTCTACCTTTAATTAAATCAGCGTAGCTATTTCTTCTTTGGTATGCTTTATTCTGATTTTCCCATCTAGTAAGAGCATAACTATATTCAGTATTATCTGAATAGTCTTCTCTCTTAGGTTTAGCACCTGGATTTGGGACATTCATAGCTGAACGATAAATACCTGCAAGAGCAGCATCATCACCAACATCAACTCCAAGTTCAAGTAATCTAGATGGAGTAGCATAATCAGAAGCAGCAACTCCCATAAGCATAGCTTGAGTATCATCATAATTCTGACGACCTTGACTAATAAGATTTTGGAAACTATTTCCAATACCTTGAAGAGTTCCACTAAGAATCTGACCCTTAGCAAGTTCAGCTTCATTCTTAGCTTGAATAGCAGCATTCTTAATACTAGCAACAGTATTATAATACTGATTCTTAGCAGCAGCATTTCTAGCTCTAACTTGTTGTTCATTCAAAAGATTCTGATTCATAAGTTCAGTTTCTTTATTAGTCTTTTCATCAGCAAGTTGATTAAGTTGATATAAAGCATTAGTATCAACACCTTGCATACGACCAATAGCAGTACTACCACTCATAGTATTTCTAAGAATACTATTTCTATTATTTAAACGATTACGTTCAACATTAGATTTTTGAGCTTCATTATGATAAGTAGTATTAAGAGCAACTGGACTTTCCTCTACAAAGTTTGGAAGATTATAATTAAAATCTAAATTTTTATAAGCACCCAAACCAAGAATACCTCCTCCAATACTAGAAACTAAATCAGCTCCAAGACCATACCAATCAGCATCACGAAGTACCATACCTGACTTATTACCAATATAAGTTGGAATAGTGTTATTTGTAGAAACTTTAGAAGTTGGAGTATTAACTTGATTTGTATAAGGAATAGTAGGAGTACTCTTAGTAATAGCATAAGGTACTTTAACATCGTATTTATTAGATGTTGTCCAAGGAGTTACACCGCCTTTATCGTTAGCTTTTTGTTCTTGGTCTATAACGTCCCAATAATCAAAATTATTATTTCTACGATAAGGATAGACTACATCACCCCAAGCAAGTTTACTTCTCATACCTTTTACGGGGCGGCTTTCATCTCCTAGTGATTTACGCATTCTAGTGCTTCCACCACATCTTTGTCCTAATCTAAATTTATTTCCCATATTAATTAAATTATCTTTAATATTACCTTGCAGTAAATTAGGGTCTGGATTATCTACTGGAACAACACCGTGACCAACAGGAGCAGGAACTTCAATATACTCAGGTTGAATAACAACTCTAGTATTATCTGTAGGTTGAGCCATTCTAGCTTCATCTTGTTGTTTAAGAATAGCTTTAGTTTCATCACTATCCATTGGAATAGGACCACCAAACCAATTTTGTTCCCAAGCTCTACGTTTAGCCAAACCACTCATACCTTTTCTATTTGCACCAACAGTCATACTTTGTCTAATACCAGCAAGACTATTATTAAATGAGCGTTCATCTCCTCTATCTACTGCATCATTTAAATTTCTAAACCATTTACCAAAAGCGTTTTTAAAAGTATCAACTCGACTATTATAGTAAATACTATTAAGAGAATCTCTTTGATTATCATTAAGATAATTATAAGTTCTTCCCATTATTTGTCTAAGTTCTCTTTCTTTAGTACCAATAGCATCACCTTTGAACTTTCTATTTTGACCTGCAAAATCAGAGCCTTCCCAAGTTGCTATTTGTTTTCTCATACGATTGGAAACTCTATATTTATTAGTATTATAAACTGGAGCTGTCCAGCCACCACCATTTCTAGCTTTAGGACGAAGTTCAGGATAACGAGAATATACCTTAGCTTTAACATCACTTCTTCCATGAAGACCAGCAAGTCTTAAAGCATCAACAGCATCAGCTTTAGTTGGAATAGGATAACTTCTACCACCACCTGCAAAATCTTTAGATGATACAGAAGGATATGGATGTTTAGAAGAACCTCTATCTTTAGAAGTTAAACCACCACCAAGTCTAAAACTATTTCTAAGTCTTCTATATTTATTTACAACATTAGCAGAATCTTGGTCTGTATAATATCTTCTATTGTACAAATGAACAGCTTTACAATATAAAACTGATAATAAAAAAAGTACTTTTGTTATGCCAAATACTTATGATAATGTTATGGGTTATTATACTGTTTCTTTTGGCAAAGATAAAAAAGGAAAATATATGAGTTATTACGATAAATGGGATTTAAATCCTTTTGATGGTACTATCATTGGTAATGAAGATTTAGAAAATAGATATAATATAGGTAAAGCTGTTCATTTGTACAATAGAAGATATTATACAGACCAAGATTCTGCTAATGTTGTAAATAAATATAGAAGACTTAGAAAT
>CYGL01000233.1_pt1 | contig 28121 bp, 21 predicted proteins | sample 485531 | NCBI WGS metagenome assembly CYGL01 (sample SAMEA3497897, study PRJEB9818) | human gut metagenome | reverse complement strand
GCTGAGAAGAGAAGCGATTCAGAGCATACTTAGCAGCACCGAGAGTGTTCATTACCAGACTAGGTGAAGAAGCCTCACGGAATCCATCATCAGTCAGGGAAGTCCAACCACGATCTTGGTTACTCATAAACTTAGCCGTATTGTTCAGAGTGTAAGCATCTTGGATAGGATTAAAACCTTCAGGCATGCCTTTCAGTTTCTTCAACCCACCGATAGCTTTCTTCATCTCTGGAGAAACGTTATCAGCCATCTTCTGTAGTTCAGCAGCTTTCTCTACGAAGTTGTTAAAGTCTTCACCATCACGAGCTTTGAATCGATTTGCTTCGTTATAGAAAGTCTTGTACGCATCAATGAAATCACGGTCAGCTTGTGTGCGATTCTTAATATCAATCGGACTGCCAGTAAAGTCACCAGAAGCTCGGAGAGAAACTAACTCACGATCAAGATTATCCAGAACATCTGTAAGAGCTTTAGTGTTATCCTTGGTGTAGTCAGCCATTGCATCTTTCATAGCGACAGCTTGCTTCTGGTTGTGCTCATTATCAGCGAAGGCTTTACCACGAGTCTTAGCCGGAGAAGCTAAAGGGTTAAGGCCCGGAATGTTGGAATGTTCTTTCTGAACAGAAGCAGCTTTCTCAGCACGAGCTTGGTCAGTATTAAGAATACGCTGAGCAGCAGGAGAATCTACAGCAACAGCATCTGTGATACGGAATCCGTTCTCGTCGAGAAGGTTCAGAGCAGAAGCAGCGTTAGCAGTTTCAGCTTTAGAGTAAGCCTCTTTCAGCTCATCAATATTCTTAGCACCACGAATCAGTTCATCATCAGCAGCAATATCAGTCTTCGCATATTCTGGAGTGTTCTTGAAGACAGCAGAATCCGGACGGCTAATCAAACCATGAACTCCACCAACTGCACCACCAAATGCAGCACCCATAGCCCCTTCTTCAATAACCCCTTCCAATGTCTTAGCTAAATCATTGTCATCACCATACTTGTTCTGAACTTCAGCAGCACCAACAAGAGCACCACCTTTAGCACCAGCCACTGCGTTACTAGCAACGTTCTGACCAATACGACCAAGTGTGGACTCAGCTGTACCAACAGCACCCGGAAGGATTCTCTGAGCTGCATAGTTAGCACCACCAACTAAGGCTGCATCTAGAACAGACTTATCTTCTCCCTCTTCAGGGGTTTGGTCTGCATACGCACGACCGGTCTCACGACCTGCGATGATAGCAGCGGCAGCTAATGGGTTAGCAACTGTCAGACCAATGTCGGCAACCACCCCAGCATACTGACCAGCAGACTTACCAATCCCATCCTCAATCTTATCCATACGTTCTTTCAAGAGGTTTTGAGCGTTCTCTTGCATACGCTTCCCGTAACCAGTTTGTGCTCCAGTTAGATCTTCACCAATCTCAACTAAGCCCCCAATACCTCTAGCAAGATTAGCAGAGATGTTAGCACTGCCGGACTGAAGAGCATTTGACACACCTTGAGCAAACTCACCTATAGCACCACGTTCTTCTTGTTGTGGTTGTGCTACTGGCTGTTCCTCAGGAATAGAGCCACCTGCTGCCTTATATTGTTCTCTCATTCGAGCTTGTTGCTCCGGAGAGGCATTCAGATACGCAGGAGCTTTGGAAGCTTCTTCCCACGGTTTAATGTTAGCCATAACGTCTCCTTTTATAAATAAAAATGTCCTACCCCCTATATACATTATAGAAGGCAGGACTTAGGTCTTATTGAGTGAACCAGCTCGTATCTTCAACAGCTGATAGAGCACCATTAAGCTTAGGATTGGTTGCTGCACCACCAACCGCTTCTTCTGCTTGTTCAGAGAAAACACCTAGAGGGTCATAGAAACCACCAGAAGGGATTGCACGGTTAACCAATGCAGTAGCCCTCTTCTTGTCCATACCAGAACCGATGTAAGCTTCAATCGTAGCTCTCTTAGCATCAGCAACACCTTTCATTGCAGAGGTATGACCAACGTTAGCTTGCTTACGAGCATAAGCAAGAGCAGAATCAGTAGGACGCCATCCAGACTTCAGTGCAAACTTGTTGCCAACACGAACGAAGATTGATGGGTCTTCTGCAAAGTGCCCCAAGTCTTCTTCGGTAAGAGAACGAGTAGCACCGATTTCAGCCCTTGCGGAGTTCATGATAGCCTGCATGTAAGCAGAACGAGCTGTCTGATAGTCTTTATCCTTAACAGCCTTATCAGCCAAATCCAAGTCTTTATTAGACTGGTTAAACAGGCCACCTTTCTCTGCCCACTGCTTAGCAACCGTACCTTCAGCTGTATTCTGAGCAAGACGAACTTCTTTCGGGTTAAAGTTAAAACTCTGAGCAGCTTGTTCAGCACGTTCAGCCTTAACCTTATCACGATAACCAATCAACTCTTTCTGGCGTTCAAAGTTCATGTTAGCTCTTTCTTCAGCGGCACGACGAGTTTCATCAGCACGCTCACGCATAGTTTGCTCTTGAATCTGTTGACGTCTATCCCATTCAGCATTTTGTCGTTCTTCACGAGCAGCATACAGCGCTTCTTTCTGAGCAGGGTCTACAGCTCTCATCTTCAGTAGAGACGGGTCTCCGTTAGCAATAGCAGCTGCGATCGAGTCTTGGGGAGAAGCCCTTGTTCAATCAGAGCATCACGGTTAGCTTCCAGTTGCTTCTTAGTCTCATCTTGATTAGCCATTCCCTGACCAATCTGGAAAGCTTCAATAGGAGACTTACCTGACATGATAGAAAGACCTACACCCATTAAACCTGTATAGAAACTGGAGTTCTGATAGAAAGGTTCTTTCTGTAGTTTATTCCAAGCTTCTGAAGGATTTTTAGCTTTAGCAACTTGCAAGATATCGTTGTTAACACGTTCCTGATCTTTAGCACGAGTAGCAGCAGTCATTCCATCACCAGCGTCTTGTCCTTGAGCAAGAGTATTAATCACACCTTGTGCCTGTTCCACCTGAGAAGGAGTAAACTCCATAGGACCAGCTTCTAACGGTTTAGTAGGAGGTGTTACCGGAAGAGGTTCTGATTCTGGAGGAATAGAAGAAGGAGAAAGTCCAGCAGCTTGCATGGTTTCTTGATTCTCAAACTCAGGAAGAGTTACAGCCTGTTGTGCTTGAGGTTGTACATCATTTGGGATATCAGAAGGAAGACCATTACTCTGAACAGGATTCAACATATTCTGATAATCTACTGAAGTTTGACCTACAAGAGAGGAAAGCCCAGCAGGTATAGCAGGACGTTGATACATAGAAATATCTGCTGTCTGAGTTGGTCTAGCCATATAAGGAGAGGCCGAAGCCGCTCCCGGATTAACACCATAGAAAGTATTTCTCGGGTCACGACTTCTGACCTGAGCGTAAGTTGTCTGTTGCATATTTGTCTCCTAATTAAGTACTAGCCAACCCACCGATTACACCCCCAGCTAATGCACCCCAAGGTCCAAAGGAAGAGCCTGCTGCTGCACCACTCATACCCCCTCCTAAGAAGCCACCCCTACCTCCAGATGTTTTAGTAGTTGTAGTTTGTCCGAGAGCACCGTTAAGTACACCTGCTGCACCGAGTTGGTTATTGATATCTTGCCATCCCCAATTAGCTGCGTTCTGAGCATTCTGGTAGGCATTATCATATTCATTCTGTTGTTGCTGTTGTTGCTGCAATCCTGCATTCCATTGATTCATTATTTGCTGTTGAGACAAATTAGCACCCTGCTGACCTAGGTTAGAAAGGTTAGAACCAATATTAGAAAGACCTGAGAGAGCAGCTGCTTGATTCTGTCTATTACCAGAGAGGATGCTTTCAGCTTGGCTAATAGCCGAGTTATAGGCACTGTTGGTAATATCTGTTGCTTGGCCTTGCATCTGATTCAGAGCATCACCTTGGGCAAAAGATTTAGCCATACGAGCACCTGAACCTTGCTGACCAGCAAACTGTTGAGCTAATTGAGGAAGAGCATTACGTGCCAAGTTCTGTTGAACCTGTTCATTATTAGCGGTAATGGCTGCTTGCACAGCATCATCGTCATACAGTTGACCAGCGAGAGCACCAATCTGTTCTCCAGTAATCCCACCTTGTCCAGAGAGGCTCTGGTAGCCTTTATAGGCATTATCCAGATAACCCAACCCTTGACCTGCTGCATCCATATATTGCTGCGAGAGAGTCCCTAAAGCACCGGATTGAGCCAAATTATTAAGGGCTTCTGTCTGGTTGTTATTAAATCCTACGTTGTCACGATAGACATAATCCCCTGAACTAGTATTACCAATCTGCTGGTTAAGCTGGTCAATATACTGTTGAATATATTCAGGGCGAATCATTTGGGAAGTAGTTTTACTACCCCCTCCTCCGAAAAGTCCCATATCAAATCTCCTTTAGTTTACTCCAAATGCCCCTAAGACACCACCTAAGATATTACTACCTGCTGTGGATAACCAGTTAGACTGACCTCTCTGTTGAGAAAGATTAGAACCTCCAATCATAGGTCCAGCCATTCCAGATTGCCCACCTGAGTTGTTATAGGAACTCCAAGCATTCTGAGTCTGTTGGTTAGGAGAGAAAGCACCCATACGACCTGCAATACCTAAACCAGTGATACCAGCACCTAGGAGCTGTTGTCCAGTATTGACTCCCGGAGCAGCATTCTTAATCGTGTACCCAGCCATTGGACTTACACTGTTTAATACATTAAGCTGATTGTTAAGCTGATTCCACCCATACTGTTGAGAGCCAATAGCGTTCTGCCAATTAATATCAGCTTGAGCTTGGGCTTGTTGCTGTTGTAGATTACCAGCCATGAGTTGATTCTGGATAGCTTGTTGAGTTGCCTGAACACCTTGAGCACCAAGGTTGAGATTCTGTCCAGCCAATCCTGACTGAGCACCAAGTAAACCCCTCTGAAAGTTTTGGTCTTGTTGGAGAGCACTGATTCCCATATTCTTGCCACTGATAGTACGGGCTAAGTTTGTATTAGCACTGTTCAAAGCAGCCCCTTGAGCCGCAGCCCTACGAAGAGAACCAGAGTCAGAACCATTTCCGAGGGATACATTGGAAGCTGCCTTACTAGTCGCTTGAGCAAGAGCTGAGTTATTCAATCCTTTACTGAAGTTATTAACACCATCAGCAGTTAGACCACCACCATTGACAATATTCTGATACTGCTGTGCAAGAGAGTTTAATTGGTCCAACCCTTGCTGTGTACGAGGCGTGTACATATCAGCCAATTGCTTCTGAGTAGTAGAAGCTGCTAAGTTGTTCAGAGCACCTTGTTGGTTGCCATTAAACCCAGCCAGCTGTTGGGAGATGAATCCCGGATCGTTGTTCTGCATATTCTGAGCATTAGCAACAATCTGCTTCAGCAGGGCATCAACCTGAGAGGAAGGGGCCACTGTGGTTTTGCTAGAAGCTGATTTTCCAAATAAAGACATAAGTCCTCCTTAAAGATTATTACTTTACACCAATGCTAGCTAAACGTCTGAGCACTGCTTGTGTTTGTGGACTGTACTGAGAACCTGCTGCATGTGGTGCACTTGCCCTCTGAACTGTTTGAGAAGTAGGAGGTTTACCGGCAAGCATAGCAGCTACCCCTAATACTGCATTACCAAAGTTCTGTTGAGGCTTCTGGTTTTCTCCTTCCTGCACTTCATCAGAGTAAAACTCTACTGGATTGCCACCTAAAGCACCAGTCTTAGAAGCAGTAATTTCTGCCTGAGTTGGGGCTTGAGCAGCCTTCTCCCTATCAAGAGTATCCGGACTAAACTGATTGACTGGTTGAACAGCTTGCAAAGCTCCAATAGGGTTAGCAATCTGAGAAGCTGCATCATCATAGAAAGGAAGAAAGTGTTTGTTGTTCATTGAGTCAAGGGCTTGAGGTGTAAATCCCTTTTTACCGGCAAACATTTGCTTAGCTCCACCTATACCTTCTGAATAACCAACCATTGCTTTCTTAACATCACCATTAAAAGCCTTTAAGTTATCTCTAATATAACGAGCACCCATATCAATATTCTTTGCTGGGTCAAGTCTGTCTTCTAGTTTGTAACCGTAGTCTTTAGCCAACCCTTTACTGATCTGCATTAAACCTACAGGACCAGTTCCAGAGGCTACCGTAGGACGACCACTAGACTCTCTTTGGATTACAGCATGAATCAAAGCAGCAGGAATCCCATACTTCTTTGAAGCCTGTTGAACCATTGGGTCTAGTTCTTCAATACCCATTTTAATTGCCATAATATCTCCTTGTTATAGTCCAGCAAAAACCTTAGCTGCATTTATTACAGGAACTGATAAATTAACTACAGTATCAGCTCCTAGGTCGTAATTTTGATCCCATTGAAATAGATATCTTCCATAACCAGTTCCTATGCTAGAACCACTCATTGTGTGAGATCTCATTTGCTGATACCTCCATCCACTGCCTTGGCCTTTTATCGCACCTATTCCAGAGGTAAGAGGTATCATAGGGTATGACATTCCAGTGTTACCACCTCCTGAGCCTATAAAAGTATCCACAGTGAAAGGTGTTCTATTAGTAGAGAAGACACATTGCGTGGTACCCGGAGAGTAAATATTCAAACCTCCGTTATGTTCCGGAACTCCTGCTCCATTGCAGAATACTGCAATTCTAGCAAACACAGAACCACCCTCATTAGTGTTGCCGTTTATGTAAGGTCTGTTCTGATAAACACGAATAACCCTGTCATCAGAAGTATAAGATAGTCCTATCCCTCCATCAGACCAATTAGCAAACACAACAGCATTGGTCATATTGAACCCACCGATATTTGGTATCTGAAGGGCATTGTTTATGGTCCCCTGCCAAGCCCAAATACATTGACCGACGACCCCACTATCAGATATCGAGAAGTAGTCTGCTGTATTAGAAAAGGTAATTCCGTAATTCCTATCCGCTCTAGGCCATATTTGATATACGTTGAACCCACAGTCAAATAAGGGGTTACTGCCGGGGTTCTGATTCAGAGTAACTCTAAAAGAGGAACTGTTTTCTACGTAGATATTATTCACACAATAAACATCAGGAACTAGGTTAGGAGGGACTTCCCATTGCCAGCATAAAGAACCGGTGGGAACAATAACTATCTGACCACTGCCATCCCATCCACTAATAGGGAAAGATCTCCCAGCTCCATTAAAGTTAAAACTCCCTCTTATACTATTCTTGAACTGAGGGAAAGTACTTCCGCTATCAATAAATAAGGGAGCGGGGGTTGCTGGCCCCGGCCCTACTGGTTGTGTCCATATTCCATATGCCATATTACCAACTCCCTATCCTGATTCTAAGAGCACCACTTCCATCATAGAAGTCTATTCTGTTACCATTCATCCACAACTGCGCTCCACCTGTACCACCCATAACAAAGTCACCACCAACAGTAAGTCTCCAGTTAGAACCCCACATAGAACCAGCAGTAATCTTATCCGCTGACAAGTTCTGAATCTGGGCGTTGGAGATGGATACGTTATCAATCTGTGCCCATTGGATTCTAGCGTTAGCAATCTGAGCTGTTGTGATATTGACATTCTTTATATCAGCGAATTCCATCCTAGCTCGCCCACCCTCAAATACGAAGGGAGTATTCCCAGAGCTGCCATCACCAACAATAAATTTGTTAGCTGTTACTTGGAATTGACTGTTTGTTCCGTTGTTAGTTAACTTGACCCCAGCATATCTTCCGTTGACTGTAGAGTTAACACCCCACGTAGCTTCATACTCAGAGAGTTTCATATACTGAGAAAGGCTTCCGTTGATATTTTGCAGTTCTGTCTGAACAAGAGCAATCTCTTGACCTTGATCGTTAACAATACCTTCTACTGTCTGAATCTTAGTTGTGTTACCTTCGATGCTAGTCTTAAAACCAGATACAGTGCTTTCCAGCTTCACAGGAGGTTGAACAGAATTATCCCAAATATCCTCAGTGGACAGGTTCCCCATCTGGGTTTGGATATCTGCAATAGCTGTTTCTATCTCTGTAGTAATTCTATTCTCAAGCTCATCAAATTGTAGATTCATTGCATTAAGAGCTTTAATACGAACATCAATCTCTTCGTGAATTTCATCTATAGCTTGGAACATTTGGTTAGTAGCTGTACTGACTTTTTGTAGCTCATCATATACGGCTACGTTATATGTTTCTGTGTCCTGTACATTATTGAGAAACCCAACGTTGTACGGGAGTGTGGTATTGTTGCGACCAGTATTCTTACGAAAACCACCTGCACCCATAAGTTCCTCCAAAACAATAAAAGGGGCACGAAGCCCCTTGTTGTTATCTCCGCCCGCCAACAGCAAACTCTATCGTCAAACCATTGATAGCAGCATTACTGTTAACATCATTATCTATAACATTATAGAAAAGGTATGGATGGTTCAGTCTCACCGAGACATGCCTGTCAACACCGATTGTATAAGTCTTAGATGTATGTGGGTGTCCATATTCATTTGAGAATTGACTGCCACCAGCTTCAAATATGTAAGTACCTGAGCCAGTTGTCTGAGGTCGGAATCTATTAATATGCTTCTGATTCCACTCATTCGTCACATTATCAAAATCTATACCAGTCCTCTCCAACCTCATTTCCAGAGGCTTCTCTATAACAACATCGTTTAGCCTGTCATAGAAATAATCAAGAGCACCTACATCCACCTGATAGAATCCCCTCAAGAACGAACCTACTATCGTAACCCTCTGTCTAAAGTTTGTTGCATCCTTTCTCCAAACGAGTTCTTTAATAGACGGATCATCCCAAGTGATTTCTTGGAAGTCAGACCAGATTGGACCTCTTTCTAAAACAGGAGGATCAACCAGACCAATACACTGAGCATATGGGATAGTACGGAAAGACCAGGTATCAAACTCATAATTCCATACAGCAGCTTTGGTGCAAGCGAAGCTTTCTTTTGGTTCTCCCGGACCTACATACAGAACCCAAACTTCTTTCTTATCCTGATGCAAGTGTACTCGAGTTGCTAGAGGATTAACCAGACACACCTCGTTAATCAGCATGTTCTTGACACGGTTAGATGCAATTGACTTCTTGGTTGCGCCATTGTGTAAGATTACATCGTTCTGAGTAACTACGAAGTGACTGCCTTCTACTTCAACCACACACTCGGGAGCAAGGATACCAGAGTCGTTAAAGAGCTTCTTGAACATCAGAGGTTGGTATGTGTTATTAGTCGGAGAACCAATATACGTTTCAAACTCTGTATAAACAAACAAGTAGTCTTTAAGAGGTAGGATATCAATCAAGCTACCATTAGAATCTGCTAAGTCGATGTAACCAGCATACCCATTCTCTAGAGCCTGAGTCTGCCCTACGATGTTAGAAGCTAAGTCCGAAGACACAACTCGATCATAGGCAAAGTCATCCCACAGTGTAGGAGCCTTGTTCTCATTGGCAAAGTTAGACCAACGAAGACGAAGCGGATAGTTAGTGGTAACACCAGAAGCATTAGCCTCTCTCATATTCAGAGCAAAAAGACGGTTGTTAAAAGATCTCACTCTCTCACATTTCCAGTTAAACTTCTTGACTGAAGGGTTTCCATCATTATCAACAACTGTTTGCTCACCCCACCCCGGGAGGTCTACAAAGTATTCTGATTCGAATTCTTTTACCTGAGGAGTTTCATAGTGAGTTGTAGCAACTGCACAGTTAGAGATAACAGCGTGATACCAAGGGTAGTCATCAAAAGCATCATAATCTTTCTGAGTCATCTGGCTGACAGTACATGTTACGTTAATCTCTCCTTTACGAAGAGCAACCAGTTTGATAGATTTACCAGTAACTGAAGTTGTAGAAACATAACCAGTTTTATCAACAGACCACTGATAAGAGTACTCACCTTCTGGAGAAGCTGTGGCTGTAATGACAATCTCTTCACCAACATCAAGGGAGGCGCTGACAATATCTAAGGTTACAGACGACAAAGGGGTTGCCAGTAAAGAAGCTCTTGCAAAACCTTCAATGTCATTCACGTTAGAGTAGTCGTAGAAGTTGTTACCTTCATACATCCCTGACGTATCAATACCGGATGTAGGCTCAGCAAAATAAACCGTCTCTTCACTTTCAGGAGGAGTTACTACTTCTTCCTCTTGAGTTTCTACTGACTCTGACACAGGAGCGGCAAATGCCATAGCACTTGTTCTCATTGTCCTTCCAGCTAAATCCACACGTACAGTACAGACAGCAACTCTGTTACCTTCTTCAGTGGTAGCTGTAATCTCAGTAAAACCAGCAAGCAGAGCGTTGATCGTCCCTTGTGTGCTAGTCCCTGATACTGTTGCAATATTTGGGTTAGAAGAGGTCCAAGTAATGTTTTGATTAGGGGCGTTAGCAGGAGAAAGGGTGGCAGTTAAAATATACTGAGAACCTCTACTCACAGTAACATCTGACTGGCTTAAAGAGATACTATCAATCTGAGGGATAGAAACAATCTCACAAGAAGCAGTCTTAGTCCCGTTATCAGCAGTGATTGTTACATTACCTTCTCCATTCGCTGTAATGACAGCAGTTAAAGAGTTGGCATTAGGGGTTACAGATACAATAGAAGCGTTATTGCTGGACCAAGTTACAGGAGTCTTGCCAGTAACAGCCGTGAGAGTAGTAGTCCCTCCTTTACGAATTGTAACAGTGTCTTGACTCAAGAAGATGCCTGAATCGCCATCGATAATATTAACAGCAATCTGAGCCACTACGGATTCATTGGCAGTAGAGATAGTTACTACAAGATTACCCTCTTTCTCAAAAGATGTTAGAGTAGCAAGTTTAGAGTCACTAGGGTCTACCGTAATACTTCCATAGGATGAGTTACTAACCTCCCAAATAAGATCGGTATTGTTAGCATCAGCAGGGAGAAGAGAAACCTCTAGATTCTTGGTCTGATTGAAGTTCATTGAGATAGTTGATTCTTTAGGAACGATCTGAGAAACAACTGGATAAATCTTAATTGAGGCAGAAGCCTTCTTAGTGACTGTAGCAACCTTACGGCTAATATCAGTCAAGCTTTCATCTGTCAGTTTATATAACTTCTTATTAGTACCTACAACAAGAAAGCTATTACCTGCGCTATAATAATCGAAAGGCATAGAAACGAAAGACAGAGGGGTTAAATCCTTATCTTCATCTACATAAGAAAGAGGGGCATTGCCCCCCGTCTTAAATACTCTCTGCTCAACAAATCGAGCATTTATAGCATTAGTGAAAGCATTAGGAGCTAAGTCTGTCGGAGCCTGATCAGCGATAACGCCTACAGCACCTAGTGACTTTATTGGATACAGCGCCATAATTCCTCCTTAGCTAATACGTCTCCAAATGTGAGCTGCTCTGAATGGTGGCAAAGTGTTAATAGGTTGACGAGAGATATCATCACGACCAAGACTTACACTACCAGAGATTGTATGAGTATGTGTGTCATTATCAGTTCTCTGACTATAACCACCACCCGGACTATACCAGTTTGGTGAGCTGTTATGACCACTAGCATCCCCACGACCAAACACCATATTGTGACTGTGAGTATTACTGGATAGAGAGAAGCTGGAGCCATTAACTGTCATCAAAGGTACGTTCTCAGTTCGAATAGTATTGAAGACACGACCACCAGTACCACCTGCTTGGAACTCAACTCTCTGAGCATTAGGAACAGTTCCATCAGGGTTTACTACACCAGTACCCATAATGACACCAGTCACTTTAGCCCAAGAACCAAACCCTAAGGAGATTGAATCACCTGGGTTAATGTCTTCTTCAGTGATATAGTAAGAACCAATTCGATAGAGCTTATTCTCCATCCAGTTCTTCATGAACGCTTCCATCTGGCCTTTAGTAACAACATCCTTGTCACCAGTTCCCGGAGTAACATTCTTGATCATAAGACCACCAACATCCATTGCATCACCAGTAAACTTAAGCTTCTCTGACATAATCTTAAAGGTATCAGAATCTATATCAACCGGTTCTGTAACATTGGGGAATGTGTTCTGTAACGTTTGTTTAATGAGGCGGATTTGAGCCGCCCCTTCGTAGATGTAATCCCTGTCTCTAGGATAGAGCGGGTTTAAGTCGGTAATAACTACCGCATTAGTTTCGATAGCCAAAAGGCACCTCCATTAATATTTACCTTCGGTGTAAAGATCAGCTTCTGCAACCCTTCTATTATGAAGACCCTGACTTCTCTGCTTCTCTCCCTTGACCGTTATTTTATCCCAACGAAGAAATTCGGAATATACATCCCCTTTAACTTCTCCATTGATAACCTTCCTTAACTTAGATGTGCTCAAAGCACCACTGCCAACATTGAAGTTGAAAGAAGTGAGTGCATCAAACTCATGAACTAGTAAAGGAACCTTTATGTTCTTTTGAGTAGCACGAACAGAGTCTTGTGTGTCTCTATCTAGCAGAGCTAGACAATCCTCTATAGAATACGTTAATCCTTGTCTAACCGGATAACCATTCATATCGCGCGTAGCCCCTACACATATAGTCCATATACCTGCGGAATCTTTATAAGCCTTGGTTCTCATACCCTCATGCTTCATGATGAATTCCATTCCAGCTGGGCTTAAGTTTAGTTGTACAGGTGGCAATGCGGCGTTATCCATTCCTAACCTCCTTTTGTAGTCCCTTTAAATTAAGGTAGTATCTTTCTCAGAGCGTTAGATTCAGCATCGGGGCAAATAACAACTAAGTTATTTTGAATTGTTCTCTGCTTGCATTGAGAGCTAAGCTTCTCTACTGGAGCAGGGACAGTTACTAATGGATGAACTGCGCTTACAGGAACTGCGGTTGATACCACAACGCCTGCAACTAAACAGATTAAACCATATGCAGCCTGTTTCATCATTTTCATTTGAGTGTCTCCTATATATTAACCTCTTGGGATATATTAGTTTCATTACTTACTAAGGGTACTTACTACTAAAGCCCCCGAAGGGGCTTATCTCATTTGTTAGATTTGAGTTCAGCAATCTCTGCTTTAAGGGTGTCGATTTGTTCCATCAAAGCCAGAATAGCTTCGTGGTGAAGACCAATCGCAATACCAGTAGAATCTGGAGATAGGACACCTTTGACAACTGTTCCATCAGGGAGGGTTCTGTCTGGGCCTGTATAGACCAACTCTGGATAGATATCCTGAACTTCTTGAGCAATGAACCCAATACCAAACTGGCCCCCGTCTAAGCGTCGCCAAGTGTACCCATGTAGTTTCTTCATCTTCTCAAGAGGTTCTTCTATCTTAGCAATATCCTTTTTAATTCGGATATCCGAATTACTCACCCAGTTAGCAGGAGCTATGGCACTACCAAACTGGTTAAACAGCCAGTCCACATTCACCCCTGCTCCTGAGAATCTAAGTATGCCAAAGCTATCAACACCCACGTTCTCCGCCATAGACATGGAGAAAACAGCACCCGGTGTTCCGGGATTACCCACTCTGCCTGTTAGCTCACAAATAAACGCCGGGGATGTTGTAGGCCACTGACCATCAGACCCTAATTTAGAAGATGCAATGAAACCCGACCCCACGCCTCTGGTGTATGTTGGGACCACTAACTCACCACCAAGGTTGAAAGATATCTCTGCACTTTTACCTTGATAGTCCTCAATTCTCCATACACCACCTCCACGTTGACCGTAGTTACCATCAGCACGCATAGAGGATCTTATGTGCATAGAGTCTCCAATATTATAGTCAGAACGAATCTCACCACCTACTATCTTTGTTCCAGTACCCGGAGCAACGCTGTCGCCATTAATAACAGACCAAGAAGTATTAGCAGCAGTAAAGCCACCATTAGCACGAATAACCCAGACACCTATGAAGCTGTTGGTGCGGACTTCGGTCGTGTTGTCGCGACCATAAGCGGCGTTTGATAGGCCCGCTCGAAAGCCGACGGAAAGCGCTGGTGTGGTTCCTGCGCCTAACGGAATATTAAGTGCTGGATCAGCCGCAAACATCGCCCCCGTAGGATCTCCATATACGCTCCATATGTTCGCACCAACGGAGCCTGTAATATCAGGCGCGGCGTTCTGCTGAACAGTACCGTCGTTGGAGCTGTTACCACCGTCACCGCGAGCATACAGACCAGAGATAGAACCGGTTTGAACGCCATTTCTATCAGGAACGCGGAAAGTAGTAGAACCATCACCTAAAGAGTATTTACCTCTTTGTTGGGGGTCAGCCAGCCAATCTGCATCACTAATTGGGGTCAATAGTTGTGCGTAAGCCCAAAGCTCTGGGTAATCAGCACGATTTAACAGCTGACCATCTGAGGTAACATCATTTGATTGGATAAAAGCACGGCTGTCTACTAGTCTGAAATCACCAATACCAAAGTTAGAAATACCGCTCATTGTAGGACCACCAGAACCACCACTACTATTACGGAGTTGTCTTAGTGTGACAGCATCATAGTCACCAACTGCATCGGCAACAGTTACTGGCTGAGTGAAAGTAACCTTCTGTGTAAGCTGTTTGATATCAGAGTTAATACCTGTACGGGTAACACCAACAGTACGACCTTTTGAATCTTTAACATAAGTTCCGATTGCAGCGAAAGGTAAATCTTCAATCTCAGGGCGGTATCGTTTAGAATAAACAGGGTACTTAGTTTCTACCCCAGAGTCATTCTGGTCAACAACCTGAAGACGACCAGCAGAGTGAATTTCTACACCTTGAACTGAGGAAGCATAACTACCAATCTTAATTGAGTTATCAGTGGTGACTTTCATCATATCCACAGACTCTACACCATTAGCCCCAGCAGAACGGAAAGGGATGTTATTATCTACAAAAGGGTCTGCTTTGAACAAAGCACCTTCCATGATAGGTTTAATTGAATCTAATACATAATCTTTAGATGCACCTTCTGTTTTAGTTTGATATACATCAGCCGCTTCTGTTTTCTGCAAGTATTTATCAGTTAAATTTACAGCTCCAGCAACACCATCTACAGTGGAAACGCCAACAACAGCTGCATCTCTGGAAACAACAACATATGGTTGAAGTATGCCAGATTTGGGCATTAAATCTCTAGACATTTAAATCTCCTTAAAGCTCCCCGAAGGGAGCATTATTTATATTACCGTGCCCTTAATTCATTTACTTCTTTCTCAAGAGCTTCTATTCTATCTAACAAAACTAATAGGACTTCGTGATGCAGTGCAGCAGCTACCCCATAGGTGTCTACAGACTTAACATCTTTCACAATAGTTCCATCTTTCAATTCAGTGTCTGAATACTGGAGAGCCTTAACAGCGTCAGGGAAAACCTTCTCCACATCTTGCGCAAGGAAGCCAATACCATTAGGTTTAGGAAGTTTATCAAGACGTTCCCAAGTAACACCTTTGATAGCCTTAAGTTTTTCAATAGGATTCTCAATACGCTTGATGTTAGTTTTAAGTCTTTCGTCTGAAGTGCTTGACCAGTTCCCTGCTTGAGCAGTTCCGTCCGGCATGAACTTAAAATCAGCTGCTACACCTTGACCGTTGTTTACCGCAATCTGAGCATGAATCAGGTCTGTACCAGTACCACGAACGCCACCAAGAGTGTAACTGCCATCATACCAATCCCCAGAGAAGTAAGAAACATATCCAGGAGTGGTTTGATTGAAGTTAATCATCCTCATACCGTTTCGCTCGTAAGCCGCAACACCGACAGAGTTCAGTGAGTTGGCTACCAAATCTTTAGGTCTTAGGTATGCATCAACATTGATAGCTCCATCAGGTCTTTCTGTACCAAGCTGAGATACCGCATTAGGAAGAACTAATGTTCCAGCATTGTTGAATTTCCACTCCTGAGACCCGTTTAAGATTTTAGCTCCAGATGTTCCGGAGGCTCCATCAATTTGCCCATAAGCAGACAAGGTTGCTGAGTAAGTTAGGTCGGTCCCTATTTTATACTCAGAGCGGACTAAACCACCAGACACTGTAAACCCAGTAGAAGGTTTGGTTGCATCGGAGTTAATAACAGACCACTCTGTATTAGCAGCAGTGAATCCACCAGTAGCCCTGATTACCCAAACGCCAGTAAAACTTTTAGGTATTACGTTCTGGGTGTTACTATATCGACCATAAACTGAGGATTGTCTAGATGCATCGAACCTAAGTATATTTCCTTGGGTCCCAGTTTCATATCCAGCAGTTGGCATAAAAGTTCCACTACCGGATGTTGAGACAAGCATAGACCCGTCAGCTGTAGTGAAAGGAAACCAAGCTTTTCCGTTTAAGTCTGAAGAGAAGCTAGCTGTGATGTTTGGCAGAGAAGCATCAGAAACTGAACCACTGTTAGAAGAATTACCAGAGTCACCCCTACCAAACAACCCTGTGATAGAGCCGCTTTGGACACCATTTCGGTCAGGGACACGGAATGTAGTAGAACCATCACCTAAAGAGTATTTACCTCTTTGTTGGGGGTCAGCCAGCCAAGCAGCATCTGTGATAGGAGACAACGCTTGAGCATAAGCCCACAGATCTGGGTATGCCGTACGAGATAATAATTGACCGTCAGAAGTTACGTCATTAGAGTGAATAAGAGCACGACTGTCTACTAAACGGAAATCACCAATATTGAAATTAGAGACACCGTTCAAGCTAGCCCCACCACCGCCACCCCCTTGGTTTCTTAACTGACGTAAGGTAACAGCATCTAGATCACCTACAGCATCTCCACCCAGTCGAGTAGGGCCAACCAAACCTTCAAGCTTAGTGATATCCCCGTTAACCCCAGCAGAGGTGATAGCAGCAGCCCCTATTTCAGCAGGAGTTGGTTTGTTAGCCTCAGTGTAAAACTTCTTCTCTCCCGAAGCGCTTGCATAAACAGGGACATCAGAAGATAGGACTTTAGCTTTAACTGTATCACTACCGAGAAGAACGGAACCATCAGTTGCAACAGTTGCGATATTAATGGATGTTCCAGAACTCGCGGTACCTGTTAACACAATCCCAGAGCTGAGATTTAGATGGCCTGTCATCTTACCACCAGTAGTAGGAAGGGCACCTACATCTGATGCTGTGACTGTAACATTACCTGTTGCTTCATTAGGGATCTTACCGTTAACAGCAACAACATAAGGAACCTGAGAAAGAGGTCTTCCATCATACTGAGTGTCACTTGTTTTACTTGGAGATCTAATTGCCTCACCACCTGTCCAATCGGGAAGTCGAATATTGATAAAGTTTGTTGAATCCGCATCAGTAACCCCATCAGCTAACTTGCCCCAAGAGAAATACTGTTTAGCTCCAGCTTGCCACGCAGTTTCAGAAACAACAGGAAGTTGACCACTGACAAGAGATGGGCCTAAATCAGCAGCGTTATCTTTAGACACCAGACGACCATCAGCTGGAAGAACACCCGGATATGACACCTGTTTGGCTGGGTCATAAGGGAACATTAACATCTCACCCAAATACAAAGACGGGTTACCGGTAGGTATCGTAATATCAATATTACCAGTAGAATCCGGAACTCGAGAGTTTACCGTAACAATCCTATTTTCTGTTTTAGAAAGAGTTAGTGTTTTATCGGCAGCTACAGTGTAGAAGACGTATTTATAATCCTCCCAAACTAGGATGTTTTCGCCAACCTTTCGGTTAACTACATCAGCATCCGCAGCAGCTTTGGTTCTGTAGGTTTTAACATACCCATCCACTTTACCGTCAACTTGAGAGATACTATAAGAGGCTACGTTAACTACGTTATTAAGACCTACAGTAGTTTTGTCTAGGACCAGATTAACTTCTCCATCAGCAGGTGTTCCACCGTTAACAGACACAGAACGAACAGATGGAATTAAGTTAGCAATATTCTCTAGAGTAGTCTTGTGGACAGTATTGTCATCTTTGTCAACATAGAAACCTAAATCACCTAGCTCTGGAACACCAGTAGGTGCTGTATCCAAATCTTTAACAGAACCATCCTTTCCGGGATCACCTTCTGGAATACCTAAAGAGATTACACCAGTGTTCGGATTAAAAGAGCCAGTAGCCGGAGTTCCCGGAGGAAGTGTAGTTACGTCAACAGACATTCCCAACAGAACATCAAGCTGTTTCTGAACCTCAATAAGTTTCTGATTGATTAAAGCAACGGCATTATTAGCATCCGACACTGCTGCGTTAGTCTGAGCAATAAGTGTCATCAAACGAGCATCTTGATCTTTAAAGTCCTGTTTAAGATCTTCGATATCTTGCTTCATTAAAACACCTTGTTGATACAGACGTTCTACTTCAGTGATCAAGTCATCAATTGTACCAAACTTAGACTCCGCTAGCAGTGCCCAATATTTGGAGTCAGCTGCATATTCTGCTGCTTGCTTGTAAGCTCCGATAGAGCCTTCCTTAGCACCAAACTGCCCAACATCATTCACTGCATCAGGTGCTTGGCTATTATAAACGATCATATTATCTCCTTATACACGAGAAGTACGAATACCATAAATATCAGGCAAGCTGCTCTGAAGTCGAGTCATGTTATTCGGAATTGCGATAGGTGAACCTGAGTACTCTTGTTTCTTATGCTGCTCTACTATTTCATCAAGGATAGCTTTTCCTAATGCAGACCATTTCTGAACTCCATTATCATCTTGAACAAATAAGCAAGCGTGACGTAGAGTGAAATACAGAAGAAGCTCTGGTGCAATAGTAAGGATAGCACTGGTATCTGTATCTTCATGGAATTCCGGTGGGTCCGCATAATAGCTAAGAATCACTGAGTTTTCTGCTGGAATCAAAGGGCTTCCATCATCAGGATAAACAGGAGTATCTGCTTCAATACTAGGATAGAAAATGAAACGACTCCCGAAACGAGACAAAGTTAACAGGCTGGTTGTTCCAGTGGGATGGGTTAATTGTTCCATGCTGTCTACGATAGCTAATCTCCTCAGGAGATGTTACTTGGAAGATTGTACCATCTTTGGCTCTCATCATCCACTGAGCTTCTAAGTAATCAGGAGGAATATAAGCCACTCCATCTTTGATATCTAAATACACTTCTTTTTCCAGAGGAGGAATACGTAAGTTACGATAAATCTCTTTCTCTGCAAAATTAATAAAGTTTGGAATTTGATTAACAAATTCATCATCGTCCCGATCGGCCCACAAGGCAACAGCTTTCTTAAGCCAGCCATACGTGTTAATCGGATAGGCCACATCTGGCATCGCCATAGGTTGTCCTCCTTGTTATATGTAGACAAAGAATATACATTACACACTAGCTTGTATAGGTCTTAAAACAAGAAAAGCCACCCGAAGGCGGCTTTATTCTTATGCACCAGATTTAACAATATAGGTACGGAAAACATCAGAACCCGGATTAGTTCGGATGGTGATTTTTGTATCTTCACTGGTAATCGGTGCTGACAGAGTGATAGTTAACACATTACTGGTTAAATCCACTGTCATCAATGAAGAGTCTGTACCTTCTACATCATAGGCCAAAGCTCCAGTTACAGCTCCTTGAGGAACTCCATCTACACGAGCCACACCTGCAACACCCGAATCAGTGATAGTGATTGTATCAGATTCAGCCGGAACCGCAGGGCTTCCAGTAACTGTGGTGTTAGTCACAGAAGAAAGAACAAGACCTGTCAGCTTCGGTGTTGCTGTAATTGTAGCAGTAGCGGTTACAGAAGTTTGAGTTTTATGAGTAGCTTTCACACTCATAGCTTCATCTGTAGGAGCCAGTGCTAAAGTCAGTGCACCAGTAGTAGTGTTGATTGAACCAACTTCACCAGTAGGAGTTAGTACGTAAGTGAATTCTGATGCTGGCTTGTTACTAGTGAACATGTCAGTAAAAGGAATCACATCACCACCAACCTTACCGGTAAGAGATTTACCTGTGATAGTAGCTTTAGGAACTACACCACTGATTGTCCCTGTTGCAGTAACTGAGGTTTGAGTTTTATGGGTAGCTTTGATAGTAACATTACCAGTAGCATTAGCTGCTAAAGTGACAAGACCTGTATTTGCATCAATAGAGGTTGCCATATTAGAAGGGTTGGCTACGAAAGTGTAATTGGAAGCAGAGGAGTTAGTTGCTGTGAATAAATCAGCAAACGTAACAGTGTCCCCACCAATTTTACCAGTTACTGTCTTAGCTGTCAAAACTGCTTTAGGAGTAACATTGGATAATGTACAAGTTTCTGTTGCATTAGGTTGTGTTTTGTGAACAGCTTTAACAACAGTGCTTCCTGATGCATTAGCAGAAAGGACTACAGAACCACTAACGAAAGACCCATTAGCTTCAGGATTTACTGTAACTGTATAATCAGACGCTGAAGAGTTGACGGTAGTAAACATTGTGTTGAAAGCTACTGAATCACCACCAACAAGAGCAGTAGTTATCGGACCTTTAGTCACAATTCCAGCTTTAGCAGCAACTCCAGTAAAGGAGGTAGTAGCCGTAACGGAGGTCTGAGTTTTATGTGTTGCTTTTACAGTCACTGTTCCAGATGCATTATCATCTAAACCAAACACACCCGACAGATTAAAGGAACCTGCTGACGGAGGAGTGATTTCAAATTCATAATCAGAGAATGCTGAGTTGGTTGCCGTAAACATTGTGGTAAAAGCTGTAGTGCTGCCACCAATCTTGCCGGTAATAGGACCTTTTGACACAATGGTCGCCGGTTCGTAGATAGAATTAACAGTAGCCGTTCCTTTCTTGGATGACTTCGTTGCCGTAATAGTTGCTGGGGTTTCTTGCGACGCACTCGGTGCAGTATATAGCCCAGAAACAGAAACAGCCCCACCGCCCTCAACGGACCAACTAAATCCGGTTGTGCTTGTGGAGCCGTCACTCATTTCTGCTGTAGCTGTAAACTGCTGAGTAGCCCCCGTCGGAAGGCTTGCAACCGACGAAGGACTAACAGTTACGGAATCTACTGTTACGCCGCCGCTACCTTTCCCGCAGCAGTGAACAGAACGCCGGAAGCATACGGGTTGCGGTGACGCAGACCAACTTCCATTTCAATCATCCATTTCTCGTAAGAACCGTCTTTAGCCAGTTCAGTACGTTTCGGAGCACGCAGAACCATCTGAGTCCAGTCAGCGCTACGGAAGAAGTAAACTGCATCGGTAGGCATCCAACGGTTAACGATGATTTTGTAGCTCTGGCCCAGCGGGTCAGTGATGCTATTAACTTCGTAGATGAACTGCTTGGTGTTCTCAAAGATACGCTTACGTGAACCCTGAGTATTTTCTTGCAGACCAGCGAAGATCTTAGCATGAGCCGGGTTAATCATGATGATATCTGCTTCAGAACCAGCGGTATACAGTTGCAGAGTCATATCAAAGATATCAGCTTCGTCGAAACCAATGTTAGTGGTCGGGTTAGAAGCATTCTGTGCAACTTTAACAGTTACTGCACCAGTATCCGGGTCAGCAGGACCATTCTTAGTCTTGTCAACAACACCACCAGACAAACCACCGTGAGCACACAGGAACTGGAATGCACCAGTCTTACGAGCTGCATGGGTGTCATTCAGACCAACAACAGCAGGATCCGTTGCAGAGTTAGTCAGATATTGGTCAGCCAGAACATCAGTACGAGCCTGACCGGACAGAAGGATTTTCTCGAGGTCACGCTTGATCTCTTTACCTTTCTTCTCCAGCTGGTACATCAGTTCACGACCACGACCGTAGTTAGCGGTGGTGTTAGCGGTGTCAGAAACACGAACAACCTTACGCAGAATCTGAGTAACGTTAGACTTGATAACAGTCGGTTTCATTTCGCCGTCTTCAGCACGAGAGCCTTCGACGTGTGCGTTATTACCATCAACGCTTGCCAGTGCATCGGTCTGCCAGCTAAAGATAGTCTGGTTGATAGACTCTTTACCGGTCATGGATACGAACGGGGTATCCTGAGGGGACAGAACAGAAATCCAGTTAGCAAAAGAAAGTTTTTTACCATTCTGGTCATATGATACAAATAAAGTTGGATTAGCCATGTTATGTTAGCTCCTATACTATTAAATAATTAATTTGTCGATTAATCTACGAGGAATTTGAATGCGTCTTCGTGACTAACGCGACCCTCTGCGAATGCCTTGGCAACCTTAGCGTTGTCTGGCTTATTGGAAGTACGAGACTTTGCAGCATCAGACTTCACAACCTTGCGTGGAGCACCGGGACGTTTAATCTTAGCCATCACCTGTTGCTTACCTTTATCAAATTGGTATGCTTTATGGAGAGCTAGGAAAATAGACGGACGGTTTTCCTTCAATACTTCTTCTTCAGTAGCACCTAAGTCAATTGCGTATTGCATTAAGTTTTGATATAAGTTTTCATCCCAATTTGGAATCTCACGTTTCAGAATATTAACACATTCAATGCTCTTGGCTTGGAAAGCTTCCTGCTCTTTAGCTGCTGCTTCCTGCTTAATACGGACCTGAGCCTGTTCAAGCTGTTGACGGCGAGCTGTGTACTTCTCTAGGAAACGTTTGTTTTCAACATATGCTTGAGGATCTTCTACTGCAAGCTTGTCCCAATCAAAACCGTTATAATCTTCAATTACTCGGTCTGCTTCTAAAGACGCCAGTTCTAATACATCCTTCAAACCTACTACACGTTCCTCAAATGCTTCCATATGACGCTGAAGAGTAGTTTCTCGTTCTGTCATATCAGCACCAGTAAGATAGCCATTGGAGAGTTCTTCAATAGTCATCTCACGTCCATCAGGAAGGGTGATAACGGTTTCGTAGTCTACATCAAAGACTTCACCATCGCCGTCAGCAGAATCATCTTCATATCCTGCATCGCTTGAGTCTTCCTCTTCTACTTCAGTGTCTTCAGCACCTTCATCAGAGTCGCCCTCATCTTCTTCGACTTCGCCTTCCTCATCATGATCTTCCCAACCATCTTCATCTTCGAACTTAAGCACATCGCTTTCACCGAGAAGGTCGGTATCAAAGTCGAAATCGTCACCGTCTTTTTCCGGGAACTCATCGTCAATGTCCACTTCTGGTTCTTGTTCAGATTCTAATCGACCGAGTTCTTCTTTGAAAGAACCTTTCAGGTCATCCAGTTGGAGGAAAGATTTAAAATCGTTCGGGTCAATATAATTATCTTGTGGCATTATGAAACATCTCCTGCACTATTGATAGCAGCTTTTATGACCTCTTTTAAGCTACCAACCATTTTATACTTTTGATAACAATCTTCGCGTTTCTTATTCTCATGAGGTTCTGTTTGAACTATCTCTGTCATGAGTCTTTCTTTCAATGCCTCTAATGCTGCGTCAAGACTGCCGTTAAGATTGAGAGCCGCCAAAGCGGCGGCGTGCTCTTTATTGAATTGATGCCTAATGTTCATTCGACGTCCTTACTTTTTACTTCCAAGACGTTTGCCTGGAATCCGTGAATCTTTGAGAGAAGCTTGTTGCTCTTTCTTAGTTACATTAGCTTCTTTCTTTTGGAGTTCCAAAGTTTTGTCCTGAACACGAGCTTGCTGAACAATCTTCTCTTGGTCTACCTGATGAGACATAACCATCTGCAATTCTTTCAGTACAGATTCATACTGACGGACCTGCTGTTGCATAAGAGCTAACTTGTGCTTGGCTTGTTCCAGAGTAGCATTGTTATCTTCTTTACGGTTTTCCAGAGTCATTGCATCTGCTGCATTTTCTTGCTTGAACTGCAACTCTTCCTGACGCAGACTTAATTCATCCGCAGCTTTCTGCTGTTCGAATGTAGTACGTTCACGTTGGTCGAATGCATCAGCAATCATCTTCTGAGAAGAAGCCTGTACGTTCTCAACCTGAGCTTTAGTCATCTCGAGCTGGAGGATTTCCATCGGAGAAGGTTCTGGAGGCTGATACTGTTCCAGAGGCAGAAGGTATTTATGTGTGTCCTTAATACCCATCAACTCAAAGATCTGTGCAGTCATGTAACGGTCTTGCTCCAAACCAAAGAGAGGCGCTAACTGTGCATCTGCTGCAATCAGCTGTTTCAAGCTAATCAGTTTCTGTGCACGTTCTGCTTTCTCGTTAGGGGAGATAGCTACAACAACTTGAAGATTATGACGAGCTGGTAATTGTTTCGGGTTAACCTGAATCATACCACGAGGGGTTTGTACCTCAATAGGAACTTCACCATTTTCTCTGATAAGGTTGTAAATACCACGCATCAATTCAACCATACCATTGTGAGCAATGTTACGACATACCATACGGAGACGGTTCTGTGCAGCATTCATCATCAAGCCTACGGTTGCATAAGCGTTATCATTCTTAAACACATCAGGGTTGATACCCATGCCTAGTTTGGTTACACCTGTACGTGTCTCTTTAAGCTCCTCAGACATACCTAGGAGGCCGTCAATACCTTGAGGTAGGTTATGGTATGGGAACAGGTCAATAGCGTCCTGACGTTCCATTTCAACCACTCCACCGGGACGGTTATCAAGCAGAGAGCGACGATCGTATGCACCAACAAGAGCTTTGTATCGACCATAGTTAGCATTGTTGACGTTATCAATATAACCACGAACTAACGCGGTACGTAAATCTTGAATATCTTTCGTAATGTCATAGACCGATTGACCATAGAAGGAACCCGGAATCGGATACGGGCAGAAGGTTACAAACGGAATGTGAGTTACTTCTTCAGTGTGAAGGATATGCTCACCAGCTTGAATAACCTGATAGAGTTTAGACTCTTTATTCTTATCTAGAACACCAGTACGAATGTAGTGCTCATAAACCCAAACCATAGAAGCGATATCTTCAGTATCTGTACCAATATCAGCATCAATATCCTGACGCCAGTCAGTACGAGACCAAGCAACTGTAGATTGAGTAGTATCCATCGTGTCTGTCCAGTCGTTAAATGCTTCAATCTCATCTTTAGGGAAGCCCATAGCAACCAGATCTTCTTTAGAACGACGTACACGATGACAGAAGTATTGTGCATCTGCAAAAGAGGTAGCATGTTCGTCAACAAAGATTTGCTCTGAAGGAACATATTCAACTTTCACACGTTTAACAGTTTGTTCGTAAGTAACTTTAACATCTACTGTACCATCTTCATTTTCTTCAGTGAAGATTTCCAGATTCTTGAGTCCACCAGCTTCTAATCCCTGAACATATGCAGCCAATGCTTCCGGTGGTACACCTTCAGCTTCTTCAGTTTGAGTAGAAGTTTGCTCATCCCAATAATATTTGATAAAAGAGTTACGAGTAACCAGACATTCTTGTGCAGCAGAAGAGATAATATTGTATCCCGGATTGTCACGCAGAAGAATTTGGTTAACCAATTTAGTTGCTACATCAGCAGCATCAGAATCCTGTTGGTTGTCAGCTACGAAAGTAACTGCTTCATCACCAGAACAGAATACGTTAATAATATCTTGCAATGTACCGTTAACAGATTCCCAAACAGTACGATCTACCCAACTAGAGCTGCCAGCAGTTACTGGTGCAGGTAAGTTACCATAGAAATATTCCCAAGCTTCACGAGCATAGCCCTTAACAGCCATGTCCACGTAGCCTTGAGCATAATTAAAACGACGTTGAAGGTCAACACGTAACTCGTCCAACACCTCTTCACTATATTTTTGCTTAGCCATCGATTCTCTCCCTCGGTTGATAGCTTAAATAAAAGAAGGGAGGACAAACCTCCCAATTTTTCTGTTTGGACGTTTCTGTTTTTAACGTGGGGCTGTCCTACCACCACTAGAATTTAGTAACCACAAGACTAAAAGGGAGGTCGTAGCCTACTCTCCCCAACAAGCCGCCAGAATGCTTGCCCCCTGCGCTAGAAAGGCTAATCTCTGGCCTAAACCTCTCTAGAAACTCTTAGGATTTTAGTAACTCTGATTCCATCTGCTTACGTTTGCCTCATACAAAGAAGCACTTCCATAGCTAACGTCATGCTTAGAGCGACCACGATGTGTAACAGAGCACGCTGAATAGCGCATTGCATCCATTAAGTCATCATGTTCTTTAATAATCTTACCAACCTTACGGTGATATCTAGCTTTCTCTTCGAATAGCTTAGCGTTAGCGGCTGTGTTAAAGATTTTAAAGCGTCCACTCATCATTCTTTCTCGGATATCTGTGATTCCTGGTTCTACAAAGAAGTTCTTTTTACCATCCATTCCAATTTTGTTGTAGAAGGTCTCACTCTGTACGTTAACTCCTGCATTCTTATAGAATTGAGCAACAGATGAACCACTACCTTTCTCAATATTATCCGCATCGTGCGGTAGGATGACAGGAATCCACTGACCACGACCATTAATAGCTGGAGCATGATACACTGGAGTAAAGCCACCTTCTTTATATGAGTCGTAAACATAGATAGTATCCGTGTTTGCATCGTAAGCTGTCCAAACAGCAGCAGTTGGGTGATCAATACCAATATCAATTGCACAGACACGTTTCCACGTATCAGGAATTTCGAATGGTTCACATTTAATTGTGTCATCCGATACATCATATATCAAACCACTTCCTAACAATGGCATACCTTTTGAACGCATCTCTAATTGCCACGCTGGAATACCTTCAGTCATATCTTTTATATCTTGGTCAGTGATATGTCCACCTAGGTCTGCATGAGCATCCCACCAAGAAGCATTCTGGAAATATAGAGAACCTGTGTTCTCATCCCCTTCACCTTTCATAAATTTATCTACCAGTTCAGTTAAACCGTTCTCTGGTGTAGCTGTAATTGTAACTAGACCTTTAGTTGTGAGTGTACGTGTGACGCACTGTGCGAATATAGCCATAGACTCGTATGGATCTTCTTCGTCTAACCAAATGTAGTCAACTGTTGCACCCATCAATGTGTGTTCACCCTGTTGGGTTGAACGGAATTCTAATGTACTTAAACCGTCAAACTCTCCTCTTTCATTTTGATGTTTGATTTGTACGATTTGAAGTTTGTTACCATCTCGTTCTATCGTGTCAATGACGATAGCATCACGAGGAATGACACCTGTCCCCAATAAGTTTGTATCCTTTCCGATAGGTGTACCAAACAATTCCTTTTGCAACACTTTCCTTGTGGAATCCCCTGTAATACCAACTGCCCATGCTAAGATAGGTCTTTTAAATTTATATCCTGTCCACCAAGTTGGGTAGCGACCTGTGACATGACAAGCAAACTCGTATGCCTCGCTGTAAGATTTACCAACACGGTTCGCTGCACACAAGAATCTAAAGCGATGCTTCAATCCTGCTGCAATTAAATTTCTTTTTGGTAAGTCATACGCCTTGAAAGACAAAATCTTATTATACTTCCTCCATTGGTCACGCTCTTTCAACATATTCAATAGTGCTTTCTTTTCCTCTACACTAAGGTTGTTACCAGTTAGAGCTTCATAAATTTGTTTATCTAATGACATACTTCCTCCAGTTTAAAAATAGAAAAGGGAAAGTCCCTTCGTCAAAGAACCTCCCCTCTCCACTACAAGGGTACACTGCAAAAGAACATCGTGGCAATAAAACTATAACAATCCTCAGATTGCTAATCAGATGATCTTCGACAGCTCCCTGTTTCCTTTAATTAACTCTCGTCCGCTTCCTCCCCCTTTTCAGCGTCCTCAGAGTTGTCTTCTTCTGGAGGCATAACGTCGATACCAAGTGCTCCAGTCAAGAAGTCCTTGATTTGTGCATTCAATGATTCTTCGTTGATTACATTCTCTTCCTCAATCTTAACTTCAACAGAGGCCGCCTTAGGATATACCAGATCTGCAACTTTTGATGCAGCCTTGAATCTAAGATCAGGTGGAATATTAGGATCTTCGTAAATTTGAATTAACACTTCATCAGGAGACAAATGACTTGCAGCAACACGGTCCAACATTAAATTGTGTCAGTTTACCTCTACTACCTTTGGGTCGTCCGAATTTATTTCCCTTTTGAAACTTCCCATTGCTTGGGTTCATACCACGGCTTTCGAGTTCTTCCGTTACTCCGGGTAATCTTCCTGTAACCTCAGCTACCTGTGCAGGCGTGAGTTCTCCGTTTTCTCCAAACTTTTTATACTCCTTCTACATTATCAACAACACAAAAAGCCTCCCAACGGAGGCAAACATTACTTACAATCACCAACGGACAGGTTAAACATCTTACCTAGAGCAATCGTCTCACC
>CYGL01000232.1_pt1 | contig 28205 bp, 27 predicted proteins | sample 485531 | NCBI WGS metagenome assembly CYGL01 (sample SAMEA3497897, study PRJEB9818) | human gut metagenome | reverse complement strand
CTTTCGATATAAGCAAACGCCTCGGTGTAACCTTCAAGGTTAGCGAAGAGAATCCGAGCAGGGCTTCTGGAGAGGCTGACATCAATAGAAATATTGATTTGTACATTGATGGTCTGACCAAAACCAAGGCACCAAGCAATTCTGCACCTAATGTTATGCTGCATGAAATGATTCATGAAGCAACAATGGGTGCTATCAATCTCGTCAAGAAAGGAAAGGCTGAGGGCATGCTGACTCCTAAGCAGATAGAGGGTGTAAAGACAATCCTCGAAATCTATGACAGAGTAAAGGGCGATAAGGAACGTTTCAAAGAAGAGCCTTACGGTCTGACTGATGCTTACGAGTTGACTGCTCAGATGGCAGATTCTAGACAGAGAAAGGCGATGGACTTGTCTATCTGGGATAGAGTTATGAATGCAGCACACGAATTTGCAAGAAGGGGCGATCGCTCTATCTTGCAGAGAGTGAAGGATGCCATCAAGAAACTGTTTGAGGTTTCTGACAAGGATAAGATGGATAAGGCTATCAACGACATCATGGATGATTTCAATGAAACCATTGATGATATTTCCATGAATGAGATTGAGCAGGACGGATTCTCCTATAAGGTCGCAGATAAGGACGAGTTGGACCGCCTTAACAAGGAGAAGACTTTCAGAATGTATAGCGGAATGCAGGAGGTGGATGGAAAGCTCTACTCCCCTATGGCTGCTATCATTGACGGAAAGCGTACCGATGCTACCGAGATTGGTGCTTGGATGGGCGCAGACGAGCGACCTGACCTTGTGAAGAACGGCAAGTTCCAACTTGTAAAGACCGACAAGAACCCTGGGGCAGGAGAAGGACCAGTACCAGCGGCTTATAACCCTTACATGCACACCTCCACTTCGGTGATGAACGATCAGTTCTCTGGCGCTTACGCTAGAGGCAACATCAAGGTTGTTGAATGGGAGATTCCTGAGAGCGAGAAGACTAGCGGCTATCACGCCGAGGGCGCAAAGAACTCTGTGGGCTTGGTGCCTTGGACATCTGGAACGGTAAACAGCCTCCTGCCAAAGGACAGACAGAGAAGCGTGATGCTCTCTAGATGGAGAAAGGCAGTAAGAATCTTGCCTGACGAGGAGGTTGCTGAGAAAATCGCCGACCAACTGAGAGGAACAGGATTGGCTATCCCTTGGAACGTAATTACCCCTAACCAGTTGAGAGAGCTTGTAAAGCTTGGTGTGCCTATCACTACCGTAGAGCAAGGCAGACAGAACCCTGAAACAAAGGAGAAGTTCTTGCAGCAGATGGCTGATTTGGAACAGGAGTTTCCTCAGGCTAAGTTCGTTAACGTGAAAATGACAAAGGATGCCTACAAGGAATGGGGCAAGAATGGTGGCACCAAGTTCCGCACGGACCATGGTGAAAGCAACTACCCTACTTCATCGGTTGAGAGCCATATCGAAAAGGTGGCTCAGAAGACTGGCGGCAAGGTGAAGATGGTTTCATCGGTTGATGAAATCACCAACAAGGCGGCGAAGGATGCTATTGAGGAAGGCAGAAAGATTACCGGTTGGTATGACGAGAAGACTGGCGAGGTGCGTCTTTACATGCCTAATATCCATGACCGATATACTGCCGAGAAGACCATTTGGCATGAGGTAGTAGGACACAAGGGAATGAGAGAGTTGTTTGGTGATGAACGATTCGACAAGTTCCTTCGTGATGTATGGTACGACTTGGATAAGCCTGAGAATTCGGCTTTGAAAAAGCTGGTGGATGAGGAGAGAAAGTACAATCCTCTGAATATCTACGATGCCATTGAAGAAGGCATCGCCCGACTCGCCGAGGATGGCAAGGGCGAAGCTGGATTCTGGAATGGTATCAAGAATAAGGTATCTGATTTCCTTCATGAAATCGGTTATCGTATTGCTCCTAATACTAAAGATGTGAAGTATCTGCTCTGGTTGAGCAAGAACTTGCAGAAGAATCCAAATGATCCTTATTGGAAACTGAGAGCCGAGGCGGTGAAATACCGTCTCGACCATGAACGTATGCCTGCTGTTGTGGCACATGATGGTATGTTCTACGGAAATGACGGGAAGGTTAGAAGTATGGATAATCTTACCAAGACTGAGTGGAATGAGGCTACGGATGGTGAGATTCACTTCCGCACTACCCCATCTGCCGGCACGGCACTTGACAGATACCACCGTTCGCTTGATGAGCATGGCTATATGTTCACCGAGAGCTATATGGACAATATGCTATCGTTGAAGAAGTTGATGAATGCGATTGTGCCTGATAAGAAGATTGAGGATATTGCTTCTTCGGAGAATCCTTATATGTTGCAGAACACCATGCAGGGTGCGATGAGTGATGCGGCTCAGATGTTTGAGCGCAACGTGATGAAGCCTCTTGACAAGGCCATGGCTGACGTACTTGATGCTTTCGATGGCAAGAAGGATGATGAGAAGATTAGAAACTTCAATCTCTACATGATTACCAAGCATGGTTTGGAGCGAAACAGAGAGTTCTTCGTTCGTGACTTCCTTAAAAAGATGAGGATGGACGAGCAGAAGAAGCAGGATGCTGACTTCTTGGAAAACAGTTATTATAGCGATAAGGAGTATCTTGACAACGAGTTGAAGGCTGGTAACATCGACCTGAAGGAGTACTACAGACAGTTGGACGAGAGCATCAGAAACCACTTTGATGCTGACTTCGAGGCTGGCGAGCACGACTATTCGGGTATGCACGCTATTCAGGAGGTGGCGAAATCTTCTGACCCTTACGATGATGCTGAGGCTATCCAGAGCGTGATGGATTCGGAAGCAAAAATGGAGAGCATCAAGAAGGGAGCTGTGAAAGACTATTGGGATAAGGTGAAGGCTGCAACCCAGTATTCTATTGATAGCGACTACAAGAATGGTATCATCAGCAAGGAATTGCATGGCCATGTATCGAATATGTTCAACTGGTATGTGCCTTTGAGAAAGTATGATGAGGCTACTGCAGAAGATACTTATGGCTACATTACTGAGCAGGGAGACCCGAAGAGTTACATCGGAAGCACGATCATGAGAGCGAGAGGACACAAGTATCTGAGTGAGACAAACGTGCTGGCGCAGATTGGTGCGATGGGTAACAGAGCTATCAAGAATGGCGGTATGAACGCTATCCGTCAGGCATTTGCAAGATTCGTAAGAAAAAACTCGAACAATAATCTTGTGACGGAGACTAGGGTTTGGTACGCCGATGACCCTATCACTCACACCACCGTGGAGCGTTACCCAGACATTCCCGAGGACGCTACGGCTGATGAAATAAATCAGATAGTAGCAGACTTCAATATGGAAATGAAGGATTTGGAATCAAAGGGGTTGGCGACAAAGGTGTACCGCGGAGGCAGTATTGGCTATAAGTTCCAGAGAGCGGAGAACAAATCGCAGCACATCGTAGATGTGAAGATTGCCGGAAGGACTCATGCGTTCATTATCAACGGAAATCCTAGAGCAGCGCAGGCTCTGAATGGATTGCTGGAGAACTCGGGCGCCAAGGGCATCATGAAACCATTGAGTTCTATTTCAAGAATGATGGCACAGTTGTGTACATCTTATAACCCCGAGTTCGTGATGCGAAACATCATGCGTGATGCGGAGTTTGCATCGAGTAACGTGACTTCCAAGGAAGGCGCTAGATATGGTGCGCTTTGGGCGAAGTACTATGCCCAGTTGGGGTTGTATAAGGGCGCTTCAAATATCAGCTTCAAGGATTTGAGCGGAACTACAGGATTGGGCTTGTTTGCCAAGTATCGTAACGGAACACTTGATACTTCTGACAAGGTACAGAGATATTTCAAGGAGTTTATGGAGAACGGCGGCGAAACCGGTTGGGTTCAGATCAAGAACATGCAGGACTGGACAAAGGAATACAAGAAGGATGTGAAGAGCGAAAGAAGTAAGATTGACAAGGGCGGTGCTGCCCTTCGTGACTTCTTCTTCGGAAATCTGGCGAACATCAACGAGGTGGCTGAGAATATCGCCCGATTTGCTACCTATTGTGCAAGCCGAGACAGTAACCGCTCTATCATCCGTTCGGTCTATGACGCGAAAGAGGTATCTACCAACTTCAACCGCCATGGTAGCGGTGATGCCATCAAGAGTTTCAAGAACGGAGAAATGACTGGCGGCAAGGCGGCTGCAAGATGGGCTTACGGATTTACGGCTAGCTATCTCAGACATTGTTCTATGTTCTTCAATGCCGGTATTCAGAGTACAAATCTTCTTGTGAAGAACTTGAAGAATCATCCTGTGGGTACTTCTATTAATATGCTTGCCATTCCTTTTGCCCTCGGTGCGTTGGCTGCACTTGGTAACAATGTGCTGATTGCGAGTGAGGACGAGAAGGACAGAAAGGGAGTGAAGGACCCATACGGCGAGCTGCCTGATTATATCAGAAGAAACAATCTCTGCATCTACAAGGGCGGTGGCGAGTTTGTTACTATTCCGCTTGCTATTGAGTTGAGAGCCTTCTATGGTTTGGGTGACTTGGCGGCTGGCTTGACCTTCTCGCCAAACGTAAGCGGGCAGAAGAATCCTGCCTTGGATGCCGTTGGCTGTATGTCGCAGCTTGTGCCGGTGATGGACTATCTCGGCAACTCTTCGGCTGGCAAGGAGCCATTGAATGAGACGATCAAGGCTATCTCTCCTTCTGCCCTGTCTCCTTTCGTGGAATGGGAGTTAAATACCGACTGGAAGGGTGCGCCGATTGAAAGACGTGGCGACTGGAATGAGAATTCCCCAGCTTGGCAGAGAGCCTACAAGGGCACGCCTGACGGATATATGGCTGTAAATAAATGGGTGAATGCACAGACCAACGATGTAGCCAAGGGTAATGAGGATATGCTGGGGAATAGTTTCCTGGATATGGTGACGAACCCTAGTATGCTGAATCACTACATCGGTGGTATAGGTGGTGGCGCTGCTACCTTTACTGAGCGTGCTATCGGTGTTATTAAGCACGGAAGCGACACGGAAACCAAGGATATTCCTTTCCTTCGCTCTCTTCTCTATACACCAAATGAGCAGAGCAGCTTGCAGAGAACCAAGAGCAAGTGGTATAACTACAAGGACGAAATGGAGAAGACCATGGCAAACGTGGACCGCCTGAAATCGAAGAATGTTCCGCTGGATAAGAGAATCACGAATATCGGTGAGTATTATCAATTCCAGAACTCCAAGGAAGCTGCCAAGGTGAGAGTAATCGAGCTGGCAGAGAAACAGATGAAGCGTTGGAAGAAGATGAGGGATAAAGCTAGCGATACCGAGAGCATCAACTTCGCTAATCAGAATATTGATAGGATCATGATGGATGCGGTAGATGAGCTGGATAGGGCTGGAATAATATGAAATGAGGAGTGGGCGACTTGTCTCACTCTTCTCTTTTTTATTAATCCTAATGCCTTTGTATGAGACATTTTGTTTTCTCCCTTTGTCAGCTTTATCGCATCTGATTCATAAAAGCATCTAGAGCAGAAACAATCAACATAAGGAGTATAGGTATAGTAATGCACTTCGTTTACACTATATCCTTTTTTTATTAATGGGCATGAACTGTTCGAATGAATGGTTTGCTTGTGATTAGCCAAATCCCTTTCTATGTAAACGTAATCTCCTAACCTAGTTGGCATAAAATAATATACAACAACTAGTACCATTCCAAAGGCTAGAAAGGCTAATAAACGTATATGCAGCCTTCTTATTTTCGGAGCGAAGTGCATATCATACATTTCTTTTTTAGAAACTATTGCACCGTTTGTTTTACCTACTGTACATATACGATACAATGACAGACAGGATAAGATAAACAGAGCCGCAAATATAATAACCAAAATAATTGTTTCCATACGCTACAAGCTTTATTTTTATGCAAAGGTAGCGAAAATATTGATAGGTTGTATTGGTTTTAAGGTGATTTCTTTCTAGTTTAGACTTTTGCTAAATAAATGAGCAGGAAATGACTCAGTATAAAATACTGAGGAACAGAGGCTTGGAGGACGAAAATTTTATTTTGAGCATAGTTAGGCAGCTCCATGCTTTCTTCGTAACTTTGCACCAAGTTCAATAGTGAACGAAACGATTAATCTATCATTTATTATGTCAGAATCTAAGACATACATCTTTGGTGAAAACCAAAACGGAGGTTCAAACGGAATGCTTGGACTTCTTGCTCCTCTGCTCCAGAAGCAGGGTGTAGATCCAAATGTGCTTCTCGCCATGAAGGGTAACAACGGAATGTGCGGTGAAGGCGGCTGGTTCATGTGGGTTATCTTCCTCTTCTTCCTTATGGGTTGGGGTGGCAATGGCTGGGGCGGCTTCGGCGGCAACGGTCGTGGCGGTATCGCTAACGAGATTAACAATGACTACGGCCGTAGCCTCTTGATGGATGCCATCGGCGGTAATCGTAACGCACTCAGTAATCTCGCTACTCAGCTCAACTGTACTGAAGGTCAGATTCAGAATGCTATTTCTGCCTTGACTTCTCAGGTTCAGAGCGTAGGTAATCAGGTTGGTATGAGCGGTATGCAGACCATCAATGCTTTGCAGCAGGGTAACATGCAGATTGCTCAGCAGATTGCAAACTGTTGCTGCGAGAACCGATTGGCTATCTGCCAGCAGACAGGAACCTTGCAGAATGCCATCAACAACGTGGCTGTAGGTCAGGAGCGTGGCTTCTCTAACGTAGCTTACGAGACTCAGAGACAGACTTGTGACTTGCACAACGCCATCAAGGATGCAACAGCAGAATTGAAGGCTGGTCAAACCGCCGCTGAGTTTAGGGATATGCAGGACAAAATCGACCATCTCAGAGAAGAGAATGGCAACTATAAGAGTTCTGCAATGATGAGCCAGATTGTTGGTCAGTCACTCGCACCAGTAAACGCTGCTTTGGCTGGTTTACAGAGTGAAGTCAACGCAATCAAATGTGCACAGCCGAATACGGTAACAGTACCATACCAGCCATTCCAGGCGGTTCCTAACTGCGTGGCTTATCAGGCAGGTTTGTACGGACTGAATGCTGCTAACAATGCAGGATTCTGGGGTTAAAGAAAGGAGGCTGCTATGTTATGGCTAAGACCTTATACCTGGGTGAATCGTAACGGTTCGGCGGCTATCGCTTCTACAGGCGTGGCGGTGAATACTGCCAATGTGGTGTTCACCTTTAAAAACCACGCCTTCGTGAATGCCAACTACAGAGGAACGATTTTCGTAAATCTGAAACAGGCTATCCCGACTGGAACGACTGGTACGCTGCCTATCCTTTTCGAGACCAACGGAGTAACACAGGCTGTAACCAAATTCAATGGTGAAGCATTGACGGTTGCAGACGTGCCGGGAACTGGAGTCGTTCAGCTCTGGTTCGAGCGAGATACTAACACCCTTCAGCTGATGACGGGTATTGTTTAACAAACAGAATAGATAATAGGAGATTACATTATGTTTCAAGGTTTAAGAACAAATTCTTTATTCTATGTGCTCGACAAGGGCGAGAACCCGAACTTGAAGATCGGTCAGGTTGTTTCGGTGAGCAACCCTCAGACGAAATACCCTACCTTTAACAACGGCTTCACGCCTCAGCCTATGGAAACTGTGGTTGATGTGAAGGTGAAGCTGAACGATGAGGAGGTGGATTTCAAGCAGCTACCTGCCAACGGACAGATAGCCAACGACAAGAACCTTGTGGTGAGCGACAACAAGGAAGCCATGAGTGCGGAGGTCGATACGATGCTGAGACAATCCAAGGCGATACTGGAGAGCGTAGATTACCACAAGAGGGTCGTTGATTCTTGTGAAGGAATGCTACTGCAACTCAACCCCCAGATAGCCAAGGAGAAGGAACAGGCTGAGAAGATTTCCAAGCTGGAAGGCAAGGTTTCTGGTATGGAGGGCAAGCTTGATAGGATGATGGGATTGCTCGAACAGGTGGCAAGCAAGTAATCTCCTACCCTATCTATTCACTTTTAAAATCTTATGATTATGATAATGGTTGAGATTACAGAAGACAAGTTTGATGGCTTGTATGAGAACGTGGAGAAGGGCTTGCGCTACTTAGATAAGGCGATGAACTGCCTGGGCGAAATGAAGCGTGAAGGCAGGCGTGACCGATACGGCGAGCGCAACCGCATGCCCGATTATAGAGGTCGTGGAGGCAGAAGTGGTATGCGAGAGCATGAGGAGTACGACGATATGCGCCAACGTGAAGACCGTGGACGTGATTACAGAAGTGATTACGGAGAAGATTACTAACTAGTTTGGGGTGTGCTCAAAAGTGGGCATACCCCTTTCTTAAATTGATTGAGATTATGGGAACAAAATACAGACAATCTTTGAACGCTTACGATTATCAGCCAGAGGAAATGAAGGCTTACCTTCGCTACAACGGCTGGCATTTCAACAAGAAAATGTGCGAGTGGGCAATCAAGCAGATGCGGAAGAATGGAAAGCCAATCCGCATCATGAGTAAGGATGATATTGATGAAATCTTGAAGAAGAACAATATCGTGCTGGAGAATAATGTGGGCTACGATGCTTTTTTACATCGCACACATGTGCTTGGCTGATTTCTACGGCTCGTCTATCACAGAAGAAAAGCAGATGGCCCAGTTTATCAAAGACTACGTAGATGATGAGGATCAGCAGGACGGTTTCATCTTCAACCGCTTCTATGCAGATACATCATTCAATGGTGTGGGCATTCCTTGGGAAGACATTTTGTAAAATATGACAGAGCAGGAGATTTACATAGATAGATACGAATGGACCGTACACGTAATGTACGATGTTCACTCAAAGGATGCCATGAAGGTAAGAAGGCATCTTCGGGATTTGGGGTGCAGCGGCATTCCTCTTGAAGATGCCTGTAATCTCGTGCTCGAAGGCGAAGCAAACAAAGGGATAACCTATTCTAATGTTGATGTTCGTAAATCGGTAGTCGTTATCGGATGGTCCACTTCGAAGGCTGAATATATGAATAGCCTCAGCCACGAAATGCTGCATGTGGTTCAGCACATATCCGAACAGTTTTTGATAAATATGTATGGGGAGGAGGCTTGCTATTTGCTTGGTGGATTGGTTCAGGCTTGCTGCAAAAGAAAAGGGTGAATCTTTCGACTCACCCTTCTTCTTTATCTGTATGGTTTACTCCCCATACTTTGGCTCATTATACACCAAGTTATGCTCATCTACGTAAGCCTTAGCTTCTGAGTATGTGTCAAACTCTACTGCGGTGGTATTTACTGCTGGGAATACCTCAGCATTGTCACCTTCCTCTGTGAGAGGGAATACCATCTTGGTTCCATAATGGACTACCTTGAATTTCTTAGTTAACTTGTTCATATCTATTCTTTATTAAATCTTACTATTTTATCCTTCACTAGTTATAGAAACAGTATATCCTTTGCCCTGTAAAGTTGTTATAGCTTCATCTGAAGCAGAAGTCCTCTTACCAACACAAGAAATAGTCGTATTCCAAGGGTCAGCACTGAGTGGTTTACCTATACACCTTGCCTGGTTTTTCAACATAGCATCAACATATTCTCCAAGATATACGTTTCCAGCTAATGTTACAATGTTGGCACTCTCAGAGCGTTCTGTCCAAGTAAAGCGACTTGTAACATCTGAAAAAGACGCATACTGTACTTTTACTGGTAGTTTAGCCAAATCGCCTGTTACCTTTGAGCCTTTAAGTTCTAGAGTTTTCAAATTACTCATATTGGTCAGATTGGAAACATCACCAGTAATATTATTGAGATAATTCAATACTAAAGAATTTGGATTAAGATTCTTCAAGCTAGAAATATCACCTGTTACATTTTGCATATTGTATAAGCTAATTTCTGTAAGAGAAGTTATGTCTTTAAGACTGCTTAAATCACCAATTGAATCTCCATATAGAACTATGGTTGCCAGTGAGGTTAAGTAACGTAAATCATCTAAGTTCACACATAAGCAAGATTCACTATATGTTGCTATTTTAACCAAATTATATTTGCTGTTAATCCTCAAGTCAAACTCCTTGTCTCTCGATACAACAATATCATCACTCCAAAGATTGAGGCTCTTGCTCTTGCCATTGTTGGCTGTAAAAGTATTATTTGTGAATGTACCTTCCCCAGTTAAAGTTGCCGTGGTTGCAGCATTGACACCAAGGTTCAGTTTCCAAGGATTTGCATTCTCTGAAATTGGAGCCTTTTTATTAATATGAATGTTAAAGTCATTCTAAATTTTAAAAGAGCCTCATTATCAATAGACCCTTTCAGTTTAGTCACTAAACTATTTTCCCATAATTATAATTATTTTAAGTAAATACTATCTAACCATTTTAGTCTGTTCTCTAAGCCATTAAAAAGTTCTGTTACAGAATGTTTCGTCTCATTCTTTTGCCATTTTTCCGTCTCTAACAAATAATCATTGTAATTGATTCCTTGCATTATGCCTACAGTGATTTTTGTAATAAAATCAACCGTCAATATAGATGCTCTAAGTTCTTTGTACCTTGATATAATTTCACTCCTATAAAGAGTGAAGAACTTTTTCCAAAAACTCATATCCTCACAATATGAAATTCCCTCAAGAATATCAACTTGTTGATATGTTAATGTTGTAATGTACCATGAAGCATCTAAGTCATAGAAGAATGGATAGAACTTTTTCTTATCCTTCTTTGTATATAGAACCATATTTCTACAAGCGGAATCTCTCATTAAGAAAACTTGCATTACAATGAAATAATCAATGAAGCCTTCAATGTACATGTGCTCATTTGCTAGTTTCCCTAGTAAAATCACTGCTATTGATAAAATCATAGAAAGATTTAATGGCTGCCTCATTAGATATACTAAGTGTATCATTGAACTCATCTTCCCATAAGCCGGACTTATATACGCTCCAACAATCAGCAGAATTGGATGTTCCACAAAGAATCATTCCATCTTCATCTTTGGAAATCATAAAGTTTCCCCCATCTTTTTTCAAGCCAAAGTATTCTAAGCCATAGAATTCTCCACTGACTTCCACCCTGCAAGGAAATTGCTTTATAAGTCCTACAGCTGATGTGAATATAGGTGTATCGGAGTTCCAAGGATAGCGATTCTCATAATCTCTCTGTTCCATCAAATTAAGGATAAATGCATTAAGAATTGGTTCACGTATTCTTAATGTATCAGAGTAATAGGCTTTCACATTATAACCGCTTTGCTCTACCATCTCACCCATCTTGATTTTTTTCTTCTTACTAAAGGACTCATCCTTATAAAAAGTCAATCGGAAGTTATGCTTTGGGTTGTATAAGGTAGAAGCCCCTTGAAACTTAACTTCAATATAAAATTGACCTTTCAGATATGAGCCAAAATCAATGACTACAATACACTTATGTTTAACATTCTTATCTACTTTCCATTTATCAATCTGTGGGGAACCAATTACCTCTGTTACAGAAATACTAGATTCTGTTACTATACCATCTTGGAGGGTACTTTTGACATAATAAATCCCATTTACATCTTTGACATCATTGCTGGGATAGTATCTATTTGAAGCATCAGTATAATAGATTTCCTTGTCAATATTAATTATACCATATTTTGGCAAGTCAAGCATTCTTGGCGATATGTCTCTATATTTTTCATTGTCTATAGTTTGTTTTAGCTTTTGGATACTAATATTATTTACTAGAATATCTCCTGTTTGAGCATCTATAGATAAAAGAATTCTATCATCCTTATCAAGAATTAAATAACTATACTTCTTATTTTCTAAGGAATTAAACTCTGTTGGGATGGTCTCAGACTTAGCATTGTGGATATAGTGGCTACCATCATTGTAGGTCGCAGACAACACCTTTCCTTCTGCATCTTGCTCTACTGCAAGATACTCAGAATTCTCCTGCAATGAGAAAACATCAAGAAGTTCTTTGAGGTTGGTATCTATTGTACCCACCTTCTCCTGCAAAGCAGCTACGTCTGCTTGAAGCTGAGAGATAACTTGTTTCAAGGCATTGACAGCATGGATTTCACCAATGATTTGTCCATCTCTTCTTATACCAAAGAGTACATGGTTAGCAGCATCAAGCCAGACTGCGAAGAACTCCTCATTCTGCTCAACGTGATACATTTCATTGAGTGGGAAATAAGGCTTCCCTGAGTCTCTGTAGATACCGAAGAGAAGTCTATCCTCTGAATCTACTACTGCATGGATGAACTCTTCATTCTCAATAACCTTGAAGCACTCCTTTACTTCATCTTCAATGAGTGATTTGCCTTCCTCTTTGTCAACCTTGCCTTCTTGTAATGCAGTAATGCTTGACGATAATTCTTCTTTGGCAGCATTAATAGCTTCAAGAACATCTGTCTTATCCTGCTGGCACTGATTGATAATCTCCTGTAACTTGGCTCTGATTGGTGCAGGAATACCCTTGCCCCACTCAATGGAACCATCAAGCTGGATTCCAAACAAGAAGTGGTCTTCTGCATCTACTATTGCCTTGATGAACTCTGGAGACTCAATTTCCCTGAAAGGAAGGGCAGACTGGGAGACTACTTTATCCTCTGAATCACCAAACTCTTGGGCAATATTCTCCTTATTGAACTTCTTGTTTGCAAGTTCATCAATGGCTCCTTGTGCAGTTACAGAATCAAGACCGCTCTCTGTGTTCTCGTATGTTACTGCTGTGGCTTGGCTTGCACCACCACTTGCGGAAATGTTCTTGATGGCTTTCTCCATCTGAGTGCTGCGAGTCTGCAACAACGAAATATCACCATCGTTGGCTGTGATTTGCTGCTGCTTATCGTTAATCTGAGACTGGAGGTCTGTGTCCTTCTCTTTCAGTTGCTTGACAGACTTATCTACATCTTGGATCATCTGACTTAAATCCTCAGGGAGACCAGTGGCGGCTTGGATTGTTTTGCGAAGCTCTGGATCGAACTTCTCAATGCCAAGCGTATCGTCTGCTACCTTTTCATTTGTGACTGAGCCGTCTTTGATTTTCTCCGTAGTTACAGATCCGTTGGCGAAATGTTTGGTCTCCAAGGATGCCTCACGAACTACTCTGCCATCAACCGACTGGTTGCCAAGTTTCGGGTTTGTAATAGCTCTCTCCTCTACCTTCTCAGTTGTTACAGCACGATCATTGAGCTTTTCTGTGATGATAGCCTTATCCTTAACCTTATCGTAGGTGACTGCCTCAGGTGAAAGTTTGGAGCTATCTACCGACTGGTCGGCGATTTTCTCGCTGGTTACATTCCGGTCGGCGATTTTAGAAGTTTCCACAGCACCTTCGGCTAACTTATCGGTCGTGATATTCTCATCCGCTATCTTCGAAGCCTTGATTGCTCCATTAGGTAGCTTATCCGTAGAAACTGCACCGTCAGCGAGCTTCTCGGTCGTAACATTTCCATCACGAATCTTGTCTTTCGTGATGGCTTGGTCGTTGATGTCGTCTGTTTTCATCATCGGTACCATGCAACCTAATTTTGGATCATCTCTAAATGTAGGCATATTTAATTTCTTTTGGTTCTGATGAAGTGAATATCTGAATCTTTATGGTTTCGGGAATCACCCGAAGACGAAGCTTGAACTCGCAGGTGTTCTTGTGGGCACGAATGGGAACTCTCGGTTTCTTGCCATCGCCCCTATCCTGTCTGATTACCAGTTTCCCTGGGCGCTTTAGCTTAATCATCAGGTAAATGTCACGCTGCAAGGTTATCTCCGGGGAGACCCATGCCAGTTCTTCTTCGCTATAATTCGTAGATACATACTCCATGATTTCATTATTTTGATGTTTGACTAACGCCTAGCTGCTGCAAGGCTATCGTGTACATTTGCGTAGCCTTGGTATCATCGTAGGCTGAAAGCAATAAGAAGGCGAGATAGTAGATGAAGGCATTCTTCAGGCGGTCTGGGATAGCTACATCTGTAGAATCGGTCGTGCTTACGTTCTTCGGAACACCCACATAGGAAATGACCGCTTCCGTAGGCTTGGGCTGCAAGAGGATTTTCAGAGGATTCTCACGCATGATAGCCGCCTGTGGTCGGTCGATGGTTCCGCATGCCGTATCATCGAACATCATGACAGCCTCATCTTGGGTGTCTTCTATAGGTGCTACCGCCTTGTACCAGCCCTTGCCACGAATGCGAGAGATATTAATCACCTCGGTATTGGCATCCATCGTGACTACTCCGATGCTTTTCTGAGCATCGTAGTCCTGCACTTGGAGGGTGGCAGAAGAAGTACCTATCTTCTTGGAGTCAACCAATGCAACAGAGGATGATGCGGTAACGGCAATCCAATGCAGGGCATCATTGATTTTTGCCTTGATGATGTTGTCCATATACAAATCATCCTTCTCATCTGTGATTGATGAGAAGTTGTTGGATTCCTCGTCTATGCACCAACGGACTGCCTTTATGATGTCTTCTACCTTCATTTTACCTTATTATATATGTTACTCCTTGCCGTAATCAGGGAAAACAAGACCAGCCTTGTCTGCATGCTTCATGGCAGTTTCAAGGGTTCTGCAATCCTTATCAAAACGGCTATTTACGTAATTGATAACCTCTTCTGCCGTGCGGATGCCGGTTACCTCCTCCTTCTGAGCTTTCTTTGCAGGCTTCTTTGCAGGCTCATTTACAAGCGCCTCTTCCTGCACAATATCCGACTCTTCAAGCGTTGTACGAATACAAGTAACCTTTCCGCTCCTTACCAATTCATGGTTATCCAAAAGGTCTTGCGCATATTTGTTGCGAAGAGTAAGCTCTGGGCATTTGCGCATGTAAGTGTTGCCATGAGTAAAGTTGTAGCGCATAGAATTACCGCCAGCACCGGAAATCGTAAGGCTTACATTATTACACAGCTCGTTATATCTATATGTCTTAATCATTATTTTCTATTTTAATAACAAAGGGACAGGGCTATTAACTCCTGCCCCTCTGCGTGATTTATATGTTAAAGATGAAAAAGATGCCTTATGCAGCAACGTCCATGCCGGCATACAAGTTCCACTTAGTACCATCGTACTCGTAAACCTTGCCCTTCTCGTAGGTTGTCTCATCCTTGGTGTAATCCTCTGTCAAAGCCACCTTCATGCCTTTAGAAGCAGTATCAGGGAGAGTCTTCAGAGATATGATGCTGTTCACGATACCAGTAACACCAAGATTGGTGATGAATGCCTCTGGACCGACCAGGATAGAGTTGTAGCCACGAAGAGCAATGCAATCTGCCTCAATGTGCATGTATCGCTTAGCCTCACGTGGATCGTAGCCGTCCTTGCTCATGTCATTGGTCTTATCCTTGCCCTTCTCCTTCACGTAGTGACGAGCACCTTTCAAGTCCATACCAACCATGCAGTCTTCCATGTGCATCATGTCAAGAGTCTGATCCCAAACGAAATCAATAGTACCATAGTTGTCAACGTAGCGAGAGAAGGTAATGTCAATTTCCTTGTGGGTAGAAAGAACCTCGGTGCGACCCTTTGGAATCTCAATGTTCATCAGGCGCTTGATTGCGTTCTTGCCACAGAACATATAGATATGGTCAGACTCAGAGAAGTCTGTGAACATCAACATACTGATAGCGGTCAAATCCTCGTACTTGTAAACCTCACCGATGCCATACTGGTTGGTCAGCTGATTCAAGATACCCTCTGCGAAGTAGGTGTACTCATCAGCACCATCATTTGTGGTAGAGTGAATGCGAGCCTTGGTACCCATCCAGTAAGAACGCTCAGCACGCATCTTATACTTGTTGAGTGCATCTTCCTTCATATCCTTCACGGTATGAGGAATCTTCTTCTTCATGGTCTCGAAGTCCTCGGTGAAGACGATAGAGAATGCTCGCTTCTGGAGATAAACATCAGCAGAACGTGGCTGGTAGTTCTCAGCAGGAACCTTCATCTGAGATTCAGAGAGCGCTGTAGAAGCTGCCAAAATAACTGTACCAACAGGAATATCCGGGCAAGTCATGTTTTCCAAGAACTCGCAATCGGCATTCTCTTCGTTAGCCTTACCGTTGATAGCCTGCAAGGTAACCTCAGTACCAGACTTATTGGCGCTGGTAACAAAGAGAACCAAACGGCCCTCACGTACCGTAGTAGAGCCACGCTTGTAACCAGCTACGGTAGGAACGATAGCAGTAGAACCCTCGTAGAATGGCTTCAAAGAGCCTGAGAAGTTGGTCTTGGTAAGCTTGATGGAAGCACCGGCAGTAATTGGCTGTGTAACCTCACCGTCCAAGGTCTCGCCACCATAACGAGCGTGCTTCTTCTTGTAGCCAGTACAAGGAACAGTTGTGGTAAACTTCTTGACAATAGAAAGGAGAGGTGTATGATATGGGCGGAACTTGGTTTCACCCGTGTCCCAGTCTTCCTCTTCAAGACCGCCTCGGTCCATCTGCGTAGCAGAAGCCTGCGTACCAGTCAAAGACTGACCAGCAGTTTTACCGCCAGGGGCAAGCAAGTCGTTCTTATCCTTATCTACCTGCTCATTGGCAGCAGTCTCTTCGGTTGTTGCAGGCTTAGAACCCGGCTCGTTCAAGTCAGGTTCAACATCATCACCAACAGCCATTGCGCCACCGCCTGTAACAACAGCAAGAAGCATCAGAATCATCTTAAAGATGAACTGACGATTAGAAAAATAATTAATTACTTTCTTCATTTTATACTTATATTTATGGATTAATAATCTTGTGTTAACCAATATCATCAAAGAAGCTGGATGCTCTCTTCTTAGTTTTCTTCTTAGCTGGCTCGTTTCCAGCACCCGAACTAGAAAGTGAAGGAGGAATACCCTCGTTTACGGAAGAGCGAACCTTATTCTGAATCTTCTCGTTTCTAGCCTGCATAGCCGCCTCGTCTCGGGCAGAGGAAATATCAGAATCGTAGTTGTTGGCATTATGGAGCATCTTCCAAACATCATCTGGGATGTCACCGCTCTCCACCTTGTCGTGAATCTCGTAAATCTGCTTCCACATATCCTTAGCATCATCTGGGTAAAGCTTAACCAGGCGTTCGATAGACTTGCGCATATTTTCCGTAACCCTTTCGGTTGCTTCATTCTGCTCAGCAACTTCCTCATTGTGCTTTGCAAGAATCTCGGCGAGCTTCTTGCCGCCCTCTGGATCTTCGAGCAGAGCCTTAATGTCGATACCCAAGCGAGCCATTGCGTCGAATGGGTTATCTTCCGGGTTCTTTTCCATGTCCATAGCCAGAGCAGCCAGCCACTTGTGCTTATCGAACACTTTAGACAACGCCTTTCCGCTCTCCTCGTATCGTCCGAGCGTATCAGCATCATCATTCATAGCCGCATAACGAGCTTCCTTATCCTCGAAATCAATGTCGGCATGACGCTTCTTGAATCGGTCGGAGAAAGCCTTGCGGTTAGGGCGGTCCTCTACTGGTGGAATTTCTTCCGCAGCCTGTTCGGGTGAAGGAACCTGCTGTTCAGATTCTCCACCTGCATTCATCTGTTCTAATTCTTCCTTTGTCATATCTTAAACTGTTTGAAACGTTGCCGCAAAGATGCAAAGAAAATGCAATTATATTTCCGTGTTTCCGTGACAATAGGCAAACACACGGAAACACGGCAAAGAAAAAGGGATTTAAGACTATTTTTGCGCCTATAAATTAATAATGTGTAAACAAATATGGTTAAGGCGAAATTATTAACACTTAGCAAGGTGATGCCTCAGCGCAACAGATACGATTCCGTGAAGGCTCGAAAGAAGCGGCAGGAGCACGGAAAGGACTGGGAACTGCTGACCCGAAGCAAGAATGCCTGGAACAATCTGAGCGGCGTGAGGGAGACCCGAGCAAGAACGATGAGATACTGCAACGGAGACCAGTGGAGCGACACCATCAGGGTGTATCATCATGGCTACTGGGAGGAAATGACGGAGCGCACCTATATGGAGAAGCGCAACCAGACACCTATGAGCAACAACATCATGGTGAGCATACTGGAATCTATTGCCGGTCTTTATGCCAAGCAGGGAACGGAACCGGTCTGCTTTGCAAGAGATAGCGACTCCCGGCAACTGAGCGACATGATGAGTGCCACGATGCAATGCAACTGGCAGACAACGTATATGCAAGATGTGCTGAACCACGCCATTAAGGACTATCTTATGGGCGGCCAGATGTTTGTCAGGGAGAGTTGGGAGGCGAAGGAACTTGAAATGCCCGACTCATGGACAGACGCGATGGAACCCGACCACATGTTTTTTGAATGCGGCAGCGACCCACGACACAACGACGTGAGCCTTATCGGTGTGCTGCATGACGTGAGCCGAGAAGACTTGTATCAGAAGTTTGCCAAACAGGAATATGGGCTTACAGAAGAAGATCTGAACGCCATCTTTGATATTTATCCTTCGGACGATAACAGCTACGGCTATGAGTTTAACGAAGAGAAGGCGTTGGAGAATCTCAGCTTCGATTATACCAACAAGGGAAGACACTACGTAAGAGTGATTGAGGTATGGACCACGGAAACCAAACCGAGACTGCAATGCTTCGACCCTATTGCCAAGAACATGAACAATGCTTGGTTCCGTGTGGATTTGGAAGACACGGCAATGATAAACAAGCTGATTCAGGAGAACGAGAAGCGAAAGAAGCAGTATGACGAATACGGTGTGCCGGAAGAAGACCGTGCCTATATCACATCGAAAGATCTTTCAGATAAATACTGGTACTACACCTTCATGGCTCCTGACGGTACGGTTCTTTGCCGTGGTGAATCTCCTTACGATTTCAAGAGTCACCCATACACCATGAAGCTTTATCCTTTCATCAACGGAGAGATTCATCCGTTCATGACCAACGTGATAGATCAGCAGCGCTACATCAACCGCCTGATTGTGATGAACGATATGAGTATCAGAAGCAGCTTCAAGGGATTCAAGATGATTCCTACAACCGTACTGGGTGGAAGGACACCAGAGCAGTTCATGGAAGAGGCAATAGAATACGATGGATGGATATTCTATACACCAAAGAGAACAATGCCAAACGTGAAGCCAGAGATTATTACTTCGAATGCGGTAAATATCGGAACCAACGAACTCTTGCAGATAGAACTGAACCTTATCAGAGAGGTAACCAACGTAAGCGGTGCCTTGCAGGGCAAGACTCCTTCGGCTGGTACATCGGCTGCAAGATATGCACAGGAGAGCCAGAACGCTACCACTTCACTCTATACCATCCTATCCGATATGGAAATTTTTACGGAGAAGCTGGCAATGAAAAAGTGCTCAGTTATCCAGCAGTTCTACGAGGACGGAAGAAAGATTTTCAACAAGGACGGTCTGAACACCTACAGTTACGACAGACTATCAGCAAGAGACATTCACTTCAAGATAAGCATCAAGAATGCAGCGGCATCTGCTGCCTACAACACCTTACAGAATGATGACTTGAAGGAGTTGCTGCAAATGGGTGCAATCAACCTGATTCAGTACTTGCAGAACGTGAACAAACCATTTGCCGACAAGCTTCTTGCCAGCGTGCAGGAACAGCAGGCGCAGTTGGAACAGATGTACCAGCAGCAACAGGCGATGGCTCAGCAGCAGGGCGGCGGTCAGGTAGAGAACGGCATCGTACAGGGTGCAGACCAGAACGCAGTGGCTCAGGCTATGAGCATGAACAATCAGTATTATCAAACAGCATAAGTTATGGCAGTAACAGAACAGACAATAACAATAGAGTATGCCGACATCAAGAGCAAGGTGAAGAAGCATTTCTCCATCATCGGAAAAAGACTTTCCGACAAGCAGGGGAATATCCTCTTTACTGGCGTTACCCTATCCTCGACAGAGGAAGACATCTTGAAGCAGTATGTGAAGGATGCGGCAGAAACATTCGTGAGCAGCTTCTCTCCACTGATAGCCGGCTACACGGATAACACCGATGATGTGGTATTCACCTATCAGCAAAACAGAGTGAGCGAGAGCAAGGCAAACGCATTCTGTAGTCTCTTCAAGAGCTATGTGGTAGATTACGTAGCCTATTCTGTTCTATCCATGACCTATGCCGATTCTGCAAGGAAGTATGCAGACGATATGACGAATCATGTGAACTCTGCATTGAAGTTGATCTTCCAGAAGGATGCGCCGGCATCTGTAAGCGGAAACCTGACTGATATGACAGGAGAAGTAATTTTGAACTAAAAAGATAAAGTTATGATTATAAAATTTCAAATTGTAAAATCGGTGGTGATTGGAGCCGTGAAGAGAGCCACCTACCTGAAGGCAAAGGTGGATAGTGCGGCTGACGAGAAGGCTATCAAGTTGGGATTCAATGAGGCTGCTGGTGATGATGAGGTTCACGAAGCAACGCTCACCCATGATTTTGATACGGCACTGGAGATTGTGAAGACACTTCTTGCCGAGTATCTTGTACCGAATGCGCAGACCATCGGTGACAACATTATCTACTACGACTCCAAGACGGATGATGTGGTAGAGTTTATCATCAATGCCTCCAGAAGATGCAACGGAACCTTGACCGATACACTTGCCCGACTGGTATCAAAGTATGTGGAAGACTACGTGATTTTCCAGTGGTGGTTGAAGACTACCAATCTGAAACAGGCAGAACCTTATCAGGCTTCACTCAGCATAGATGAGCAGAGCATCCGCAGATGTTTCGTGCTGAGTGGTCCAGTAGTTCCAACCGTTCCTTATACCCAGCATCTTACTGCCAAGGTGGATGGAAGCTGTGGTGATGGAGCTATCACGATTGCCCTGGAGGAAGAGGACGTGAATATCTCCTACTCCATTGATGATGGCGCCATTGATGATATTGAGGCGAGAAGCAGCGACCCTAGCATCGTTGAGATTCAACGCAGCCCAGACTCTTATACCTTCGCCCTGAAGCCAAGGAATACCGGCGTGGCAACCGTTATCCTCTTCTCACGACACAGCGACAACTTGAAGACAGAGGTAGAAGTAACCGTAGCAAAGGAGGTGTAAGATGGAGTTCAACGCATTACACCCAACACATTTTATCCGTGAGAGAGGATGGAAGCCCGAGCCGAATCCTTTCCTCCCGAAGCCTCCTCGCCCGGCACACAAGTACTACAGCAAGCACATCTTCATTTATGCCAACCAACTCTGGTATGACATTGATGCAGCTACGAACATGGTGGGCAGAGCAAGACGAGTCAACCAGACCAATCAGGAAGACATCATCCCTACCAGTGAGAACGACAGGGAAAGACCCCTCTTCTACCGCTGGTTTGACAAGTACCTGAAAAAGGCAGAAGGAGTCCTCTCTGCCTACGTGATGAAGCCGCAGGGAGTGGTAAGAGACAATGCCCTGAAGGAATGGGATGAGAAGGAAATCTGGCTGAATATGCCCGACTACTGGGATGATACACGGTATGACGAGCTGGTGAAGCATATCCACAGCTACATCGTGGCTGGTGCTCTCTATGAATATTTCCTGCTTACGCTTACCAGCAAGGACCCGCTTACCGTCTCAAAGCAGGAGGAAATGAACGATGAAGAACTGGAGATACTGGATGCAGCGAGTGCCAGCAAAGCAGGAATGCTGGTTCATCCGCTGAAACCATTTGGATAAAAAGGAAGGAGAAGCTTATGGGAGAGTTTGATGATATTAAGTCGGTAAGAGAAATCATGCAGGAGAAGCGGGAAAAGGCGAAGAAGATTCTACCAGTGAGCAAGAGCGCACAGAAAGAGTTTATCCGAGACTTCCTAGCCCGACATCAGGATAAGTTTGAGGATTGTATGAACCAGTTGGCAGAATACGACCCGAAAACATACGTTACCATCTATGCTAACCTGACCAAGCACATGATACCAAAGCAGAGCGAGGTGAGCGTGACCCATGGATTGGATGAAGACTTCAAGCAGTTGGCTGCACTGGCACAGACCAAGACAGACGACAATGCCTTGGACGTGACTCAGGTGCCACAGATACAGGATGCAGATTTTGAGGAGATAAAGGAATTGGGCGATGGCATTAGTTAGAGAAGTAGATATTGATGGACTCGTAGCCGAAAACAAGCGGAGATACGATGAGATTTACGGAACCTACAACCCTTGGACGGGTGAAGGCTGCTATGATTTCGAGCACAGGGAGCTACTCGAACTGCCCGACTTCATGATCAAGAAGATGTGGGTTCCCAGAGAATGTATGCGTACCTTATTATATAGGGGGCTGAAACAGTTGGGCAGCATGAAGGAGTACATCATCCGGGTATGGGGCAAGGAGTATAACGAGAAGAGTTACTACACCAAGCAGTTGAAGATGGTGCTGACCTTCGAGATTATGAAGGTGAGATTCAGGGAAGACCCCGAGTTTGCCCTGTTTGCTACCGACAAGATTGAGGATAAGGTAACTGGCGATATGATACCTTTCAAGCTGAACTACCCCCAGCGCAAGCTCTTGAAGATTTTTGAGGATTTAAGAACCAGCAAAAGGGCTATCCGAGTAGTAATTCTGAAAGCCCGACAGTGGGGTGGTTCTACACTCACACAGCTTTACATCAAGTGGCTACAGGATTTCCGCAAGGACGGATGGAACGCCATTGTACTTGCCCAACAGAAGAATACTGCAAAGAAAATCAAGGCGATGTACAGAAAGGCATTGGAGAACCAGCCAGGCTGGACCATCGGAAGACCGGGAGCCAAACTTCAATTCTCTCCTTACGAGAACTCGCCTGATGATTTCCAGGTAACAGACGGCATGAGGGCAGTAAGAAGAAGTACGCTGACCGTGGCATCCTTTGAGAACTTTGACTCCGTACGTGGCAGCAACTTCCACTGTGCTCACTATTCTGAGGTGGCTTACTGGAAAAAGACCCCAGAGCATGATCCTGAGGGCGTGATTTCTTCTATCTCGGGTGGTATCAGAAATCAGGAGGATAACTTGGAGGTATTCGAGAGTACCGGCAAGGGTAACTCTGGCTTCTTCTATGAGAAATGCCAGTTGGCTATGGACCCGAAGAACAATGATGCCTATTCCTTCCTATTCATCCCTTGCTTCTTCATCGAGCACGATATGGAGGAAGTGAAGAGCGAACGAGCCTTTGCCAAATGGCTTTTGGAAAACAAGGATAAGAGTACCAATCCGAAGGGCTACCGAGAAACAGGAAAGTTCTTCTGGCGAATGTGGGAGAAGGGAGCCTGCTTCCAAGCTATCGAGTGGTACAGAAACTTCCGCAACAAGTTTACCACCCATTCCTTCTGTGCTACCGAGGCTCCAGTGGATGAGGAAGACGCTTTCCGCAACTCTGGTAATCTGGTCTTCAATCCCTACTCTATTGATGATTTGCAGAAGAAGTACAAGCGTGAGCCAATCTATACCGCCGACATCATCATTGACGGCAACAAAAACGAGTCTTCCATCGAAAAGTCGAAGATAAGCATCCGAACAGATGGTGATGGAGACTTGAAGATCTGGGCAGTACCTAACTGCCTGAAAGTAGAGAACAGATACTTGGTGAGTGTGGATATTGGCGGTAAATCCTCGACTTCAGACTATACCGTCATGACGGTGATAGACAGATTCGACATGATGCCTTCCATCAAGGGCAAGCCAAAGGTGGTGGCAAGATGGCGAGGACACGTAAGACAACGACAAGCTGGCGTGGATGGCGGCAGCATTGGCTCATTACTATGATGATGCCTTGCTGGTAATCGAGAGCAACACGGCTGATAGAGAGAAGAACAACAATACGGAAGGCGACCACTTCGGAAGTATATTGAACGAGATAGCCGACTACTACGATAATCTGTATCAGCGCACCACAAGCCCTGAGGACGTGAGCGATGATGTGCTTGCCAAGTATGGATTCCAGACCAACAAGCTGACGAAGGGTTGGGTGATTGATAATCTGGAGCAGTTTGTGGATGATATGCTCTGGGATGAACCAGACAGGGAAATGTATCATGAGCTGAGAATCTACGAGCGGCATGATGATGGAAGTCTTGGCAATATCGTGGGCAACGGAAACCATGATGATGTACTGATGAGTACTGCCATCGGATTATGGGTAAGCGCCAACGATATGGAGAAGCCGAAATGGAAACAAAAGGAAAGATCAAGCAGCGGTGGCGACGGCGTTCACTCTGCTGCGAAAATTTAAAGATATTGAGTTATGGAGAGAAACTTGGATAGAAAGACTTTGAGTTTCAGCAAGGGTATGACGAACGTACCGAGTGACTTGCTGAGTGAAGATAGCGAACTTGCCTATTCTCAAAACATCATATATAGGAATGGTGAAATGGTCCCGATTCAGAAGATGAAGTTTTTCGGAACAGTGGGCGGTAGCATCTTGTTTGTGCATAAAATGGCAGACTTCGAGAATATCATTACCTATGACAAGTATGTTGGGGATAGTGGCGAGAACAAATATACCATCAGATGCTACAAGAAGAGCGACCTCAGCGCTCCGATTGGAGAATTTGAGGGAGAAGGAGAAGTGAAGGATGCACAGGCGGTGGGGAATACCCTGGTACTGGCTACAGATAATGGACTGAGATACATCCTTTATAAATCAGATACCTACAAGGATTTGGGAATGAATATCCCTGCCCTGAAATGCAACTTCACCTTCGAGAAGCCAACCAACAACTACATACCAGAAGAGAGTGAAAGAACTCTGATGAATGTTTCCAACGATGTAGATGGTCCCGATGGATGGAAATGCTATTATGATGCGAACGGAAAATTCCTGCATGCCGCTGGTGATGAACCTAGCGGAACGTTCCAGCAAGGTGTGTATCATCATTTCTCCATCAAAGTATCTACAGACGGTTCACACGAAAAAGGATTTCAAGGAACGGTTCAAGGTCATGTTGCCCAAGCTATCAACTGGGTAAAAAGCAAGAATATGTTTGCGTTCCCTTTCTTTATCAGGTGTGCATTCAGACTCTTCGATGGCTCTTATACCAAGATTACTACCCCATATATCTGCTATCCTACCATTAACAGAAATTGCCGTTTCAGCGCTGCGACTTTCGACCGTATCCATAACACATATATGGATCTTAGGCAAATGACAGGAAAAGAAAGTATCTTTTACTTTATCGAGTATAGCGAACTGAAATTCAAGTTTGAACCGATAAGCAATGATTGGAGAGACATTATCAAGGAAATTGTAGTCTTTGCCTCTGATCAGGTCCTGCCATTCCGTTTAGATAGCGGTTGGAAATTAGTTTCTCCAAACGATACCTATATGAAACCTTCTGCTAATTTCGGCTACGACAAGTATAGAGAGCTTCCGTTTAACTACGACAAGCAAGCGATGGCTTCCCATACCATCACGGTACACAGCGAAATTCAGCCGGAATATAAAACGGACCAGGAAATCATAGATGAGCTGCTGACAAAATCACAGTTCTACAAACTGTTTTCTGTAAATGCATCGGATAAGGTTATGGATGGAAACTGGCATTACTCGGTTAACGGAATAAAGGACGGAGATAGAATGTTCATTGCGAAAGGAGTTGTTGAGAATCTTACGACACAAACCCAACTGAATGTTGATGATTATTACGGATGGGCAAAGGCTACAGCAGAAAGACTGTACACCTATAACGGCAGACTTCAAGCTATCGGATTGTTGCGCTATCCATTTGGTGGTTTCTCGAATTTTACAGGAAGAGACTTGACTGGCGACGATTATTACTATATGTGCACCCATATCGTAACAAATACTTCTGATACTTGGGCGATGAATATCGCTTCGGTGAATAAATCGTTCCTGCGTGGATGGATTTATTATCCAGACCCAAACGCTACAGAAATCATTCTTTATTCTGGTGGTAAATGCCTGAGAATCCCATTGGTTGTGCATCCAATGCTGAATGGCGCCTATTCGTTCACCAATCTTCCGTCTAAGGATGGTGACGCTGAGTTTGAAAACAAGACCGAAGATGAGATACTTGAACTTGTCAAGAATCTCAATAAGCCAGAATATCTTGATTCCCAAATTTTCACTTCCGTAGTGAACAATCCGTTTGTATTTGAGGCTTCGGGCGATAACACCGTGGGTACTGGTAAGATTCTTGGTATCGTGGCTAACACGGAGGCGGTAAGTCAGGGACAGTTCGGTCAATATCCTCTGCTCGTCTTTACCGATGAAGGAATCTATGCCATGAGCGTGAATGCAGAGGGTCTTTACTCCAGTATTCACCCTATATCCAGAGAGGTTTGCAACAATGCAGATTCCATCACCCCTACCGACAAGGTGGTTTACTTTACTTCCGAAAAAGGACTGATGGCAACATCGGGCGGCGAGGCGATTTGCGTATCGGGGCAGTTGAGCGGAGGAAAGAACAGAGGATTGCCAAGCGACTTCATACCTTTCAAGACTTTCTTGGAGAACTGTCTGATAGCCTATGACTACAAGGCTTCGCTGCTGAGAATATTCAACAAGAAGACCAGCTATCACTATGTATATAATATGGTGGATAAGATTTTCTCTATCTCCCACAACTATACCAGCAGCAAGATTTTCTGTAGAACGGTAGTCAACAACTACCCCGACAATCTTGTGCAGTTTGATGATAGTACCGTTTACTCCCTTACCAACATTCCATTGGCAGAGGATGATGCCAACGACTATGACTGCGTAATGACTACCCGACCTTTGAAACTGGTCGGCTCTACCATTCTGAAATCATTGAGAGGCTTGAAGCATCTTTTCGATTCTGATGCCGGCACGGTAAGTGTAACGGTCTATGGCTCCAACAACGGCAAGGACTGGGTTGTGCTGAAGAGTCTCTTCGGCAAGCCGTGGAAATACTTCAAGCTGGAGTATTCTTTCAAGAACTTCAAGGCAAACGATTCATTCGCCGGGTCCATCATAGAGACTCAGAGCAGAAGAGAAGACAAGATAAGATAATTCCTTCCATAAGTTTGATAACATCAAGAAGGCGGCTACTCGTGATGAGCAGTCGCCTTCGACATTTAAACACTAACAAACTTATGCTGAACGTTTCCGTTCTATGTAGATTATGAACCATTCCATCAAATAACCTATGACGAAGCAATAAAGGTGGAGGCATCCGTTTACATTATTCAACAGCATCGTGAAGATGATGAAGGGTCCAGCCTTCCTGATTGCATCTTTCCATCGTCCAGTCCTGCCCCACATCACACCGAAGACGGCGAAGAGAAACCCAGACAAACCCATCGTTGGCTCGTTGACGAACATCGGCAGATAACTGGCTGCTACGGCTACCGCAAAAGCCTTGACAGGAGAAATCCTGCCCTTGATCTGCCAGAGTACTAGCAGATTGATGGCAAGATGAAAGCCATTGACGTGGAAGAAGCTGTACAGTAGATGATTCTCCCAGGGGCATCCGTGATAGAAGCCTATGTGCCAAGTGCAAAGAACGATGCAGATGAGCGACAGAATCGCCTTCAATCTGAAACTATTCATGCTTACCATCCCTGTAACCTTTCCCATATCGCTTGCAATTATAGAAAATATCCTCAGCTGATCGAGGAGACAGAAAGAACTCGGGGGCTGGCTCTCCTACCAGAAACTGGCAGATGAAATGGAGCGACTGCCCGATAAACTCCTTCTTCTGAGATACTGCGTTCAATCTATCGAACAGAGAATAGTACATTCTCCTTCTCGGTTCCGTCATGGCATCCACCTCAGAGAAATCGCCTACCACCATCTTTCTGAGTTTCTCGAATGCCTGCTTGGGATTCACGTAATATCTCGGTGCGGGATGAGATACTATCTTTACCCATGCCTCCTTTGCGGTGTGGCAGGTGGGTGCTACCTCACGATAAGTCTTCATAAGGTCTTCCCGTTGCTTTTCCGTCAAGCTATAATTGGTTTTCGTCATACGCTTTACTCGTTAAATCGTACTGCAAAGGTACGAATAATCTAGAATACGTCCAAATAAATAATATATTTTAATATTTTGCTCACTTTTTATGGTTTTGTGCAGAAATCTTTTTATCTTTGCACCGACTGAAACATTTAGCTACCGTTTTCTGAGAAACAGCAACTGAATCAACTGAATTTACTTAAAAATGAAACAAGATGAAAAAGAGTATTGACAACGCTCTCTCGGAAGAGGAGGAAGCCTTAGTTATGGAAGGCTTATTGAGTAGGAAGATTTGGAGGTTCTATGAACTTCTATCAAAGTGGGCACCCATCCCATTGATGCTAGGCCACTGG
>CYGL01000231.1_pt1 | contig 28217 bp, 57 predicted proteins | sample 485531 | NCBI WGS metagenome assembly CYGL01 (sample SAMEA3497897, study PRJEB9818) | human gut metagenome | reverse complement strand
CGCCAGCGAGCAACGCCCCCGGGGGTTACGTTCTTGGCAGAGAAGTAACCCATTTTTTTATTGCCTATGAAAAAAAGACAACAAAAATTTTTCCGGGGGTTGGTCTCTTACGCCCCCGGAAAAAAAAACTAGTTGCGTTCAGACGGTGAGGATAGATGCTCTAACGCCTCCGCTATTTTTTTCTTCTATTTTATAATTATGTTCTAATAAATATTTCTTCAAAGAATTCCATTTTTTAGGAAATTGAATTTTTTCAATTAGCTCTTCTTTTTTCTTTTTATCAAGTGGAATCCCAAGATACTCTTCCGGCACATTCCATTCCTTCTCATCAACTTCTTTATTATTTCTTTTTGTTCTCTTCTCGTCATCTGCCTTCTTCGCATCATAGAGATACAACTGCTGTATATCTTGGCGTGGACGTCCAATTGCTTGTTGAATTACTATTTGATTCCCAATATGACAAATAAGTATTTGAACGGTAGGGTCAATTAAGTTCCAACCAGTAATATAAGCTTCGGTTAGAATTGCGTCTTGAACCCAAGAAGGAAGACATTGTTCTGATATAAGGTGTTGGCGCACCATTAGAGCTTCTTCACTCATTTTATATTTATCATTATGTAAAGAGTGAAGAACAACAACTTTCCTTCCTGTTGCCTCTATCATTTTTTGGAATTCTCTTGCTTGCTTTATAGATTGAACAAAAATAAGTCGTTTACAATCCGGATTTTGGCTAAATAATTCCGCGGGATTGGTATAGAAATATTTTTGTAGTATCTCATAAGCAATTAGTTTCTCATTGTATTCAACTACGTTAATATAGTCAGTCAGTTCTTTGTCTGTTTCAAATTGTTGTGGGGTTGCTGTCATCGCGACAACGTAAGCATTTGAATTTTGGCTCCATCGCTTTAATACTTCCATTGCTTTGTAAGAAGCACTTTCGCGAGAGAGCATGAAAGCAATAGTTTCCGGGGTAAAATCCGGATTATTCTTATACATTTTTGCTTGGTCTATTTTAGCATATTTGTATAAATTATGAAATTCATCCGCGATTATGAGGTCAAACATTTCAGACCAAATTTCATAGTTTTTCAAAAGCTTCCCAAACTTATGGTAGTTCATTAGATAGATTTTATCTTTCTGTTTTTCTCCCCATTCTTGAAATGGGCCTTCTTTTACAAGTTGTTCTTGTCCCATGTTTGTATCTATGAGGAATAGAACTCTTGATAAAGAAGAAACTTCAAGAAGAGTAGGCAGAGTCCGGGTAGCCATTGTGGTTTTTCCTTGTCCGGTTTTTCGCGCAAATAAGGGACATTGTTCCTTTTTGAAATTGCTCTTTGCGGACTACTTCACTCAAATAAGCACCTTCTTTCATAGGTCATCACTCTCTTGTAATAAATACAGTATTTTTTCATATACCGTAATTTTAGGATAAAACCGCTTTGACACCCAATCATTTACTGACTGTCGGGAAGCACCAACTCGCGCGCCGAACTCTTCGCGCGTAAGTCCGTTCCGCTCACAGTATTGAAGAATGCGGTTTGGTAATTCATCAAGTGGTATCCATTCCATTTTTATTTTCCTCCGTAAGATGATTTTCTCGTCTTCCGTAGATAAAGTAATTTTCATATCCTCTCCCTATACCTACTTTCCGCTTTATTATACCATAATTTTCCCGCGCGTTCAAATACTTTCCTTTCTCTCCAAATTGTGGTATACTAAACGGGGTAGGATATAGGAAATCCGGGGCTTACTTCAATCCCAGCTCCCCGGTCAGTTTTCAAAAATGAAATGCGGAATTTGGAAATGAAATTCTATTCTTTGTTAGAAATGAAATTGCGGAAGTCCTAATAAACGGACTTTGCGCCGTAGAGTCCAGAAACCTTCTTCCAGATGTGTTTGACACCACTTCAAAAATTTTTCTCTAACAGATAAACGAAGAGAAGCAAAATCATCGCTCTGAAGTGGCTTATTTTGCTTCCTAGGATACGTTTTTTCTGGTTGGAAAATTCCCAGAGAAGGAGAAGAAGAAATGCTTGGCTCGCCGCCCACCCCTTTTGTTGCTCCGCGCGCAAACGCGCTACCCCTCCCTTGCGGGAGGAGCGGTTGCTTGCGCTTTCGGGTTTCTAAATGATTGACATAGAGAATAAAGTGTGCTATACTTGAAGAGGAGAAGAATAATATGGAAAGAGGAGTAAAGATAAAACCATAAGAATAATTTATTCTAAACTGGAAGCTTTTTCCAAATCAAGAATATAGATTGGAGCGCGTGAATAATAAGGAGAAAATTCAAGCTCATCTTCTGTTTTATAGAATAGACCAAATGCCATTAGTTCTTTCTTTGCTTTGCCATAATCAGTTCCGTTATCTAAATAATATTTACAAAAACGTGCGCGAGAAAGAGGAATAAACTTCTCTTCTTTCCAATTATATTGTTCTTGAAATAAATAAACAAGAAAAGTAAAGGTTGCGGGTGAAGCATTGTGCCTTGTTAAAAAAGCGAACGTTTGCTTGATTGCTTCTTTATTTATTTTTCCTTTTATAGCGAAAGCGATTTGTCTATGATAAATTATATTCTTATTTGTGCGATAAATCAATTTTTACCTCCATTTGCGCGGAGCGCGTTTAGAATTATTTTATTATTATTTTTTCTTTTAGAAGAGAACACTTTTGGAAAAAGAGCAAAAGCTACTTATCTTGCTTTTGCTCTTTATAGAAGAGCCAATTATCGGCTGCCTTTTCTTTTTGAAAAAAGAGGTTGCTTATTTATTCAACTGTCCTTTTACATCAAACTTCATCTTCATCTCATCAATCTTCTTCAAGTACCCTTTTTCAATTAGCTCTTTCTCTCCAAGTGAAGCGGATTTTTGTTCTGGAATATTCCATAACTCCCGAAACTCTGCGCGTGAAAAATATCGGATATAATTATTCCGCTCTTGCGCTTTGAAAAAGCAATACAGATAAAGATTGAATGCCACTCTATTTAGACGTGCGCCCGCAGTTTGAATTAGATTGATTGCTTCATCCTTGATAAAGGGAACTTCATTTGAGTAAGTAAGAACTTTGGAGTTTTTTCTTTGTATGCCAAAGACTGGAAGTTCTCTATTATAACCTTGTTTGATAGAGTCGTAAAGTAGAAATCCAGTATGTCTCTAATTCATCTAGCTCTTCTTTCTTACATTCTTGAATTACTTCAAAAGTAAAGTCGTCAATGCTTGTACTTTCCGCGCGAGCATTTTCATACCAGCCCGGCATTGTTTGGTAGTTTTGTTTATGTTGTCGCCAGCGCAGAGCAATATCTTGGCTTTGACCGATATAGACTTTGTTGTTGTTTTTGTTTGTAATTTTGTAAATACCTGTAACTCGTTGATTTTCTCTCATTTATTTATTCTCCAATAAAAGTTGATTACCAAACCATTTTTTTGTATTTTGACTTCAACTTTATCAGAAGAAGGCAAAGTAATTTGCCATTTTGACTTCATTTCTATTTGGCTTGGCTTTTGTCATTAGAAATGAAACACCGGTTCCAGCTCCTCCGGTTGTCAAATATTTGACTTCCAGCTTTTTCAGGCGTAAGAAATCCCAGCTCCTTCGTGGTTTACGGAAACCCAGCTCCTCGCGCGGGCCGAAGCAAAACCCAGCTCCTTGGGCAAGTTCCAGCTCCCAGCTCCTCGGGCGCTTTCAGCGCCCGGAGCCCTACTGGGCGGACTCTCGTCCTCCCCTTGGTGTATAATTATTATAGCGCAATTTCCTACCCAAGTCAAGGATTTTAGTGTGGTAGCATGGTAAAGTGTGCGGGCGTAGCGGAGTGTAGCAAGTTGCACAAAATGTTAAAGGGAGGTTAGGGGAAAGAGGACGTACAGAAATTGATAACATATAATTAACTTGACTTTTCGCGCGGAGTGTGGTATACTTTAAGCGTAAGGAGGGAAACCAATGGATACGAATGGATTAAATGCTTTTCTTTATTTCTGCGATGGAATTAATTGCAAGGGTTGTCCTTTTGAAGGGGAAGAAAATTGTTCGTTAGTTTTTTCACATCTTGATTCTGAAGAAAAATTAGAAAAGCTGGAAGAAATGGTTCTTTTAAAGATAGAGTAATGGAGGGATATTAAGTAATGGAAAAAAACCTTTATTCAGAATTTCAAGATTGTTGCGATGCTTTTTTTGATTGTCCGTTTTGTCCACTCTATTCCCTTTCGGATGACATGCCTTCAGATTGTGAGGAAATCTTTAGATGTCTTCCAAAAAATCTTCAAACCGGGATTATAGAAAGAATGCGAGAAAAAATAACGGAATGGTCGGAGGAGAGGAACAAAAATGAATAAAAACCTTTTGCCTACATTTGACTTCCTTTGTTTTGAATACTGCGATTGCGCGAACTGCCCGTTTGATAAAGAATATCAGTATTGTTGGAAGGAATGCCAAGAAGAATTTCGGAATCTTCCTCTTGACGAACAAATAGACAAGATAAATGAAATGGCGAAGAATTTTGAAGGGAGTAAATAAAAAATGATTATTTCTTGGGAAACCGCGAAAAAAGCAATGGACACTCTCGCAGAACATTTCTATAACTACCTTTCTTCCTTTGTGGTAGAACTTGACCCGAATGACGAGGAAGCAGAGGAATGGCTTGTTGAACGCACAAATGAGTTTGTCCGTCTTGCCTTTCCTCCGCTGTGTGAAGAGATTGGGATTGATGGAATTGAAGAAGAGGAATAATCCTCTTCTTTGTTTTTATGTAAATAGAAATTGGACGCACAACAATTCTTTACAAAAAATAAACGCGGTTTCCCGCGTTTATTCATCCGTACAATATTGCGAAGCACAGAAAATCCCACTCGGCAGAGATTCTTTCTTTTCTATGGTGTTTGTAATCGTGATTTCTTCTTCTGGCACGAACTTTGTTTTTCCATACCATTGCTTCATTAGTTTGCCGTTCTCAATACAAAGAATACAATCTTTACAAATCTGAAAGAAAGTGTTTTTTCCTACCCAAACTCCGAACATTTCAATTCTCCTCCATGACTTTTATCTCAATGCTAATCTGGTCTTTCGTGTAAACATCCGTAATCATCTCATCTCCCGCAAGTACATCCTGCTTTCGGAGGTCTTCCATGAACTGCGAAATAGAGAGAGTAAAATTCGGCATACGAAATGCGCGACCGTCATAATAACAATCAGTAATGCTTCCGTCTTCATCATACTCAATGAGAGCGGAGCCTTCCGCGCAAATAATAAAAAGGCGATATGAGGTACGGAAGCCGTAAATTTCTTCCATAATAGAGTATTCATTACCCAGAGAATCTCTTGCGGCGATAATCTGCTTAACCTTCATTAGTCTTCAAAACTCCTTTCAGTCAGATAGATGAAATCTTCTACATAGTCCTCATTCTCAAGCTGGGTAAGAGCTTCTTCAATTTCATCGGTAGTCCAATTGTTAATTTCATTGACCCGCTCGCGCGCGAAGTCAAGTGCGTTTTCGTATGAGCGAAAGAAATGATACTCGTCGTGTCGCTGAACCCATACTTCCCAAAACATTTACTCTACCTCCACTTCATTAAGCCACATGAGACCCTCATCTGAGTGCCAATTTTCCTTAAATCGTTCTACTTCAGGCTCAAACGGGCCAAAGTCTTCATCCCAATACTTCTGAAATGTCTCCACAAAATAATCAAGCGCGAATTTCTTTGCGTCCTCTTCTCGCGCGAAAATCCGAACAATATCTTCCGTCAAATCCTGAAATACCCAAACGCTCTTCATAATGTTTGCTCCCTTCTGTTGATGTATATATTATAGCATGAGATAGGCTGATTGTCAATTTAAGAATTTGTTATATGATTTTGGACGTCCGAGAAAGATTTACGCCGATTTTACTCGGCGTACTTGTCCTCCCACACTAACGTACCATCTACGACGATTACTTCATCATCACTAAAAAAGCCATCAATTTCTCCGGTCATAAGATGAACGACCGTACTTTCGTCTTCGCCCGCAACTTTCATATAAATATCATCGCTTTCGGGATTGTGAAAAAGAGTGCCGGGTTTAAGTTCCCCAAAACAAGCGCGCTTTGATTCAGTTCTCTTTTCAAACTTCATTTGCTTCTTCCTCCATTTCGTCCTCAATTTCTGCGAAAACTTCGTCCATATAGGCAAAAAGTTTTTCCATCATAGCATTATGCTCTGCCCGGATACGTTCGCGAATTGCTTTAGAAATCTGTCTCTTCCGTTTATTCATTCTCTTCTTCTTTCCCCTTGTGCTTGATTTTCGGGTTCTTCTTCTTGTTCGGAATAACTTGAGTGGTGGGGCGAATATCGCCCCATCCTTTTCTCGTCTTACGGTCAGCTTCCCAAGAAAGTTCCGTTGCGGTTTTACTCGTCCTCATCTTCATACCTTGCTTCCTCAAACTGGCGAGCCATCGTAGCGCAAACCTCAAGTTGCTTCTGTTCGTCCAAGGTATCAAAATCCATTTGGTCATACGGGTTGCCGCAGTAGCAATCACCCTGAAAGCGGCACTTCTCGCAATCCGTATTATTACAGAACACATTGAAAATCTCTTTGAGCAAGTCCGAATTGGAGTACTCATAGCGCTCAATCATGGCGTAAACATCTTTTTTGATGTGCGCTCGTGCGTTTGCTTCCGTGGGGTAGAAAGTCGGGTCAGTGAAATACCTGTTTTCTCCGTCTGGGTTATGGTAGTGAATGATGAAATACTCTTTCATGATTTTGTCCTCCCTCATTTGCTGAATACATTATAGCATGAATCGCGCAATTTGTCAAGTTAAGAGTTGGTAAACAAAATGCGGACGTACAATTTCAACTTTACAAAAAAAAAAAAAGCGCCCATTACTGGGCGCTATCTACCATTACAAAAATCTGGAAATCATTATAGTTGTTGTAAATGTTCTCTGAAATATCCTGCGTAGTGTAGGGCGAAAGAATGTAAGCATTACTATTATTATCAGAGTAAATCAGCATAGTGTAGTTACCATCGCACATTTCGGCGAAACTACAAACCGCAATACGGAACGCATTATCATATTCAGTGGGATCATCTTCAAAAGTTTCGGGCTTGACTTCCCAGTATTCAAATTTGTAATCCGCGCGCTTCCACGCAATCAGCATAGATCCATTGTCCTCAACGAAAGTAAGTGTTTCGGCGGGAACATCAAGTCCAAGCGCGTCTTGCGACGATACAATGGGCTTTTCGCCGACTACCGCTTCAACAGAGAGCGAAACTGGGTAAGTCTGTGTCGCGGCGAAAGCGGAGAACGAACCGAACATCATAATGACAAGCAGAACCGAAATAAACTTCTTCATTTTTTTCTTTCCTTTCTTTACATAGACTTCACAAAAAGGGTTGCTTCTTTCATCCCTTTATGCGTTGAAGAGGGATAAGCCACTCGCGCGGAAACCGTCTTATTGAGAAGGCAAGAAGGAATTTCCTTTGGCTTGCCTTCAAAAAGGGACTTCATGGTCGCATGATTGACAATGGAGACGGAACAAATTCGGTCATAATTGGAGAGCGTGGACTTTACATTCATTTTACTCTTCCTCCATATCTGTGTATTGATGCCAATAAGTTGTGGATTCATTAAAACCAGCAAGAATGCCACGAACGCGCCTGAGTTCGTCTAGCTCAATCAACTCGTCCGTGTCCGCACGAATAATGCGGTCGGTATGACGGAGTTCAAGAGCTTGTTCTATTTTCTTAATGAGTTGCGTGGCTTCTTGAAGGGTCTGAAGTTCTTTGTCCGTGACGGAAATGGTGGTAAAATTAACAGTATTGAGCATCATTGGCTTTTCCCTCCCTCATTTGATGTATTTATTATACATCAGGATTGAGGTTTTGTCAAGTTAATTCCTTATGAAGAAGTTGCGGACGTACAGAAAACATTTACATAAAATTACCCTTCTTTTTAAGAAGGGTTAAAAAGGCTCCGGAAAAGGTTATCAAGATATTCATAAAGGTCATCAATCATGGTTTCAATTATTTTAGCGGGAGGAAAATCCTCAACCTCAATAGCGTTCTTGAGATAAAACTCAATTTCTTCTCGGGCTTTGTCACGGTCTTTTCTTACGTCCGATAGCTTAAAGATGTTATCATTAAATTGTACTGAACAAAAATCCTCAAAGTCAATAGAACAACCCTCATAGACAGTAATTTTCCATTTATAATCGCGCCAAGTAGTAATATCCATTATTGAATTATCCTCCCTTTTTTGATATACTTATTATAGCATATTTGATTAGGCTTGTCAAGTTAAGAATTAATGAATAAAAAACGAACGTCCAATTTATTTTTACATAAAATTAAAGAAGGGGATTACTCCCCTTCCTGTTCCTTTTCCTTCTTCTTTGCGCGCTTCTCTGCGTCCTTCCGTGCCTTCTCAGCGCGCTCCTGCTTACGCTTTTCTGCCTTGTCCTTCTTCTCCTGCCACTGGGCGAGCTTCACGTCCAGTTTCTCCTGCGCGGTCATATCTTCATCTACCGCGCCCGCGACAAACCGAACTTCGCCGAGACGCTGAACGCCGTTGTCATCCTCTACAATGATGTAGAAAGACTGATTGCTTCCCTGAATGAAGTCGGGGTTGTCCTTAATACCGAGACGGTTCATCATAGCTTCGCGAACGGTGGAATCAGTGATAGCCTTAGAAATAATCATATACGTTTCCTTTCTCTCTTGGGTTTGATAAGTGTTTTCCTTCACTTGATGGTTATATTATAGCATGAGTTCAGGAATTTGTCAAGTTAAGATTTGATTAACGGTCGTAAATTGCCTTTACTTGAAATGAATGCGGATACGCTTCATTCATCACTTGAAACCAATTATTATATTGACTATTTACAAAGAAAACAATACTTTGAGGAATTCCGAACAATTCATAATAAACTACAATCAATTTACTTCCTCCGTTTCTGAATATATTATACCAGAAAATTTGAAAATTGTCAAGTTAAGAATTCGCGAAAAGAAATTGTACGTCCAAGAACAGTTTACAAAGAATTAACCTCCCTTTTACAGGAGGTTAATCAAACGTTTTATGTAATTTTCCAATTTCCTTCTATAAGAAGTACCTTTTTCGTAACATTCCTTTCTTTCATCCATAACATTTAGTACTTTTCTAATTCGTTCTTCTTTCGCGTTTTTCTGCGCTTCCAGAAATTCAATAGTAGTGCCAAGGTTACGAAATGGAAAAGGTTCAATTCCCACGGATACCGCATGACGCTTCAACATTCGCGCAAGAAGTTGCGCTTCAATTTCCGCATCATTTAGGGCTGTATGTGCTTCTTCAAAACCGTAATTTTCCGTCAAGTACCTGAAAGAAGTTTCTGCGCTTGTTTTGAAAAATTCCCCGGAAGCACTCAACATATCTCCATCAATGCAAGCATTTTTATATTTTACCGTATTGATAAAATGTTCGCAAGCCATACCCCATACATCAAAAAGCGGATACTCACTCCCTCGGAAGTTAAAGACGTTCGGGTTATATTCCTTTTCGGGATTTTTCTTGTATGGTTTGTTCGCAATGTTCCAACAGATAGTTCGCTGGATTGCCTCCCATTCCTGATAATTCGGTGAGTAAAGTTTGGAAATGTAAAGTTCTGTGAAGGGAATCGCCTTCTTGAAATCAAATGCGCTATTATAAGCACCAACGAAATTCACTGTTTTCAAGTCGCGTGAAAATTCTTCCATAGCTTCGTTCCAATTCATTAAGCGTGTTTCTCCACGCTTCAACATTTCAAGATAGATTGGACGCTTATCTGCGTAATAAGCTGTGTTAAAAATTTGAGGGACTGCGAAAGTTTCTGTAATGAGTGCTTGAAACTTTTTCAGAATGTTCCCGCTCCGGTCAATAATGACGTATGCGAAATCGTATATAAGCGGACGCGCGATTGCGATTTTCTTTTTCTTTTCCATATCGCCATTCGTAATTTCGTTTGCGATTGAAAGGGTTGCCGTTTCACAATCAAGCACCAAGTAAGAGAGTTTTTTTCCCATCTGGTTTTCATCCTTTCTTCGGTCTTTTCCTTGACCTCATACCTATTTTATCATACGATACCTATTTTGTCAAGTTAATTTCTTGTAAACCAAACTTGGACGTACACTTTCTCTTTACAAAAAAATAACCTCTGGTTTACCAGAGGTGATTCATTGCGTAGTCAATGATACAAAGTTTTCCATGAAGAAATCCGATGTTTCCTTCGTGAAGGTCGCAAATTTCGTCTACGAAAGATTGCTCGTTGTAGGTGAGTTCATCATACCATCTTCTTGAATGTTTCATGTTTGCGTATACGCTTGCGCGAGGATAGATATAGAAATTCATTCTCTTATACTTGAACCGAGTGGGCTTTGCGAGAAGATATTCCATTCCAGAATCGCAAGCGTAATCGTAAAATTCCATTTCCTGTTCACATCCGCCATATGTGTCGGGACAGCCAGTATCAATCTTGATAACGTAGTCGCTCGTGATAATGGCAGTTCGCGCCGCGCCTTCTTCAACTTTAACTCTACGGCGCGGATGAAGAGAAAGATATTCCGCGACAATATGACGAACACCATAGCTCTTCTCAAAAGTGTTCTTGCCTTTCACCTCGTAAAGCTCTTTGATGAAATCCATTGCGCGTTCTTCGTAAGTTCTCATTGGATTATCTCCCTTCGGTTTGCTTTCTGAGTATATTATAGCATGAGATAGTGTAGTTGTCAAGTTAAATCTATATGAAGGAAAAGTGGACGTCCAAAAAGGGTTTACGAACTTTTAACTTGACTCTTCTTAAAAAGAATGATAAAAACAGGCTTGCGCCTGTTTAATCAAGTTCTACTTGTTCAATCCTATACTGATAAATTTTGCCGTGTTCTTTTGTCTCGGCGCTCCATTGTTCATCTCCAAGAACATTTCTGTATTTCCATTTGCTTCTATAAATACCCATAAGCCTCCCACCATTGAAAGCCTTTTCAAGGGTTGAATATGCCTTAATGGCTGTATATTCGTGAGTTTCAGGGCTGTAAATGGTGAGTGTGTAAATATTTTTCATGGGATTTCCTCCTTCTCTTGATGAATATATTATAGCACGTTAGGCGTAAAATGTCAAGTTAAGAATTAACGGACGTCTAGAAAATGTTCGCAAACTCTTAACTTGACTTTTCGCGCGGGAAAGTGTATAATATAGACATCAAGAAAGGGGAGGACATTCAAATGAAAATGTTTGCTTTTTACCTAATTTATGTCAACGCAATTGCGAATAAGGAAGAATCCGAGCATGGATTTGTCTGTGCGGGAGATTTGGCAGAAGCAACGGCGAAGATTAACAACATCTATAGAGAAGAGATTGAGGAAATTCGGCTGACGATGTACGAAGGATTTGACCTTGGTGTCATTGAGAAGGACGCGCTTGATTCGGCGCAGGAGTGGTTTCAGAGAATGGAGCAGGCGTAAGCCTGCTTTATTTTTTTGTAAAGAGATAAAGGACGTACAAAATGGGTTTACATAAAAATAAAGAGGATTATTCATCCTCTTCAAGAAGTGCGTCAATAAACTTTTTCTTTACCTGAAGGAACCAGCCGCGTCCAACTTCCGTTTTCGTGCCCGCGCGTTTGAGTTCTGCTTTCTTATCAATGGAAAGCGCAAAGTTCATAAGGTCATCAAGCGACATTTTCTTCAGAGCATCCCATGTCAAACCAATTTTCGCAAGTCGTTCGTTTTGAATATCTTCGCCAGACTTATACTTAATGCGTTCATCCGCTCTTACATTATTGAATGTACGAAGAAGGAAAATAAGTGCTTTATTTTGAGGAAGCTGAAGAATAATAGAATTGTAGTGAAGAATGATATTGTAAAGACGTTCGCCGTAAGACTTGAATCGTCTAATAAAGCTATCTTTCTCTTCGTTTAATTTATGAAAGAAAACTTTACAATAAGACGGAGAACATTCATAATGGTCTTCTCCACGGTACTTATGTAGTCTATCATCATCCCAAATAGAACAAAACTGCGTCATATAATTATGAAGCAAATCTTCCATTGCAAGCGCGTAAATTTTATTCAAGTTCGGGTCGGCGAACTTCTTTTCAAACGGATAATAAAACTGGACGATAAAATGCCCATCTGCGTTCTGGTCAATCTGAAGCGCACGATGGCGAATAGAGCCAAGCGTTTGCCCCACCTTAATAGTAAGCATATCGTCATAACAACCAATGTAAAGTCCGCCCTTAACATCCTCGGAAACCCAGTAGTTATTATCCTTCAACATTTTATTTTCTCCTTGCTTTCATTTGATGTATACATTATATCATAGAGAAGAGCAAATGTCAAGTAAACTTTTTATGAAGTAAAGATGGACGTACATCTCTTTTTTACATAAAATTAAAGAGCGCTTTCGCGCTCTTCTCACTCCCAGAAGGATTCATTTCTATCTGCGTTGCAGAGAATTTCTGTGATAACATTACAGGCGCAATTCTTGATACCTCTTTCAAAAACATTTTCTACGTCCTTAAATCCTTCAGTATTCTTTACGAGTGCTGTAATGTGAGGGTTCACGGCAAAAAGTTCTGCGCGATTGCTAATAAAATAGGGTCTATGGTTGTAATAAGAACGGTCTCCCTGTTCCTTAATACGCTGAAGAAACACGTCTTTCTGATAAAGAGGAAGGTTCAAGAGAGTAGCAATATTGTTATAATTCTCAATGAAAACCATTTCTACGGGAGTAAGGTTTTCTGCGTATTCGTCAAGCAGTACCTGCTTACGGACTCTCGCGCGAATCTGTTCCACGGACGCGACATTTTCAAAGAAGAGTACTCTGGAAGCAAAACTGGTTCCAAAAGTATAATGGTAAATCTCGCGAGTAATTCCACGATTTTTCAGAACAGAAGCAAAACAGTTAGAGTAGTGCTTAATCACGGCGTCAAAATTAGTCATAATGTTCCTTTCTCTCTTGGGTTTGTTCTTGGACTTTTCCTTGTCCTTTTGATGTATTTATTATAGCACAGGGTAGGCAATTTGTCAAGTAAAGATTTGGAGTAGAAGAAATGGACGTCCATAAAAGATTTACAAAAAATTAAAGGGCGGTAGAACCGCCCTTCGGGTTATGCGATAGCCCACTTCGCGCTGGGCTTGCCGTCAATCTTGTTGACCTTACCTTCCTTATTCAGTCGGGAAAGAGCGCTAATCAGCTTGCCCTTGGTTTCCTTGTTCTCCTCGTTCCACTCATGTGCGTCAAAGAAATCAGCCACACTAATGGGTTCTTCATGCTCGGACAGGAAAGAAAGAACTTTCGCGTCATATGCGGTGTTGTCAACCTTCTTGGAAACGGGGTTCTCGGAACGCTCGGCGCGCTTCTTCGCGTTCTCCGCTTTCTTCGCTTCCTTTTCGGCGAATTCGGTTTCTGCCTTGGTAACCGCATCTTCGTAACAGAAAGCCTTTGTCTTATCGGTGCCAATCCAGAGGGGAACGCCAACGGAAATCTTCACTTCCTGCGGATGACCTTCCGGCGCGTTAGTCATGATATAGAGGTCGTTAGTGTGAGGGACGCGACGAATCAGACCCGGGAAGGTGGCTTCAAGAGTTTCAATGATGGGTTCACGGTACTGGGCGCGGAGGGCGTTCATCTCTTCAATCTTCATAGGGCATTTTCTCCTTCTGGTTTAGAGTTTTCCTTCTCTTGATTACGTACTTATTATAGCACGTTTTGTTAGGATTGTCAAGTTAAGACTTTATGAAGTTGCTTCGCTTGGGTCTGGCAGTTAGTAGGAAGGTAAAGGACATCGCTTTCTACTCTCTCGCCTTTCAAGTGACTTGTTGTTCGTCCTCTTGACAAGAATAAGTATACCAGAAAATAGGTGAATTGTCAAGTTAAGATTTTGGAAAGTGAATTTGGACGTACTGAATCTATTTATATAAAAATAACCTTCCCGAAGGAAGGATGGTTGTCCACCCGAGACTCGAACTCGGACTATGCCTTGTTAGGGCTTCCGGCTTATTGGTGACGAGGTGAAGGTTTGAACTTCATATCCCAGAATGAACCCGTCAAGGCCGTGCCTCTCACCGATTGAGGTAGTGGACAAAATGGTGTCGCGAGTGGGATTCGAACCCACACTGAACGGATTTTGAATCCGTTGCCTCGGCCGATTGGGCTACCGCGACTTACGGAAGGGAACTTTCGTTCCCTTTCAACATAACTATTATACAGGAAATTGCGAAGAAAGTCAAGTATCGTCCTTCCAAGAATTCTTCACTCTCCGGAAAACACCCGCGAAAACATTCAGTCCCATATAAATTGCGAACGTTCCCCAGTACGAGAATGTCGGGGCGTTCAAGTGCGGGGCAATCGTATTCCAACCCCACATGAGGAAACCAGCACCAATGAAGCGACATGCGATAGTGCCAATGAAATAACCAATCTTGAATGCGATGCTCTTATCATTTTTCATTTTGTCTTTCCTCCGTTCATTTGATGTATATATTATACCATCCGCGCGCGGAAAAGTCAAGTTAAGAATTTATGAAGAGATTGCGGACGTCCAATATTTGTTTACACAAAATTAAAAGAGCGCTTTCGCGCTCTATGTTAATTCCAGAATTTTTCGGCAAACGTTGCACGATCGAGAACTGCGGTAACTACATCGCTGGCAATACCCTTGACTTCATCGCGGAACTTTTTTCTTGCTTCTTCAACCATGTCATATTTTTTAGCAAGTATCGTAATAAAGTAATTCGGAGTAAAGTTCGCTACACGATTGCTGGTAGCTTCACGTCTATACCAAGGAATTCTTTCATCGGAAAGCTGTGTGAAAAAGAGTTCTTTTTCATAAAGCGGAAGACGCAATGCGGTTGCGAGTCCGTTATAGGTCTGCAAGAAAATTTCTTCCACCGGAGTAAGAGTTTCCGAATATTCCGTTTTCATAATTATTTCGGTTACAGCATCACGAACCGATTCAATACCTTCTGTATTTTCAAAGAAAAACATTCTTGCGGCGAAACTTGTGCCAAGTACGTTTCTATACATCTTCTGATTAAAGCCTTCTCTCTTCAAATCGGTAGAGAACTTTTCAGAGTAGAAATCAACGAGAGAATCAAAATTAGTCATAGTTTTCCTTTCTTCGTGGGTTTATTTTTGGGTTTTTCCTTACTCTTTTGATGTATTTATTATAGCAGGAAGTGGGCAAATTGTCAAGTTAAGATTTGAAGTAAAAGATTCGGACGTACAGAATAACTTTACATAAAAATAAAGCGCTCATGCGCTTTAACAATGGCTTCCTCCACAAGAACTCCCTCCACAATAACTAAAAGGACGAACTCCACAAGGATTTATTCCACAATATCCACCATAAGTATACGATGATTCGTATCTTGACTGGTTGTTTCTTTGATTAGAAGAAAGCATTCTGTTATAATGCATCAGGTTTTCGGAAGAATACTCCCAATCCAGTAAAACTTCTCCATTCGGCTCAACTATAACATCGTTGTACTCATAGTAGTTTCCTCTATCCAAGAGTGTATTTTCAAAACCTCTATGATAACGAATGCTTAAATCGCCCTTTACATGAACTTCCGTATTGCAAACATTGCATCCTCCGGAATACCAACCATTATATATATTTCTCAATCTGTCAGTAAAACCATTAGGTTCGCGCAAATCCCTTTCAGTCTTTATTTTACGGAAATCTTCTCGGAAAGATACGCTATTTACTTTGTGATTTTCCCACCTGTTTACTATCGCTTCAATATCAACGTCTTTATAAAGAACTACGTTGATACGAACGGAAGTAATTGACGCAAGTTTTTCAATTTGTTCGTCAGTTGCGATATTATGAAATAGTTTACAATCTTCTTCATAAGTCGCAGAATGGCGCGAAATATTTACACCTTTGATTTTCTTTTCACTTTTGACAAGCGTATAAAATTCTTCAAAGGTAGACGCAAGCAAAGTCGTGTTAATATAAACGTTTTTGCTTTCAGGCACGATGTTAATAAGCGAAGTTAACTTTCCAATGTTCGCAGACGGTTCACCACCACTAAATACTACATCTACAATGGGAGTGTCGTTTTCACAAAGTGCATCATACATTGCGCGAGCAACGCGAGCAAAGTTAGGCTTTTCTTTCTGATACTTTTCTTTCGCAGTGCAGAAAGGACAAGTATTCGGGCAATCATACGGAACCTGAACGGTAAGCGCAAGATTAGAGCGTCCGCACACATAATTCTTCATTTTCTTCCATCCATTCGTTGATATAAGTATAGCATGTATTGGATAAAAAGTCAAGTTAAAAATTCATGAAGAAAATATAGACGTACAGAATTAAATAACAAAAGGATAACCTACTGGTTATCCTTCTTGTAAAAATCAATATCTTTTTGGCAACTTTCTATTCCTTCGCAAACCTCTTTATCATAACCTTCAATCTCATATTCCTCCAAAAGATATTGATATACATCGGAAGTAAATTTACGCCACTTTTTGAGGTTTCGCGCGAAGTTTGAGAAGGAAATCTTATCAACGCCGATACAAAAAGAATTATCATCCCAGAAGAAAATGAAGCGCTTGAAGTTACGCGGTTTTTCAAACCACTTGCGAAATTTCTCTTTGTTAAATTCTTTTGGCTGAAAGGCTTCTTTCGTTTTCTGATAAAGCCAATAGGCAAAGTAGATTGGGAAAAGAAGAATCCAAAGCCAAAGTTTGTTGTGGTCAACCTTCATTCCGAGTAGAGTATAGTAAGCGGTTTGACTTGCCTTCCGTTTTCTTTGAGAACGAATACGATCAATCTTCTTTTCCATCTATTCTTCCCCCTTTATTCTTTCACCAAAAACAATCATCTCTGTCTTTGGAAAATAATACTTATAGTATCCTTCTTCTTTCTCGTTGACTGCAACCCATTCCTCTTCAATACGTTCAGGAATTTTTACAAAAATATAGTCGTTTTTGAGTGCTTCAATATCCCTGCTTTGTATTATTCCATAAAAGTAATTTTCTTCATCATACATCAGCCACATTTTCGTTTTCTCCTCTCTCATTCCTTGACTGTATTATACCATAGTTGGGGCTAGAAGTCAAGTTAATTTTATATTGCGTGGGGTTGTACGTCCAGAAGGGGTTTACAATAAAATAACAAAAGGCGGGGTTTCATTTGAAAATGAAATTCAAATTCAAAATGAAATCCTGCCTGTTCGCGCGGAAATGAAATTATGCTTTGGTGTTCTTCAGAACCTTATCTGCTTCTGCCTTGCGCTTTCGCGCCCGTGCTTCCTTCCGCGCTTCCTTTTCTTTTTCTTCTCGTTCTTTCTTCTCGCGCTTCCTCTGGTCATCTTCTCGCTTCGCTTCAAGCGTTGCTTTATACGCGTTTGCTTCTTCGTACATATCGTATTCTTCGCCATCTGCGTTTTTGCGCGGAGTAGACAATTTAATCTTGAGACAAGTTTCATTGCCTTCACAGTCAAGTTCGGGAACGCAGAAGGTGAAAGGCTCTACCTCAAGAACATTTTCTTCTCCATAAACTTGAACCAGTGAATCTTTGATAGTCTCGTTCCATACTCTCATCTTGAGTTCATTTTCGCGCTGAATCTTATTCATGTTGGCATTCCTCCTATCTTTTCTATAAAAATTATAGCACAACTTGCGGAGGTTGTCAAGTTAAGTTTTTGTTAAGTACTATTGGACGTACTGCTATAAATAACATAGATATAACCTTGACATTTAGTCAAGGTCATAGGTAATTTTGTTTCCCTCTACATCTTCCATAGTATCGTCTGTTTCGTAGTTATAATAAGAAGGAATATAGACTGTAGGAAAGAGTGAATCTATTTTACTATAAAGGTTATGAACATTTTCTTCCAAAAGTGTATCCGTCATTCGGAGAAGCTCCAGAACTGCGCGAAAACGAGTTTCAAAGTTTTCATCTCTTGTCTTTTTGAGAAGTTGCTCCGCGATTTTATCATCAACTTCGCAACCAATTTGAATAGGTAAATTGACGTTTCTATAAATACGCATTAGTCCATCCACTCCCTAATAATTTCGTCCAAGTGTTCCATCAACTCGCCGTCCATAGGGTCAATCGCAAGCCCGCCTGCACGTTTCCATGCTTCGCGCACTTCTGCGTTATCATCAACCAGAACTCCACGTTTTTCTTTCCTTACAACTGAATGCTTCGGTGTTCCATACTTTACAACATGAATTTCATCAAGTGAATTAAACAGGTTCATGTCTTTAAGCCAATCAATTTTCGCGCGACGAATATTTCTATTATATTCTGCGCTTGCGTCTTTGCTTCCCCAAGAGATAACGCCCACGACCGCGCCGAGAGAGCGCATGGTTTCAAGACGTATCCAAATATCATACAGAGAGAAAAGAGGTTCTGCTTCACGATAAGGGGAAGTATCTTCCGCGCGCAACTTATCAAGCCAATTAGGAACACCGTAAAGGTCGGCGATAGTGCCGTCCATATCCCAAAAAATTGCTTTCTTCATTTTCATTTGCTCCTTTGCTTTATCTGTATGTATTATAGCACAGGAAGGAAGAAAAGTCAAGTTAATTCTATGTTATGTAATTTAGGACGTACAAGAATAGATAACGAAGAGTTTACTTACTCTTCGTCTCTCCAATTGATAATCATTCGAGTCCAAACAGTAGGTTCAACTGCGGAAGGGGGAAAGAAGAAAATTTTATACCCACGAGAAGTAAAAAAGTTAATGGCAATACATTTATATTCTTCTTGATAGATTTCTTTAATATTCTTACAAGAAAATCCCGAGGGGTAAAGAAGATGACAATGACATTCAAAAAGCCCTTGACTTGAAGAAACAGTAATTGCGCGAAGGAACTTTTCTTTATGCTCTTCAAAGTTTTTCTTTGCGAGTTTCATGGTTTCTTCATTGTTCTGCTTCATACTTTCTCGGATTTTCTTCGCAGACGGGAACTTCATTGTTTTGCCCTCCATTCATTTTCTATCTATATTATATCCCAGTTCCAGCTCCAAGTCAAGTTAATTCTTTGTTAAGCCAGCTCCAGCTCCCAGCTTTCTAACCAGCTCCCCAGCTCCCGCACTCTGGAACCAGCGCAGAGTAGGCACTTCAAAGGACGGGCAGAAGTCCTTCTTCTCGTTCTCTTTACTCATTCTCAACCTCTCCTTTACTTATTCATAACATTTCTTTTGGCGCAAGAGTTTACCTAATCTTTACATTCTTCTCTGCCTTGAATATCCCCACTAACTATTATACCATAAAAATCTAATTTGTCAATAGTTTTGAGCAATTTTTTTCTGTTATTTTTATGTTAGGGAAAATTGGACGTACAATTTTAGTAAACATACATTTTACATTCAGAGGGGTTGCTAAATGCGAGCGAATGTGGTATAATGGTTCCAGAAAGTGAGGTTGATTCCTATGGTCGTTACCGTTGACGTTTTCTTCCGTGTGGTTGCCCTCGGTGAGTGCGAGTTCCTTTTCCGTGAGACGCGGAACTTTCACGGCGTTCCTTCCGAACAGGAGTTCCGCGAGTGGCTTTCTGTTGGCTCGTGGTGCGCGCTGGCTTCCGATTTGGAAGCGTCCCTTCCGGGTGTAGAGTTCTACTCCATAGAGCAGGAAGATTATTCCTGCGAAACGTGGGAAAGAAGGAGATAATCCTTCTTTTTTTATTTCATGTAAAGAAAAATTGTACGTCCATTTTTTATACGCATATATTTAACATTAGAACCTATTGACTTCTATTCTTGAATGTGTTATAATTATATCAGAAAATAACGAGAGGGGATTTCAACCATGATGAACTATGAACACATTGACCGGGCTACCGCGCGCAAACTTTATAACTCTGGCGAATGGGTTTATTTCCTTCCTTCTAAAGTGACGCCGAATAATCCTTGGATAAACCCGATAGGTTTTCGGAAAGAAGATGTAGAATTGGACTTTGATGTTTTGGTTGAAAGTGTTAAATCTAATCCATATGAATACTGCAAGGCATTCGGGCGATATGTTAAATTCTATGTAAGCGGAGAGTAAAATCTCCGTTATCTATTTTTGTACGTTCAATTTATGTTTACAAGAAAATAACCGGCAAGCCGGTTATTCAATGTAGAAGGCAGGATAACGTCCAGTCTCATTACAACAATAGTAATAAGCGAATGAGTTCACGAATGTATCAAAGTCAATCAGTTCATTCTCATATGTTCCCGCATTCATTAACAGTCCACGTTCGGGACGCATGTTGCACGCCGTAATCCAAAACGTTTTACCTTCATTGAATAGTTTCCGCGCGACCCGCTTGTTAATCCGTTCCATAGTTCAAACCTCTTTTCTTTATCTTGTACCTATATTATACACCCCATATAATAAATTGTCAAGTAAAATTTGTGGAAAGAAAAAATGTACGTACAGAATTTGTTTACACAAAAATAAAGTAAAGGGTATTAACCCTTTACTTCGGTTTTTGTTGCTTCCCAATAGCCGCTCACACTTGAACACTTTTTTAGCATGGCATAGTGGCAATCTTTCCATTCGGGATTTTCTTCCTTCTCAAAGGCGTTTACAAATTCCTTGACTGCATCAAACGTTTTGAAAACGTTCACATAGTGATAATGCACATTGCCGTATTCGTCGGGAATGAGACGCTTCAGAATCCAAACCTTCATAGTAACAACCTCCCCTTTCTCTATGATATAATTATATCATAGTCGCGCGTGATTGTCAATAGGTTTGTATGTAAATTGTTTATTATCTATTTTTGTACGTCCAGAAAAGTTTTACAAAAAAATAAAGGAAGCTTTATGCTTCCTTTGGATTCCATTCAACGGCTTCAAAATTCTTGAAGTAGAAGCCGCGCATTTTTGCGGAGTAACTCGGTTCGTTCACTTTCCCGATGGAGACGAAAAGGCAATCGGAAAATTTCGCCTTCTGTTTAAATCGCTTGATAATCTTCAATGCCTGCTTCGCCGTCTTCGCGCGATAGATGTTTGACTTGCCCATGACCATCCAATCAAAAGTGTACTGCAACATAAGAGATACCGCCTTTCCTTAATTTCTGTATACATTATACCATGAGCGCGCGAGAATGTCAATACCCTTTATGTAAATTGTAGATGAAGAAATTTTGGACGTACAGAAATAATTTACATAAAAATAAAGTAGAATGACCTTTCGGTCACTCTACCACTTCAAACACTGGATGAGAGTTCGTCCAAAACTGATAATGCCAAACGTAATGAATGAAATTTTCTTCTGCTGGAATTGGCTTTCCAATGTATCTCAGAGCCTCCTTGGTTCTACGAACCTTTTCGCGCGAGTTGATAATAACCGTCTTGCCTTCCTTAAATGCCTTGTATGCCTGCTGAATATCCATGAGTGAAAATCCCCTTTCGTTTCTTTATGTATATATTATACACCCGAGGGACTTGTTTGTCAATAGGTTAGAATGTTAATTTTACATTGAGTAAAATTGGACGTACAATTTTGGTTTATTTACTTTTTACATAAAAAGGTATTGACTTCTTTTCTTCAATGTGGTATAATATACTCAAGAAATAAAAAAGAGGTTGATGTTATGTTCTATCTGTTGACGGTGAATTACTTTATTGTGGATGGTAACGACCGCTGGACGCTTACAGTGAAGAAGATTTTTCCTTCCTATAAGATGGCGAGCGAATGGACGCAAGACCGCCCGAGGATGAAGAAGGAAGCACATAAGCGTCTTACCATGGAACGTCCGTGGGTCGTGGAAGGTTGGAGCAACGTAATTGAAAAGGTGGAAGGAGTTGGGTTCTAATGATGATTTACGTCTACACGCTTACATTTGCTATTAACAAGAACGGCGAAGGTTCTGCCGCAAGTGTTTCTCGTGCGTTTGTAAGCCGGGAAAAAGCGGAAGAATGGTTGATTGATACGCCTGCCCGCGCGAAAGAAGTGCTGGAAAATGCTGGCGAAGGTTGGAAGATTTTACATTGGTTCCCGAAAGTCTCTTGCCACGTCATGAATTTGGAGATGTGAAGAAGGCGAAAGCCTTCTTTATTTTTATGTAAAAGTTTTTTGTACGTACAAAATATGTTTACATACAATTTACTTGACAATTCTTTTCTTCTATGTTATACTATATACAACGAAAGGGGCGAAAGACATGGCGAAGGATTGGGTGGAACGGGTTCTCACTGGTATTTTGATTGTTTCAATTCTGGCAATTCATTTTTTCATCGGGGATTTCCTTTTTGGCAGGCACGAAGTGGAGACGTACACGGTAGACTGTGAAGTCCTTACAAAGTATGTAAAGGACGGGGAAGGTTGCTATATTTCATTCCAAAATGATGAAGTACACGGGGATTGCTTCATCAAGTATGAAATGTGGCAAAAGCTAAACGAAGGGGATTGGGTTGAAATTGAAATTAGGGAATTAGAAAACTATTTCAATTCGTGGGCTGAATATGAAATGGTGGGGTTAGCGTAAGAACGCTAACCTATTATTTTTATGTAAAATGAAATTGTACGTCCAAAATAAAATAACCCACTTTTTACAGTGGGTATCTTTCGTATGCTGAAACTTTGCGTGCTTCCTCATATTCTTCTCTGGTAATTTCCTTCCCTGAAAAGAATCCGATTTTTGCGTGGTGCTTTACCGATGGCATACGTCGCGCGGCGGCGAGCGCGGAAACCATATCTTTCGCTTTGAAGTAGAACGTAATTTCTGCGCTCTTATATGTGCCAACGTGCCCACGCGGAACTGAAACTTTGAAATATGCCATACCATTTACCTTCCTTCTTTTTTCTTTGTCTATATTATATCATATAAGGGGTAGGAAGTCAAGTAAATTGTTTGTAAACAAATTCCGAACGTCCAAAATAAATTCATATTGAAATAACATTGGAAGGGGTTGACATTCAATCCGCAATTTGTTATGATATACACATCAAATGAAAAGGGGTTGGATTTCAAATGTTGACTATTCAGGAAGCGTACAAGGCATTCAAGGCTGGCGAAATTGTAATTGTAGAAAGTGCGGAGAGGTGCCGAATGACGAAAGAAGCGAAGAAGTATTTTGGCAAGCCTATTCCTAACGGGGTTCTTTTTATGAGTTACGTTCGCGCGTATCAGTTTTGGACTAACACACATCCCATTTTCAAATTGGGGTAAGTTATGGACGGAGATTGTAAAATCTCCGTTTATTTTTTCTGTACGTACAGAAGAATGAAATATAGATTTAACATACAAAGGGGTTGACAATCGTGCCCGAGGATGGTATAATATAGTTGTTCCCGAGGGAGAGAACGAATTTGAAATGTTGGAGGTATAGGGGTATGATTCAGAAGGTTTATTTGATTTCTAAAAACTGGTGGAAGCGCGAAGCTGAAGCAACATTAAACATGTTCCGTTGGGGTGCGGTGTTACGCGTGGATGAATATGACTGGGATACTTTGGAGGTTACAATGGGCGTTGATCCGCGCCATGTTTCCGACTTGGAGGATTACATTGCGCCGTATGTATAATACGGCGCTTCTTTTTGAAATATGAATTTTAGGTTATCTCTTTCTGTACGTCCAAATTATGTTAATCAAGAATTAACTTGACAAAATGCTATTTATGGTATATACTATATATAGAAATTAAAAGAAAGAAGGTTATCCTATGATTAACATTCGTACCATTCGCAAACTGGTCAACAATGACGGGTTGACTTTGAAAGCAGGAAAAATAATTTCCTATAAAACCGGCTGGCAAGTCGCTGACCATGGAATTGAAGCACATTCGCCTGAGGAAGCTATTAAAGCTGTTCGCAGTATGGAAGGAAATTGCGGAATTTGGTTAGAGAATGGTGTCTATTACATAGACCATTCTTTCAGAGTAGACACGCAAAAAGAAGCGTTAGAGATTGGAAGAAAGCACAATCAGATTAGCGTGTTCGGCTGGAAGCGAAAAAATCTTGCATATTGTTAGTCATAAAAAAGGCACATTAGTGCCTTTTCTTTGTCCTTGCCTTTTCTTTGTTCGCGTGTTATAATACATACAGAAAGCAAGGAAAGAAGGCAATAACATGAAGCGCAGTAACCACAATAGGAAGGCATTTAGCTACAGACTGAAAAAGGCGATTTATCGCCTGCTATGGGAAACCGATATTACAAAAGGAATTCAAGAATTGATTGCTGGAATTGGAATTTTCCTCTTGATTTTCCTTTTCTTAATCATTGGAACGATGTTCAGATGAACATCGTTCCAGCTCCCATAATTTACATAAATTTAACAAAAGTTTCGTTCCCGCGCGAATACACCAGCTCCCATACACGGAACTAGCTCCAACTTGCGCGTAACGCAATTATAACAATAGCTTTACATAGACATAACACAGCTTTGCTTTACATAATCTTTACATAGCGTTAGCCCTCTCTAACTATCTCATTCACCTTATTATACCACATCTCATGTAAAGAGTCAACGTATTTCATGTAAAGTTTTGGTAAAATTATATGTTATGCACAAGTAAAGAAAAATTGGACGTACAATTTTTGTTTACCTGAAATTTACTTACACAAATTTAACATAAAAAAAGAGGGCTTAACCCTCTTAGACGAGATACTTTTTGCGCCAAAATCCATAGTATGTCGGCGCGAGGAGCGTTTTATCTTCTACACCGTTGTGAATGAGATAGCTCCAAACATAGTTTCCGCCATTGTCGTCGGATTCATGCGTGATGGTCATGATATAAGTCTGGTCGTCCAGTCTGGTCATCGCGCGAATTGCCTGCATTCTGTCCACCATTTGTTGACGAGTCAAACGGATTTCGCCTGCAATCGCCTTTTCACAATTAGTAGTCGCGCTAATAGAATAATGATACATAATTCAACCTCCGTTCATTTTATCCGTGGGCAGGCTTTACGCCTGCCCACCTTGCCTTGCCTTATTTTACAATATCGCTTAGGTACGTTGTACGTCCACGCTTGCACTTGACTTCAAGCGCGCCCTCTGCGTTATATCCGTCTGCTACAGCGCGCCCACCTTTTTTGCCCAGTCGCGCGTTCGTCTCATGATCGTAAAGTGCCGAGTGCAACATATCGCCTGACCACCTGTAATTCAACCATGCGCAAGCCAATTTTTCAATCGCCGCCGAACGCGTTCCGTTTTCGCCTTTAGGCAAATCTTTATAAGGAATGTCAACGTATTCATACTGCGCATTTACATGGGCAATTTGCAAGTCATTGCGCACCGTTCGCGCAATTCGCGCGCGTGTTTTAACCATTCCTTCATGAACACCGAATAGCGCCACAATCGCGGATTTGTTGGTCAGTAAGTCGTTCTTTTTGATAGCTATCATAGTCAATCCCTTCTTCATTTTATAAGCAGGATTAGATGACCAGTGCCCATCCATGACCAGCACAACATCATTCAGAGTTACTGCGCACCTATCCTTCAGATACGCACGAACCGATTCTACCACATAATCCCTATTATCCATGATTTCAACCCCCTTGAAATAGTCGGTTTTCCGTCAACCGCTAATAGCATTATATCATAGCCGGATACATATGTCAATAGGTTTTCAAAATTTTATTTGTTAAAAGCAAGTTAACCGGGCGGTTAAAATTAACCGTGTTCGTGTGGGCAGGTTTTTGTTAAAAGTTATCGCATTTTTTATTATGGAATTGTAAACCCAGCGGGGCGGTAGGTTTTGGACGCACGCCAGCCGCCACGCGTAACAAAACGCGGGTCTCCTCATCTTTCCACATAACCTATTTTTTATAACCTATTTTTCATAACTCAAACACTTGACTTTTTCCTCTCTATGTGTTACACTATAAATAGCTGGAGGTGTAGCTATGATACTTGACTACTCAATAGAACGCGACATAGACCGCGTAGAATATATTAGAAAACTACTTGATGAAATGGACGTTGCCCCTACTGAAACCGAGCTTGAAAAAATGGGAAACTACATCCTATATGGTAAAGACGAAGAAGGTAAAAATAGCGAACAACGTAAAGAAGTAACAATTGATAAAAGAAAAAAACTTGGCGCCGAAAGGTAGACCGCGAAGAGTCTCTTGATGCCCTGATGGACGACCCCAATCTTCCGGGCATTGAGAGCCAATTTATGGATGCAAACAAACGCAACATTCGCGTTCTAAAGAAAACCACCATTTCGCGCGAGACCGATGGAGATATTCCGGGCATGAAGGAGCTTTGGGATTCAATTGATAAAATGGCCCACACTCTCGCAGTTGCCGAAGGAAAAGTTGCCCCAAACGAAACTGACGAAATCATTACCGACCCCTACAAAATCTACCAATTGCGCCATTGGCTTATTGATTTGCGCAAACATCAATACTATCTCAAGGACTTCTATAAACCCACATTGCGTTTCCAAAACATTCGCCAACCCGCAACCCCACGCATGGACTTCACGGACGATTGCGGATATTGGATTTCCGAGGAAGAATGGGAGAGGCGGATAAAAGAATCATTATTGCCTATCTCAACCGACAAGGCCGACTACGAATGGAATGAAGACGGCACGAAGTGCCACTGGATTGTGCGCCATCAAAAATTTGACTTCACTAATCCCGCGCACGTCGCGCAACTTATTAATTTCTATTCTGACCTCTACATGGAACTTTGGGACTTGCCCGATACTTGGGGTCGCGCGCTACTCTTTGACTTTGACCGCTATATTGACCGCCTACAACTTTCTGAAGCACGTGAATACATTCTTACGCGCCGAATTGATAAGGCTTCCGTAGACACTATCGCAGCCGAAATAAGAATTAAGTTTGGCTTACATTATAGTTCTTCTCGCGTATCTAAAATACTAATGAGTGAAATCCCACAGAAAGTAGCATTTATCGCGGCGAAAGACAAAGCACTCGCGGAAACGCCATTTGATACCTTTTCGCGCAAACAATGTTTTTGCTGTAAACAATGGCTTCCTCGCTCCAATATTTTCTTCGCGCGCCATATTACCCGTTCTGACGGACTTGCTTCTAACTGTAAGGATTGCGAAAAAAGAAAACGTATAGAACAAGGAGGACAATCTGAATATGACAGACGCTACAAGAGCAAAGACAAGGGTCTGTCTAAAATGTAAGCAAGCGAAAGAAGCCCAATTCTTTCCCTCTACTTCCTCCCCATATTTTCCGGGCAAGCACAGCATTATATGTACTGCTTGCCTTGAAAAGATGGCGCGAGCAGATGATTGGGATGCAATTGACCGTCTATTTCGCTGGCTTGACCTCCCATTTGATATAGAGCTATGGGCGCGCCTATACAAGTCAAATGGAGAACATACCCTTACCGCTTATTTAAATTTTATTGACACCAACGAAGCATATCAATCCATTTCTTGGAAAGAAGAGAACCAGAAATGGCGCGATGCGAAAGAGGAAAAAACCAATTGAGGAACAGATACCCGAATACAAGAGGCCCAATTACGCGCTCTTCGCGCGCGGTGGTCTGATTCCTACACCGTTGAGGAATATCAATGGCTGGAAAACCTTTACACTCAAATCGTTGCGACCCAAAATGTTTCTACTCCAATTCTTCAAGACTACGCAAAAGACTACTGCGAGATTAGTTTACGTATAAAGAAGAAGATACGTAATGGAGAAGATGTAAAGAAGAAATGGATTCGCGCGATAATATTATTAAAGTTGCCGGTTTTGAAGCAAGAACGCAATTAACGTTGGCGATTTTGATAGCGTTGGCGAACTTATCACTTACTTTGTAAAGAAGGGTTGGCAACCAAATTGGGCACAAGAAAAGAAAGACGTAGTAGATTTTACTATGCACAATATTCAGCAATATCTGAACCGTCTAATTACAAATGAAGGCGGGCTTGCTGAACAAGTAGAACAAAGAAGAGAAGCCTATAATACAGCGAAAAGATTAGAAGAAGACCAACTCAATAATGATGAAGAGTTAAAGAGGTACGAAGAGACAGATGAAAATGTAGTCTATGAAGGAGAAGATGAATTAGCTTACGATTTGTCGGAGTATGATTTATGAGAGAAAATGATTTTGCTCCTAAGCTTATTTTGCGAGATGGAATACCAGTAGAGAAGGGAATTGAGCTAACTACTGATTTTCTGGACGCAAATGAAGAACTAATAGAAAAGTATATAAACTTTTGGATGCTATACCCAGATCTTTTCCTTGACGCAATCAAACCTCAAAACTCTCCAATCAACTTATTCTTTTATCAAAGAATATGTTTACGCGCGTCAATGCGATACCGTTATCACAGTTTTACTGCTACGCGTGCG
>CYGL01000230.1_pt1 | contig 28306 bp, 33 predicted proteins | sample 485531 | NCBI WGS metagenome assembly CYGL01 (sample SAMEA3497897, study PRJEB9818) | human gut metagenome | reverse complement strand
GAATGTTCGTCGCCAGCGTGGAAAAGGCTGGATGGCGTTTCAAAGAATGTGGCCGGAACATCAGCTCGAACTGGCCTTGATGGAAGTTAACCGCGTGGCCCAGCAAGAAATTCAGAGAGCATCAGTGATGGCAATAGCCTGATAATGTGCAAGTGGCAATTAGTCGACAGTACGACAGCCCCGCCATCCTTACGGGGCTTTTTGTATTGTAAGTAAATACTTACGATTATAGAATATAAAAATAACCAATACACTACGGAGAGTGAAATGACCGTTAAACGCGAAAAACTGACAGTTGATGTTTACTATGCCTCTGAAACCGCCGAAGGTAAGAATGTGGCAAAAATTACCGTTGTTACGTACAACACCGAAACTGGTGCCGAAGTCCAGGCCAGTACGATCGTGCGTAAAGGTGATGCCTCCGGCGGCGAGTACGCGACTCAATACCAGTCCATTCTCGATGCAACTGACCCGCTGCTGCTGAAAATCGAGAACTACTTCCGCCAGGTTGATGAAGAGGTGTTTGAAACCATGATGAATATGGTTAACACCGTATTCGCCTCCAGCCTGAATACCAACACTACCTGGATTGGTCAGTACGGCCTGCGCATTACCTCTGGCATTCCTGCCGACACCTTAATCCCTGAAAGCGTATTCGCTTAATCCTCTTTAAATGGCGCGTAAACCGCGCCATTTTATTAAGCCCGATAACAATTTGTTTTCTGCCTTATCTGATTTGTGAAAATGATTTTACTGAAGCAAGTTAATAAGGAAACCATCATGGGACTTGATATCTATATCGAGACACAGCCTAAAAACGATCTGAATAACGAGGCATCCAGAAAGCAGGTTGCTTACTTCCGTAAGTTCAATGCGCTCGTTGGGTGGATGGAGCGCAACGTAGGTGAAGTCGAAAATTGTGAGCTTTTAGAATTAACGATGAATGACATTTGTTTTCTGAAGGCTCATTTGATGCACATAAACGAAAGTAATTGCGAAGAGTACTTGCCTACCCGGGAAGGTTTTTTCTTCGGCAGTCAGGAGTACGATGAAGGTTACTGGCATGATGTGGGGCAGTTGAAAGAGCTTGTGGAAGATCTGATTAAGAACCACGACTTTCACAATAACAGACTGACCTTCTGCGCCTGGTGGTAAATATGGGCGATTTCAAGAAACGCCTGAAGGAAAGAGCCGAGATGGTCAGAAAGCAAAACGCCTCTTCTGTCATCAGATACGCAAGGCAGTTTAGTCGCAACAACAAATCAGTTGAGGAAAAGATCCTTAGCGTAATCGTGCGATAATTATTAAGGCCATCAGCATTGGTGGCCTTAAATGACCATCTTGTTTCCCGCAGGCTAAAAACACCAACCTCTTACCTCCAGGCAACCGACAAACCCACCTGTTCCCGTCCGGCTACCGCAACTTTCCACTTTGACGCCTTATTCGTACAACGATAATTAACACCAACAAGAAAACAATTTGTTATTTACGATAAGGAATTAATCATGAATTTTATCGCTACTGTAAACGCACCCGCACATGGCAATATCGCTGTAACGTTCTCTGACATTGAAAAACGAGTACTTGGTGCATGTCGCGACAATGAGACGGTAGAACTGTCAGCACAAGAAAAATGCATTATTGCACGCGACATCATTGGCAATCGTCGTTACTCGCGGGTATTTGAGAAAGCATATGTGGTAAATTCTGGATTCGGAACGTTCGTCTTTCCGGTGCGCTCCGGGCGATTCTGCCAGTCCAAGCTGATTGAGTTCGCTACGCAGATTTCTGTCTGGATTAAAACTCAATCGTCGTTCAAATTTTCCGACGATGAAGCAGTATCGCAGGGGATGCGGATCGCCAACAATGCAATTAAATGCAAAAACATTACGTATACCGCTGGCGTTGATACATGGAAACTGTTTTGCGCTAACTTTATGCTGAATGTATACGCAAGCAACCGCATCCACATCCTTGATGGCGTGTAACTGAGAAGAGGGCCAGAAACGGCCCTTTCTCTATAGCCACCAGCTGCCGCAGGGAAATTTTCAGAAACGGCGAGGAACGTATTCATGAGCCGACGGGGAACGGCCAGGATTTTTTCGGGAAACGGCTGCATTCGCCTTTGTGTAGAAAAAACATCGGGAAGCTGGTGGAATCCAACCAGCGGTTGTCGGACAGGTGAGCGGGGGAAATTATGATGACTTTCGTCGCCTGAGACATCCAGATTTCTTTCGTAGCATAATCACATACGTGATTAAGTGGTGTGATTATGTGAAAAATCACGCGCACATAATACGCGAGCGGATACAGAACAAAACAAAATGCCGATCCGCACCGACAAATAAACGCGGATCACATAGCAAGACTAAAAGCCAATGATTAACCATACTCTATAGCGCAATATAACGCGTTTTAAGCGCGTTAATGTGTTAAGTAATGGGCATGTACTGGCAAGGATATAAAAGCGCGTCTATGGCGTTATTTTGGCGATTATTTTTATGTTGTTGGAGTGAGTTAAAGACAATAAAAACGCGCCATCATTGGCGCGTTATGGTAGGTGTATTGGAAACGAAAAAAAGCGCCCATAGTGGGCGCTCGATTTTATTTGTGTAAACTGATTTTAAATCCCATTTCTACAAACGCTTTTAACATTAAAAATATATCAGCGTCGTTCACGTCTGCTTTTTTTCGCTCCTGGTCGCTCAATAAGTCAATTTTGCGCGTCGTTTCATCTATAAGCTCGACTGCGCGCCCAGCGTAACCAGCGATCCCAGCGATGCGATTAACATAATATTCATTATGGACGTTAACGCCAGCGATAAGAACAAACATGATTAAGCTACCTTAAAAAAAATTAAATAGAATTTTGAAGTTTTCCGATTAATGCGCTTAAACGTAAGTATTCACGTTTGCGCTTGCAATCTCGCTTGCTGTTAAGCAAATCAGAAAACGTAAAATTTAATTGGTCGCGTTGCGCGATCAAATCATCGATTAATTCCAGTTTATAAGCGCGATACTTTGCGCGGATCTTGTCATAGCTGACCATTTTAAAAGCTCCTTTAAAGCGCCCATGGTGGGCGCTTGATTCCATTAATTACGCTTTAAAAGCATCAGCTAAATAATTGTAGAAATCATTCTTGATAAAGCGATATTGCTGTGTACCAGCTTTTGCGCTTCCCATTCCTTTGACTTTCTCAACAAGTCCAAGACGTTCGCAAAGATTGATCAACTGGTTGGCTTGAGTATAGCCAGCGTCCAATTTAATTTCACACGCTTTTTTAGCTTCATTCATTAAATCGAAAACAGCACCATTGGTGAACGTGTCGATCTCGTCGTTAATCATATCGATTAAAGCGAATACACGAGATCCAGACATATCAGCGATGGAATAAACGCATTTACCAGATTTAATGGATTTAACCAGATAAACCAGTTTTTCCAGTGAATAACTATTAGTCATTGCATCACGGAAAAATACTTCTGGCGCTTGTTTGCTTGCTTTAATCGCATAGTAGAAAACAGAGCATAATTTTTCGTCTTCTACTGCGTTTACGACGTTGTTGATGAAGTAAGCAAGTTTAGTGGTCGCAGCTTGCATATTTGCTTTGTCTGCTTTGGTGTGCGTACCATTTTTATAATGTTCGTTATATGTTTGAGTTGCCAGATCTGCTTTTTCGCGCAGCTCGTCGGATACAATAGATGCAGCTTCAATGATGGACTTTTTAGAAATGATAATGTTAGCCATGATGGACATCCTTACGAAAAATTAAAATGAATTTATTTTTTACTGTCGTTAGCTAGCTCGCTTTCGACGAGTTCAATTATCGATACGTGAAAAAAGATTGCAAGTATTTTTTTTAAATTTTCTGCAGGGATGAAAGTCCTAGAAATAAAAGCGAGATCGTCGAAGGTGTTCCCTAAATAAATAATCAATTCGGGCCTTTAACCTTATATATTTATACGGAGTGGCATCGAAAGAGTTTTAAATGAATGGCATGTAAAATAATAACCGGACTTAGCCGGTTATTACCCTTATAGATTTAAAATGGAAGGATTCGTTCAACCCAATCGAAGAAAACAAGTATTTTTCTGCCGTCTTCTAACTTAAGAGTGACCTGGCAAGCATCAACGCCTCTTGACACCCCTTCTATTTCACGACCGTCTGTCATGTAGACCCTTATAGATTGGTCGTTTTGATAAGCCTTGCGACATATCGCAAAAAAGTCACGGCGTGATGGCTGATTGTCAACATAGTCTGGATGTATTGTTAGCCTACCTTTGAACTCGCGAGCAATGTCATCGATTACACCTGATTCAATTGTGCTAATGCGCTCAAGTGGGAGTCTTATACGATTTTCTTTATCATATGGAATCGGGCATAAATCTAGCTTATTGCGTGAAGGCATTGTCCCCTGAACGTACATGCAAAACACCTGACCGTCTTCAAGCGTGACTCTTACAGGAATGTTGTTCTTCCGCCAGAACATAAGTATGTTCTCAGCATGTTCGTAGTCTCGCGGCCAGACTTCAGCCGGTATGCCGTAGGTGATGTCCAATGTTCTCATTCTGATACTCTTAGAGGTGTTTTCAGCAATCCAAATTTAAATTCTTTATTACCAACGACCAAGAAGGGGACTTCAACATAGATTTTTTTATCGACGGATTTAGAGTTCGCTGTTTTCTTGATGTCGCGAACGATACGTTTTGTTGTGTTTTCATCAATAAACAATACCTTCCCACTGGTATTCCCTTCAGTCTTAGCATAAGTGACAATAGGTTCTTCATTGCCAACTCTGATGTTCACTTGGCAACCCGTTGTAGCCATTTCATCACAATAGAGTGTACCGTCTTGAATTTCTAAAACAATTCCAGATGGCTTCATGGCCTCGTTAGAGCTTACATTAGCGTTTTCTGGTACTGCGGTCCCGTTAATTTGCAACCGTAATCTTTCTGTTCCTGCATGAAGTATTGTTTCTTCTGCGTTATCTGAGAATCTATACCAGACTGGTTGAATCAGACCTCGTGATTTGTATTTTAGTACGTCTTCAGAAGTATACATGCTGTACGTTTTTTGCATGTCAGAGACGAAATCTGATAATGCGTTGGCGGAAAACGCCGGGAGGCATATACAAGCAAGGAGTAACGAAAGTTTCATTTTCATATCATGATAATCCAATTATTTAACATCACACTTTCTAAGTTTTTCTATTTGTTCTAATTTTTCATGATCATCATTTAGATTTCCTTTGACTATCTCCGTTTCAAGTTTGCTGATTAGCATGTTAAGTGCGTTGTAGTTATTGCATTTTACTTTGTAGGCGTAGTATGACCTTGTCCCTGGTTTTTGTACACCCATATCATTAAAGTTAGAGCTTAAAGTATAACCTTCAAGTTCAACCCCTTTTATTGTTGGAAGAATTATATTTAATGGTTCTAATTTAAATGGGTAGATATAAATATGTGATATGAAGTACTCTTCTGAAGAGATTTTCTTCATGTCTTTTGTGATTGAAACTGAATATTTACGGTCCCGAGCGATATAAAATTTTGTACATTTGTACGGCTCTAAGTTGAATAGATAATATCTGTCTTTAAAAAGAACATCTTTTCCATGTGATATTTTATGTCGTAAAGAGTTAATTATTTTGTTTATAGAAATACTCATCTACAGTATCCGACCTTAGTTATCAATTGAAAAGCCTACAAATATCGTTCAGCCAATCAAGAAATTTTTTCAGCCGGAGGTATGTACTTCAAAAAATGTGATGAATGTCACATGCAGGTGCTCTCATACACCTGCATGTAGACTATTAATCATTCAATAATCTATATTTTCTTTTGATTAAATCTTCACCTTTTTTGGTGAACACAAAACCAAATTGCGATTTTTTGTTCAGCCTAAGGACTCTGTTATCCAACGCATCGGTTGATGGAATCAATGTTTGATCATCTATCCAATTAAGTAGCGTAAGAAAGTTCAGCAGCCTCAACGTTGTTGTGCGAAGCTCTTTCGATATATTTTCAATGCTGGCAATTCGTCTTTCTTTTTTCTCAGGTGGTACAGATAATTGTTCTTGAGGTTTCGTGGGTAGATAATCAATTTCGTTTGCTGAATCGAATGATATGTGTGGCGTAATTTTGCTAAAAAAGCCTTTCGCTGACTCACTTGATAATAAACCAGACCTATTCATATCGTTTGTTATTCTGTACAGGAGTGGACTGTGTTTCATTTCAGGATAACGTTGATAAAAGTTAAGCAATTCAAAAGCAGCATTAGCACCAACAAGAAAATCAGAAGGATCGCTGACTTTCCAGAAAGAATGATTTTTCTTAGCGCCAGTGGTGTCAACAAATGATAATTCTTTTAACCAACTCATGATGTGCTCCTTTCTAACAAGTGAGCACATCATAGAATTAGTAGATAGGGGGTAAATATGAAATGTTACGGCAACCTGCTCAGTATTTCCTCTAGATCTTTTTTTGTCATATTGGAGTTCTCATAGATGCGCATGATTTTCTCACGCGTCTTAGCGGAAACCCCAACGGCAGATGTGACTTTGTCAAATTCAGCCATAGTTATCGTCTCCAGAATGGCATTGATAACTTCAGCCTTAGACATCTTGATTTTTTTCTCTTTGAGTTTTATTTGAAATTTTCCAAGTTTTTCATTGGCCTTATCAGACAATGCCACTTGGCAATAAGTTGTTTTCTTTTCGCTCATAACTAATCTCGTTTCAGAACTCCAAAATCGAATGCGCCATCAACAGGCAATACACCTTCTGCAAAGCCAGGTGTGGTGTCGATGATGTGTTTTCGCTCATAAGAGTGAGACAACAGGTATTTGTTGCTAATGTCAATGAAATCAGTGATAAAACACACGTTTGCCTGATTCTTCTTGGCTCGTAAGCCACGACCGACACGTTGTCTCATTTCAACTTCTGCTTTCCCACCACCAGCAAGAATGACCGCACCAACGCTTGGCACATCAACACCGACATCCAGAATAGTCGAGCCTATTAAAACATCTATGTCGCCAGACGCTAAACTGTTCAGCTTTGCTTGCCTTGTCGACTGGTTCGATTCCCCATAAATGAAGTCAACTCTAAGGCCGGACTCTTTCATCATTTCCATCAGGATTTGCCCGTGGCGTTTAAGACGAACCAGAGTCATACAATTGAGAGAATGTTGCTTATAGAGCAATGCTTCGCGAACAATGGCCTCATTACGTCCCAAATTATACACGATCCCCAACTGATAAGCCTTTTGGTAGGCAGTGCTCATACCTACTCTAAAATTGAGGTGTTTGTTGGCAAGTTCTGCCTTGATTCTGGCCTCGTCCGGCTTGTAGGCAACTTTATGATAAAGGAAGTATGGCTTTGCCAGAATGCCTCTATCAATCAGGTACTTTTCCGTGACTTTTATTTCAATTCGCCCGGCCACTGCCATCAGACGCATGTTGGCTTCCGTAGAATCCTTCATGAACGGCGTTGCCGTAAGCGCCAGGCGATAGTCTGCGTTCGCACATAATCTGGCAATGTCATAGAAATTAGAGCCTGAAGACTCATGCGCCTCTTCCAGAATAAGAAGAGAGACACTTGAAAGGAAGCGTTTCACCAAGTCCCGACGTTTGAGGTGGTAGCTCTTCTTATCTGGAGTTGCATCGCGTGGTGGTTCTTCAAGGAAACTTGCCAGAGTTTGAACTGTAGCGACGTTGATATGTCGTGATACCTGGAACTCACCCGAGCCAATGACTCCAACCTTTTGGTCTTTTAACCACGGTTCGCCATTTTCGGCGCGGTAGTCGATGGATCTCTGGAAGTTTTCGGCCATCTGAAACATCAGAACAGAGCGGGTTGTTAAAAATAATGTCATTCGACCGATACGTGCAGCTGCTTTGCAGGCAACATTAGATTTCCCGCCACCAGTAGCGATCTGCGCAATCATCATTCCCTCTCGAACCAGTGTTTCCACAGTCTGATCCTGATATGCATAATCAGGATTGTATGGGAATGGGTTGACCGCCGGATTTGGCTTTCCAAGCGCCGGAGCTTTGTCTTTGCGGATATGAACACATTTGATGCCCGCCTTGTTCAAGTTCGCCGCTACAGGCTTGGCAAAGCCAGCAGGGAACGAGTTTTTACTCCAGTTGAACATCGTGCTTGTGCCCTTCCAGTCGCCAGTCTCGACTTCGTAGCTCAACATCTGTTGCACCAGTTGCTTTACCTTGTCATCTGCGCCAGAAATAAGTGCATTTACTGCGTTAGATACAATCCGAACAGTCATAAACCTCTTTCCTTAGTGCCTTTTGTATGTTATTTGGCTATTATAATAAGTAAGTGATTACTTAATGGATTGTAGCAATAAAATGGATGTAAAAATCACGATTTTGCAGGTTGATGTTGCCAACCTTCGCCCGAATACCTGGAACACCAATTCGGTTGGTGCGCAGAATTTCGAAAAACTGAAAGGTTCTATCGAAAAATTGGGCTTTTTTAAGCCAATTTTGGCTCGTGAACTTGAAGATGGATTTTTTGAAATCCTCGGCGGCGAACATCGCTGGCGTGCCGCTATTGAGCAAGGAATTTCAACGGTTCCGGTGCTTTCTGTGGGCAAAATTAGCGATGTCGTAGCTAAACAGATGTCACTGGTGGACAACGAGCGATACGGTGAAGACGACCAAATCGCATTGCAACGCTTCATTGAAGAAATTCAGTCAGAGCTTGACTATCAACTGTCTGAAATCGCCCCGTATGACGACGAAATCTCGATGGTTTTAGCAAAAGAGGCGGCAATCGACCTTGAAGCACTGGAGGCGTTGTCTCGTGGTAGTGATGAGCCTGTCGATACCGACAAACGAGAGAAAACCGAACGTGTGGGTGCGGAACATCAGACCATGCGCTTCAAAGTAACTTTCGATGCGTCAGATCGTGTTGCAGAAACCATAAAAAACATCATCAAAGAGCAGGCTATTAACACCGGTAATGAAATGGAGAACGCTGGTGAGGCTCTGGTGTGGCTGGTCGACTACTACAAGGAGCGTATGTAATGACCAAAAAGTTTGAAATCGTATATCGCGACCCGGCAGATCTTATTCCCTATGAGATGAATGCCAAAAAGCATGATGAACAGCAGATCCGAGATCTGGCCGCAGCCATTAAAAAGCGCGGATTTGACCAGCCAATTACGGTCGATAAGAACGACGTAATTATTACTGGCCACGGCCGCCGTGAGGCTGCAATTTTTGCTGGACTTGAGCGCGTACCGGTTATTGTTCGCGATGATCTCAGTGATGACGAGGTTCGTGCGAAGCGCCTTGAAGATAACCGACTTGCCAGCATTGATTACGATGCAATTAAGCTACAGAAAGAGCTTGAGTCGCTTGTTCTGGACGATATCGAGGTTTTCGGCTTTGAAGAGCGTGAGTTGAATGTTCTCGTTGGCAGTATGACAGAAGAAATGGACACCGACTCGCTAGTTATCGATCTTGGCGAAGAAACTAAACGACAGAAGGATGAACACACCGAGATCAGTCGTGAAGTTGCAGCGGAAGAAGTACGTGTTGTCGACGTATTGGGCTTTAAAACGCTCCCTGCTGGCTCTGCCATTGTTGTTGGTGATTTGCTTGCCCACATGGAAGAAATGACGGGAGAAAGCGGGGTAGACGCATTTGTGGCATATGCGGAGAAGATCTCTTCCGGGGAGATGGCTGCATGAGCAAATACATCATCAACGTATCGTTTCAGACACGCGTAAATAAAACCACGCGCACGTTGGAAATCGCTGAGTCGTTCGGGCTTGGCCTGGACGAAAAAGAGTGGACGCTTTACGACAATCTGGAGCTGGAAGTGAAGCAGGGCGATGTGGTGTACATTACCGGCCAATCCGGTTCCGGCAAATCCGTTGTGCTGCGCGAGCTGCAACACCAGATGAAGGATGAAGGGCTATCTGTGGCCTCCATCGATGATTTTACCTTCGATAATGAGGTTAACGTCATCGATCAGTTGGGCAAAACGACCAGTGATGCGCTTGGGTTGTTATCTATGGCTGGTCTGAACGATGCATATCTGTTTGTTCGCAAGCCTTCTGAAATGTCAGACGGCCAGAAATATCGTCTCAAGATTGCCAAACTGATTGAGTCAGGCGCTAAAGTATGGGCTGCTGACGAGTTCGGCGCTGTTCTAGACCGTGTAACCGCTCAGGTTGTGGCGTCTAACCTCCAGCGTGCCGCTCGAAAGGTTGGTGCGACGGTAATGGTGGCGACGACTCACGAAGACCTGAAGAACGCGCTGCGCCCGGATATGCAGATCACCAAGCACTACAAAGAACGCGTGAAGGTGGAATATGCCTGATTTGAAGATCGTAGAGCTGAAGCCATCGAAAGAGACTGATAACAACAACGTGGAAGTCATCCGCCTGCTGGAAGAAGCACTTCAGCACGCCAGAGAAGGAAAAAGCCAGAGCCTGGCGCTGTTGATGATCAACAACGACGGCAGTGTTCTTGATTGCTGGCATAACGGCGGGCGCCCGTATGTCATGGTAGGGGCGATGGAGTCTCTTCGCCTGGATTTCATCAATGCCAATATCGAGCGCAGGTGATCGACATGGCAGATATCATCATCAAACGCTACCGCCCTGAAGAGTTTCCGCGTCATCTGGACTTTCTGGAGCGAATGACTGTCACAAAGGGAACTGTAGAGGACTGGCACGCTCTTAAGTCGCTTCACTACAAAACAGACGGCAAACCTTTCGCGCCAACTTACTATCGCTGCGAACTTGATGACCGTCTGGTGGGCGTCGTGGTTATGGCTTACCCGAAACTACTGCTGGCACCTCGCCACCGCATGTTTCCTAAGTTGAAACCAACCACTAATACCACCGTGGCTAACCAGTACTGGGGTCGGTACGTGAATAACAACTTTGCGGTGATCAGTCGCTCAGTTGTGGATACTCAGTATCGTGGCGTAGGCGTCTCTTATCGAATGATTAACCTAGTTAGCAGGATGCATGACCGGCCAATCATTGAGATCCAGTCCTCGATGAGCAAATACAATCCCTTCGCCATGAAAGCAGGGTTTAAGTTCATCCGCCCTGAGCGACCGAAGAGCTATGAAAGTGCACTGCGTGTATTCCAGCGCCATTTCCGTTCCGACCCGGGTGATAACGAGGCGATCGTCAAAGAGTTGTTCGCAATGAGCGAGTCTCGTCGTCGCCGTGCACTGCGTGATCTGGTGGCGGACTACCACAAGAACAGTTCCCTGGCAAAAGCTGGGCGGAATCGTGGCACGACGATTCAGGACATTGCCGACAGTCTGGTGGACGAGGCCAGCATTGTGAAGCTGCTCAAGGACATTCACAACCTGAGCTTTACGTCTCCGTTGTATGGTGTGTACCGAAACCCTGACTTTGGCCGTCGACTGCCTGACACGCTGCCACTGCTGGCATTCGACAAACAACCTTTGGATAAACCGTTAGAAATTGCTTTACCGGCATAAGGATTTGCCATGACGTTAACCGATAAACAAAAGGACATCATCAAAACGCTCAATCTCGGTTATGAGCGAGGTCATCTACTTGACCTGGACGAATTGCTTGAAGTTTTGCCGTACAAGACAACCAAGCAAAGTATCCAGTTCTCAATTCGCGCTCTGATAAAAAAGGGGCTGGTGGAGAAAGGGCATACGCGCCAACGCAGTGACAATCGCTATCACCGCCGAACTCTTGGGTTAACCACTTTAGGTCGAGCCAAAGCGAAGTTACTGGTGATGTAATCGGTCTGGGAGCTTATTTAAAGACCTGCATCTGTATATATAAATAATAAGTAACTTATTAAATATATACGGAAGCAGGCTTCGTAAGACATGCCAGACCTAATTAAACACCCCAGAAAACAAGTTGGTTAGCAGATGCAGTAAACAAGTTGTTTTAGAGCGCATGGACGCGCTCTGTGTGTTTTAGAGGGATCTATGACGGTCGAAAAAGACGAGGTAAAAACTCGCCTGACACCAGCGGAGTGGGCCGAAGCTGAAGCCAAATGGACGTCAGGCGAATATACACTCTCAAAGCTGGAGGAAGAGTACGGCATTCGTCGTGAAACACTCTCCAGACATTTCAAAAAGCGAGGATTAGAGAAAGGCGCGGACTCTGTTGGGAAGATGGTTCGTGAGTCTCTTAAATCTGACGCAGAGCTTCGCGCTAAAGCCCGTGCGGAAAAGATAGAAGAACGTCGTACACGTTATGACGGCTGGGCGTATGCGTTGGGGCAGATGGTGATGGTCGAAGTCACTACGGCCAAACGTGAGGGTAAGCCTTTAGGGGCGATTGAGGATTCTCTCAAGAGCTTACAGAGAGCCAGTAATACCCTTGCAAAATGCTTTGAAGTTTCGTCCAAAGCATTGGGCATGGATCATGCGGAAAATGACGAGGAAGAAATTCCGAACCTGGTATTTGGTGAGCTTACGCCTTCCCAGGTGGCGAAATTACGTCAGGAAGACGACGAGCCTGAAATCATCGATGACGAATTGCTTGAGACGTTGGAAGAAGAAGCTCTAAGCGAATTTGATGCGACAGATGATGGAAGTGAAGGGGAGGACGAATAATGGCAATCCCGTCCTCGCTCAGTCTTGTGCAACTGCATTCTGGACAGATGAAAGTCTTCCAGTCTCCGCATCGATTTAAAGTTGTTTGTGCTGGTCGACGCTGGGGAAAATCCCGGTTGTCGATCTCCACTATTATTCGTGCGGCGGCAAAGGAAAAAAAGCAAAGGGTCTGGTATGTCGCTCCTACTTACCAGATGGCTCGCCAGATTTTGTGGGACGATCTACAGGAAGTTCTGCCTCGTAAGTGGGTTAGGAAAAAGAACGACACCACGATGACAATCGTGTTGAAGAACGGTTCGGAGATCGCCCTCAAAGGTGCTGATAAGCCTGACACTCTGCGCGGCGTAGCGTTGCATTTTGTAGTGCTTGATGAATTTCAGGATATGAAGGCTGACACCTGGTACAAGGTGTTACGACCTACTCTTTCATCGACACGCGGCGGTGCACTGATCATTGGTACGCCAAAAGGCTTCTCGGAATTTCACAAACTGTGGACTATAGGCCAGAACGTAGAGCTGCAAAGAAAGGGACAGTGGAAGAGCTGGCAGTTTGTAACTGCCGATTCTCCGTTTGTACCTACGGCGGAAATTGAAGCTGCTAAGAACGATATGGACCCCAAATCGTTCGCTCAGGAGTACCTGGCCAGCTTTGAGAACATGTCCGGGCGCGTTTACTACCCGTTCGATCGTAACGTGCATGTAAAACCGCTTCAGTTCAACCCTCGGTTGCCTATATGGGTAGGGCAGGACTTCAACATTGACCCGATGTCTTCAGTAATTTTGCAACCTCAGCCAAATGGTGAGCTATGGGCAATTGATGAATTGGTGCTCTTTTCCTCTAACACGGCAGAAGTTTGTGATGAGCTTGAGAGACGCTTCTGGCGCTGGAAATCACAGGTAACGGTATTTCCAGATCCGGCAGGTGCTTATCGCCAACATGCTCGTGGGGAGTCTGACGTAGACATATTCAAAGAGAAGGGATTCTTACGTGTCGATTATTCGAAAAAGCACCCGCCAATTGCGGATCGTGTTAATGCTGTTAACCGAATGCTGATGTCCGCATCTGGAGATATCCGGCTGTATATCGATCCGAAGTGCAAGCATTTGATTGATTCACTGGAAAAAGTCATCTACAAGCCTGGAACACGAGATATGGATAAGACAGGTGGCATTGAGCATAGTGCAGACGCATTGGGCTATCCAGTACATCGTAGGTATCCAGTCAAAAACCGTGTTATTCTTGGTGGTTCTCGATAGGTAAGTGGTTATCTAAGGTTATTCAAATGGAATTGAACGACAAACAAATTAAGGATCTGGTGGCGCGACGCCACCCGGAATACGAAAAGAAAAAGAACATTGGGACTTCCTCGCCAGCACTTACGCTGGCGGGCGTGGTTGGTTTACAGACAATATCTTTCGTTACTTTAAAGAGGGAGATCAGGAGTTTAAGGAGCGAGTTGAGCGTGCTTATCGCTTCAACCACACTCGTGAGGTGGTAAACCTCATCAACAAATATCTCTTTAAAGAAGACATTCATAGAAATATCGAAGAGGCACCAGAGCAGATCCGCAATTTCTGGAAACGTGCGACTCGCCAGAATGCCTCTATTGACTCATTTATGGCCGCCATTGATTTGCAATCGTCAATCTACGGCCGTATCTGGGTTGTTGTTGATAGCACAATGAGTGGTGATGTTGAGTCAGTAGCTGACGAGAAAAAGAAAGATGCTCGTGCCTACGCCTACTGGATTTCACCTCAGCAAATGCTGGATGTGGCATGGGACGACGACGGGAATATGTTGTGGGCGTTAATTGTGGAAGTCGCTCGTGATGACGCAGATCCTTTTACTTCTACAGGTCAGGAATACCAACGTTATCGTCTGTGGACACAAAACGAGTGGTATCTGTTCCGTGAGGAAGTGAAGAAGGGCGCTGGTGGAGCAGGTCGCCGTCAGGCAAAAGTTATTTTAGAGGATAGCGGTGAGCATAATCTCGGCGTAGTTCCTGTGTTTCCTGTTGATTGTATTGGAGAAAGTGAATCACCGTATTTCAGCCCATCGTTAATCGATGATATCGCTTATCTTGATCGTGCGGTTGCAAACTATCTGTCAAACCTTGATGCCATTATTCAGGATCAGACATTTAGCCAGTTGGCTATACCGGTACAGTCGCTTTTACCTGGTGATGAAAACCACACTAAAGTGCTTGAAATGGGCACAAAGCGAGTCTTCACCTACGATTCTGAAGGTGGAAACCAGCCGTTTTATCTGTCACCAGACCCGAAACAAGCTCAGATGATCATCACTACGATTAAGACGGTGATTAACGAAATCTACCATTCAGTTGGTGTAGCTGGTGAGCGAACGAAGCAGGACAACGCACAGGGAATCGATAATTCATCTGGTGCCGCAAAAATGTATGACTTCCAGCGTGTAAATAGCTTGCTTGTCACAAAAGCAGAGCGTCTGGAAAGGGCTGAACGCCAAATCATGCTACTGGTTGCGAAATGGATGGGGGTAGATCTGGACGAAGACCACTCTTTAATTGCGTATCCAGAAAGTTTCGATATTCGTGGCCTTACTGATGAATTTTCTGTTGCCGAGAAACTGTCATTACTTCAGGCACCGGACTCTGTACGTCGTCACCAGATGGAAATGCTTATTGAGAAGATTTTCCCGAACATTACTGAGGCGATGAAAAAGGAATTTGATAAAGATCTCTTGAATTTTCCTCCAAAAAATGATCTAAACACCCTTGAAAATAAGTCAGTACTTACTTATGATCGTGGTGCAGCCCAAGAAAGCGGGCAAGATCAACCCCGAGGGAATGGGGACTCATCTACTCAAGAGAACGAGTGATAAGTAACAAAAGGAATTTTTATGAATCTGTGGCAAATGCTTTTGGCCCGTCGTGGTCTGATGGATGTCGCTGAAGCGCATGAGCGTGGAGGCGCTGGCGGTGTAGCTGCTGATAATGAGCAGAGTACACAAGATCCTGACAAACAGGGTGAACAAAAAGAGCAGCCGAAGGGCGATGACGAATACGCTGGCATGACTCAGGAAGAGTTACTGGCCGAACTTCGTAAAACCAAGAAAGCTGGTGCTGAACTGCTGAAGGAGAACATGAAGCGCAAAGAGAAAGAGCGCACATTGGCCGATCAGCTTGCTCAGTACGGTGATATCGATCCGGCTCGTGCTCGCCAGCTTTTAGAAGCTGAACAGGCCGCAGAAAACGCACGTCGTGAGGCGGAGCAAGCTGAACTGGAGCGTCGTGGTGAGTTCGATGCTGTTAAAAAACAGATGATCGAAGCACACCAGGCAGAGCTGGCACAGCGTGACGAACGTTATGCAGCACTGGAAAGTGAAAACGCATCACTGAAATCTCAATTAGTCGAGATGACCGTGGGCGCTTCCTTCAGTAACTCTCTCTTCCTACGTGACAAAGTTCTGATGACCCCGGCCAAAGCCCGCGTGATCTACGGTTCTCATTTTGAAGTGGGTGAAGACGGTAGCGTAGTGGGTTATGACAAACCGGCAGGTCACAAAGAACGAGCTGTTCTGGTTGACGGTGAAGGTAAGCCGTTGCCGTTTGAATCCGCGATTGAACGCATTGTGCGGGCAGATCCGGAAGCTGACGCATTGATGCGTAGCGAAGCCAAGCAGGGTGTAGGCTCACATTCCAAATCGACCTACACAATATCCCAACCGAAGAACAAGTCGACTATGGATAAGTTGGCCTCCGGTCTGGGGAAAATTGGACTTAAGTAACATCTAAATCAAAGGGAATTGATAGATGCCATTACTGCGTGAAGAAGCTGAAAAGCTGTCTAACAACGAACTTGAACAGGGTGTGATCGAAACTATCATCGATCGCGATGACCTGTTTGCCATCCTGCCTTTTATGAAAATTAATTCAAAGGCATATCTGTACAACCGTGAAAAAACGCTGAGTGAAGCTACCTTCATCGACGTTAACGACACCATCCCTGAAGGTGCAGCAACCTTCGAAGAATGCGTTGCGAAACTGCGTATTCTGGCTGGTGACGTAGACGTTGATAAATTCCTGGCGACCACTATGGCCGACACCAACAACCAGTTGGCTATTCAGGTTCGTCAGAAAGTTAAAGGTCTGGCTCGTGCGTTCCGTCGCAACCTGATTTTGGGTGACTCCAGCTCCAACAACAAGGCGTTTGACGGCATTCCACGCCTGATGCACGCAGATCAGAAGATCGATATCGCCGGTGCATCTATGACTTTCTCTATGTTCGACGAACTGGTCGATGCGGTGAAAGATCTTGGTGCTGACTGCATCATGATGCGTTCAGAGCACCTGCGTGCTTACCGTGCGCTGCTGCGTACAGTAAACGTAGGCCCGTCTGAAATCATGATGGAGAACTTCGGTCGTCCGATGCTGTGTCATAACGGCGTTCCGTTCATCATCAACGACTTCATCCCGACCGATTCTGGCAAAGCAAGCATCTACTGCCTGCATCTGTCAGAAGAGAACGGCGTTACAGGTCTGTATGGCGGCGACAACGCAGGTATCGTTGTTGAAAACATTGGTACTGTACAGAACAAAGACGCAGTACGTACCCGTGTGAAGTGGTACTGCTCTCTGGCGAATAAGCACGATAAGGCTATCGCTGCATTGACCAATGTAAAAATTTAATCAATGCAGTAGATAAGTAATTATCTATGTTAAAGGGTGGGCTATACGCCCACCCTTTTTGTAGGAGCGAGAAATGCCAGAACAAAAGATGAAGATTACGGAAGAGGCATTTTCGGATTTTACGGGGCATATGTGCCGTGCCGGATTTACCAATTCTATCTCCGATGAACCTTTAACCGAGCGACAACAAAGTCAGCTATCTGCTTGTTTGCAGGCGGTTCCCTTCTCCCAATCCGTAAACATAACCCCGGCTTCACCGTCAGTTTTGGTTGGGAAAACTGTTCAACTTAGTGCAGGTATTACTATGGGTAAGAGTGCCAGTTCATTCACCTGGAAGTCAGCCAATGATCAAATTGCAACCGTCAACGGCACTGGATTAGTAACTGGCGTAGCACCAGGCAAAGTGAAAATTACCGCAACTGATCAGGAAACCCAGCTTTCCGCGTCAGTGGAAGTCACCGTAAATCCGGTAGCCGTTCAATCCGTAACGGTAACGCCAGACTCAACCTCTGTTGAGAAAGGGAAATCAGTCAGTCTGAAAGCGAATGTTCAGCCGTCAAATGCGACGAATAAGGCAGTTACCTGGTCTTCCAAAAATGAAGACAAGGCAACGGTAGACCAGAGCGGGAACGTTACTGGTGTAGAAGTTGGCACTGCGACGATTGAGATCGTTTCCCAAGATGGCAGCAAAAAGGCAACTGCAACGGTGGAAGTAACTGCGCCTGTTGTGGCTGTTACTGGTGTCGAAATCGACCCAAATAGCACAACCGTTGAGGCAAACAAAACTGTTCAGCTGACCGCAAATGTCGAGCCGGCAGGAGCAACAAATAAAACCGTTACTTGGGAATCCAAAAATACCGAGTTTGCAACGGTGGACAGCGAAACCGGTGTTGTAACTGGTGTTGCGGCTGGCACTGCCACAATCGAGGTTACTACCCTAGATGGTAGCCACAAAGCGACAGCGACTGTAGAAGTTACTGTCGCACAGGAATAACCGATATTGGGCGGCTTTCGCCGCCCATGTAGAGAGAAAGCGTTATGAAACCAGCAAAAATTGTTTTATTAGAACCGCAATTTTCCGGTTATTCGGGAATGTTGTGCGGCGTTCAGTTCGAGAATGGGGTGTCCGTCGCAGAGTTGCCTTTTATCGATCAGCAGAGGATTTGTGCTTCAATGCGAGCGTCAACAGTAGAGGGCAAAAATGTTTCTCCGTCTGCCGCATACAGTGATCGTGGTGAATTGACCGCAGACCTGATTACCGAGCCAGCAGCGCCTGACATTGTGCCAATGAAACGTGGGACACCAGATGAACCGGCCAAACAGATTCAGACTTTCACACGAGAAGAGCTGGAGTCCATTGCAGACAACGAAGGTATTGCCGGTCTACGAGTTATTGGTAATCAGGTTGGTGTTAAAGCGAAAGGAATTGTCGAAATGATTGACGGCATCCTGAAAGCACAAGGCGGTGAGTAATGGCGCAGATCGACTCGTATCGTAGCGGTGAAGCTGTTTCTCTTTCATTTGCCTTCAACGTGCTGGATATCGAATCTGCTACCTACACAGTAAAGGACAGCACCGGGGCTATTCTCGTTGATGGCGAGCCGCTAGAAATTACCAGCGGTCAAATGTCGATTCCGGTTGTCGTGTCGGCTGAATATAACCAGCTCTCTGAGAAAGAGCGAGATCTGCGGTACGTCATTGTGAAGGCTGTTGCATCGGGTCTGACGCATGAAGAGCGGCAAATGTATGTTCTGCTGAATAGTTTTGAACTGTCGATACCAGAACAGTCGTTTGCAACTGTCGCTGATGCTCAAATGCAGGCGATCGATATGCTGAATGGGGACACTTTGCTGTCGGATGGTGAAGGCTTAATGCGCAAGCGTCTCATTGAGGCTACCAGACGAATTAAAACTTTACCGTTCTCAATCCGCAAAATTCTACGTATCGACTTTGACCGATACGATCGCCCTCAAAATATGCTGAATGTGTATGACATTCCGTGGGGAGCAGATGGAGCGTACCGGCATGATTTAGTCGATTGGGAAAAGATGACGCAGGAGAAGTTTGAAGAGTTCCCTGACTACTTCAAAGAAGCGTTGATGCTTGCCGTTGTCAACGAAGCGTGTGAGATCGCAAATGGCAATGATGTTGCCGCAGCACGAGAGGATGGCATTTTGTCAGAGTCAATCGGTGAAACAACCAACATGTACCGTACCGGTAAAGCTGCAAACGTGCATGTGGCTCGCAGTACCTGGCGCTTGCTGGTCAGTTACATCAATAACCGTATGATTGTTCGCCGTGCGTAACGCCAGTCGCATTATTTACTTTTGGTCGAAAGGGTTTTTGGCCAGTAATGAGAGCGACCGACAACAACAGAGAGAGAGCATGAATATTTCGTGGCAAACAGAAATTGCGATCTACCGCTTTGGCGCAAAGAACGTTTACGGCGAGGCGCAATTACAATTCGTCAGGAAGACGAATGTCGGCGTGGTTAAGTTCGAACAGAGTAATGAGAAATCGTCAGTTCGTGCTGATAGCTCTGGTAGTCGTGGTAAGGCGAGTCTGGAGCTGTTTGATGCTGTGTTAGTTGTCCCTTTAGAAGCGGCTGTACAACTTGATGATGTGCTGATCCTTGAAGGTCAAAAATTAAAGGTGTCCAGTGTTCATCGCCGTTGGGGGCTACGAGGAAGACCTGGGCATCTTGAAGTGGGGGCGAATATATGGGTCTGAAATACGATGCGCATCAGTTCAAACGTGCGGGGAATAGACTCAATAACAGCCAGAAAGCATTTAAGCGATATCTTATTCGGGACATGGAAAAGCTGGCGCGTTTGGTTGAGCGTCTCAGCCGTGCAATGGCCCCGCTGGAAACCGGATCTCTGGAGACAGCCATCTTTGCCAGGGTGATTAAAGAAGGTTATTCAGGGCTGCGCATTGAGCTTTCTGTGTCTGGAGCAAAACCACGTCAGGGGCATCCGGGCGTAGAAGTCGGTGACTATGCTAAGTACATGGAGCTGGGTAAATACCGACTCGGTTATCTTTCTCGAATGAAGAACGTGACAAACCCACCAATTGCCGGTGTTAAACCTCGTGTTGGGCCACACTTTCTGGAAAGAGCGGTGGAAATTAGCGAGAAGCAGTTCTCAGAAGCGATTCTTGAGGCTGCCAGAAAAGCCGGTTTTACGAGAGGTTAATGTGTTTATCGAAGCGTTTGCAAGTTTGATGCAGAAGGCAAAGATTGGCACGGTCGGGACTGACATTTTCTGTCACTACTTGCCTGCCAATGTGAAATCTGGCGTCCTGCTTATTAACCCAAATACCGGTATCAGCATCGATCATGAGCTACAGGGCTTTTACCACGAATCATTCACAATAATTGTGCGTGGTTCGTCAATTACTACGACGGTTGAGAAAGCCAATAAAATCATTGAGATGTTTCCAGTAGAGGAAACGGAATCTGGTGGTGTTTATTTTCGACTGGTACGACCGATGGCGATGCCAATCATTTATCCCAAAAATGATGGAGCATTAATAGAAGCAGGCATTCCTGTTGAATTTGCTGGCTATTTATTGAATTAAGTTAATCGGTAAGTATATACTTACTGTTAGCGCAATGAATGCGTAGAATTAACGGAAAAAGGAGTTTTCCATCAATGTCTAATACCCATGTAAAAAACATCAAACTTGGTGCCTGTAAGGTGTCGTTTGGTGGTGTGGATTTGGGTTACACCAAAGGTGGTGTTCAGGTTGAAGTAGCCACTGAAACGCTGAAAGTCACTGTCGACCAGCACGGCCAGACAATTATGTCAGAGCTGGTGCAGGGTCGTAACATTACCATTACTGCGCCGCTGGCCGAGTCTGTGTTGAAAAATATGATCGATCTGATGCCGGGGTCTACTCTGAACGAAGACGACAACGCTGTGACCATCACTTCCGCACAGGGTGTCAACCTGATCGACGTAGCCAAAGAGCTGGTTCTGACTCCGCAGGACACTACCGACTACGTTCTGACCATCCCGAAAGCTGCGACCGCAGGTAACTTCACCATGACTTACCAGTCTGATGATGTTCGTGTGTTCTCTGTTCAGTTCAGCGCATACCCTGATGACGAAGGCGTTCTGGGAAGAATGAGCGGCCCTAAACCGGTAAAAACCGTGTCGATCAAACCGGAATCTCCAACTGTAAAAGCAGGGGAGACTGTGCAACTGACAGCCGAAATCACTCCAGCTGATGCCGCAGACAAAACCGGTGTTTGGGAATCCGAAGACCAGGAAAAGGCCACGGTAGATCAAACGGGTCTGGTACGTGGTGTGGCGCAGGGTTCTACAAATATCTCCTTCACCAGCAATAGCGGTGGTAAGAAGGCAACTAAGTCAGTAACGATTAACCCCGCAGATTAATCAGTAATTAAGCAGAGGCTCAGGATGGGCCTCTCTTTTAAAAGGATTTTAACCAATGACCAAATTACTCGATCTCGATTCCATTCTGCCTCCGAAGAAAAGTATCAAATTTGGCGGTCAGGAATATCCCATCGTTGAAATGACGGTAGGTCTGTTCGTTTCCATCAAGCAGATGGAAGGCAAAGATCTCATGAACATGTCTCCTGTTGAGCAAGTGACAGCTTATGCAGATCTGGTTCGTAAGGTTATCCCTTCAGTACCTGACGAAGTTCTTGAAAAACTGACTGTTCCGCAACTCCAGCAGATCTTCACCTTCGCTATGGAAGTGATTGATGAAGAAAACGAAAAAGCGGCTGGCGAAGGGGCAAAGTAATTTCCCGCGATGAATCCGGGACAAGGACCGTTTCAATAGATCTCGGATTCTATTTCAGTCGTGTAGTTGCTCACTACGCCGTGTCGCCATTAGAGCTATTGAACATCCCTCTCACGATGTTCTGGATGCTCAGTCGCAATATAGACCGTCTGCGTGCGGAAGAGGATGTCCGCAACTTACAAGTCGCTCGTGCGTCCCAGGCGGATGGCGAGGCTGTGAAGGCGTTCATGGAGGGTTTGCAACTCAGGATTGGAAGACCAGTCGTAACAGATAAAGTCTACGATCCAAGCCAGGATAAGGCAGACCCTGACGCCAAAGAGCAACTGATGCAAATATTTGGCAGAGGATGACAAGGGAATGTCACAAAACGTAGAGTTTATCCTGTCGCTGGAAGACAAACAGTTTACAGCGTCAATCGATCGTGCGGGGAAACTGCTTACTCGATTTGGTGAGCAGGTAACAAAGCCTGCTCAAAAAATCCAAACCTTTGAACGCTCTTTGGGTTCGGTCGCCCGTATCATTGGCGTTCTGGAAAGCAAGCTCGATTCTACGGCAGATAAACTACAGGATGTAGCTGCCGGTTTTGAGCTTGCTTCAGATGCTACGCGTAAAATGCGTGGCAACATCACCAGCCTCAATTCTGGTCTTAAAGCCCTGATTGAGCGCGTCGATACGACAACTTCTTCAGTAGATAAACTCACCGCGTCATTACGTAAAGTGCAATCAGAGCTAAATGATTTCTCTGATTGGGCGACCTATGCAAGCAAAAGCGCAAGCCGCTTTGGTACGGAGGTCAAAGAAGCCTCTGCGTCCGTGAGTGGCATGAATACGCGCCTTAATACCACGACGAAGCGACTCAGTAATTGGGGTGTCACAACGAGTCAGGCTGCCGAGGGACTGAAAAAGGTTCGTGAGCAGATGGACGAAGTTATCGGACGTCAGCAACTGATTAGCAAGCCGGTACGCGTTCGTACATCTGGAAGTAGCGATGGTGGCAGCGGGCGGCGTAGCGGCTCTGGCCATAGCGGTAAAAGTAACGAAGGAGGTATGTTCTCTGGCCTTCGTGGCAACATTTTCCTGCTTGGCGAGATCGGAGATGCAGCCAGAACGGTTACTGACATCATGTTTGGGTGGCAGAAGCCTATTGTTGAAGCTGCGGCCGAAATGGAACGTATGCGGGTGATGCTTCGAGGGTTGAATAAGGAGAAGTCCAACCCGGGCCAGGCTGCCGCTGATGATATGAAGTACATCGTAGACATGGCTCAAAATGCGCCGTTCGCGATGCAGGCGTTAACAGACTCCTTCGTGAAGTTTCGTTCTGCTGGCTTAGATCCAACCGATGGTTCTCTGAAGGCGCTGGTGGACTCCGTTGCTCGTTTTGGTGGTGATAGTGAGCTGTTGAAACGTGCGGCTGTGGCCGTTCAGCAGATGTCCGGTAAGGGCGTTGTGTCAATGGAAGAGCTACGTCAGCAATTAGGTGAAGCCGTTCCTAACGCGATGCAGGCAATGGCAGACGCCGCAGGCATCACTATGGGGGAACTGACTAAAGCCGTTGCCAGCGGTACGGTTGAGGCAAAACAGGCGTTGTCTCTGATGTTTGTTGGTCTGCGTGCGGAGAATGAGAACGCAGCGAAAGACATGATGCAAACCTACACAGGTGCGCTGGCGCAACTTCAGACGTCATTCACGTTATTTGCTGATCGGGTTGGTCAGGCCGGATATCTGGATTCTCTATCGAAGGGGATGAAAGAACTGGCTTCAATCATGAATAGCGCCGAAGGGATTTCGTTTGCCAATTCTTTAGGTTCGGGTTAACAACGGCAATCGATGGGTTGCGTCAGCTTGCTCAATGGTTAGCAAAGAACCAAGAGCTGGTAATTAATCTCGGTAAGGTCGTGGCCGCGATGGTTGCGTTCAAACTGATGCGAGCAGGGATCATGGGGGTAGTTGGCGCTGGGAGCCAGATGGTTAGCACCTTTGCCACGATGGCGACCGCCATACAGACTCCATTTAACCTCGGCGCTACAGCAGTAACTCGATTCAATCGTGCGGCACGTATGGGGCTGGCTCCGATCCCCTCTCTTATTTTCGCCATCCGTGGGGCGATTACGGGGCTTAAAGGCGCTTTTGCTGGATTAACGGCGTTCATTGCAGCAAACCCTATAGGGGCAGCATTTACAGTTGCCACAGTAGCTGTTGCTGGCCTAATCACGTACATGACCATGCTCCGCAGCGAAACTTCAAAGGTCGTTGACGAGATTAGGAAAATACCAGAGGCGATGACGGCGGCCAAACGTGCACAGATGGCGGAGTATAAAGCGCGTCTTGAGCAACAAATCACGCAAAAGGAACAAGAGTTAAAATCTGGCGAAAAGGTGGTTTATGGGCCGGGTATGGCCGGAACTACAGTAAAGATTAATCAGGATGAACGTAAGCGTATAGAAAATGAGCTAAATGACCTTCGTAAGAAACGCGATAAAACTACTGGGGCAATTGAACGCGGAGACATTGCCGTAGCCAAACGTCTTGCAAAAGATGCGGCAGAATCACAGATAGAGAAAATACGGGAAGAGAATAGAGACTTTGCGGCAACATTCGCTAAAGCTCGTCAAGAGGCTCTGGAGAAGATCCAAAAAATCAATGATGACGATTCACTTTCTGATGACGAAAAGAACAAACTATTGGCACCGTTACGTGAAACGGTAAACAAAAGCTATCTGAAACCAGCGCAAGAATTGGTTGATTCACTTTCTTCTCGTAAGAATGCTGTCGAGAGGCAAATAGCGACCCTTAATGATCAGCTCGAAAAAGCCAAAAAGGATGGAAATACCGAGCAGATTCAGAAACTGCAAGGCAGTATTCGTGGTTATCAGGAGAATTTGGAAGTCGTTGCTCAGGAACTGACTCAGGCAGAGTTCGAGAGAGATAACGCGGCCAAAACTGGTAAGGGCGTAATGTCAAACCAGGGGACTGTTCTTGGGTTAGGTACAACTGATAAAGCTGCTCAGAAGGCGCTGGCGCAATATATGCGAAACCAGATGGATTCTGCGACTTATCAGCGTACTTTGCCTGACGGCACTCCGATGATGGACTTCGAAGGTAAGCCGATTATTGGGCCTAAACAACTCAAGACGCAGCTTAATTTGCAGAAAGCATCCAGTGCCAGCTCTCTGGAGAAAATGAGCGATGAAGAGCGTGCCGCAGCCATTGCTGCACTGACTAAAGCTCGTGAACAGGATGCAGCAGCTGCCGAGAAAGCAGCCCAACGATCAGCTAACGCCTCGCAGCGTGCGGCCAAGAAGGAACAGGCAGCGCAACAGAAACTGGCAGCCGGATATCAGAAGGCTCTGGATAAAGCCGATCAGCTTATGGGGCAAATGGGTGAAAGCTCTAAGGCTACGGTATCGTTTGATCAGTCTCTTCGCGATACAACGAAATCGCTGACAGATTTGGCTAATGCGGTTCCTAACGAGTTCATCACTCAAGAGATGATCGACAAGGCGAAAAAACGTCTTGAAGACCTCAAAAATGCGACACCTGAATATCGCGAGATGTTTAATCGCCGCAATGTTGAGCAGATGATCTCCACTTGGGCACCGGAGGCGGATTCCATTATTAGTGCTGGCTATACGCCGTCTCGCGAAGAGAAAGTTGCTGATTTCGAAGACACCTACAACCGCAATCTCAAAGCGTTGATAGAACTTCGTGATAAGGCGTCTGATCCTAAAGTTGTGGCGCTTTATACAAAGAAAATCAATCAACTGATTGCTGCTGGCAATACCGCGCTTATTAAAGAGACGGGGACTGCGACGCAGAAGTTGGCACTGGAATACGAAAACCTGGCAGAGCAGATCGAAAGCACCTGGACTGATTTGTTTAGTGGCTTAACTGATGTCCTGACTGATTTCGTTATTAACGGGAAGATGAGCTTCTCCAGCCTATCTCAGTCCATTTTGAAAGATATCACCAATATGGTCGTGAAGTCGCAGATCACGCTGCCTCTAATGAACATGTTGGGGATGGGAACCACCGCAGCTGGTAGTTCACAGAGTGGTAATTTGCTGACCGGGGTTGCTTCCGCCGTTGCCAATCAAGGGGTACGAATGGGCAACACTGTTAACGGCGACAAGTCGGTAGGAGAAGCCACGAAGGAGACGTCCAGTTCGGTAACTGGATTGGGGCAAACAACACAGCAGACCACCAGCGCAATTGGCACTGCAACAAATGCGATTGGTAGCTGGGTATCAGGGCTATTTGATAGCACTGAAGCCAAAGATGCCGAGACAAAAGCCGTGAAGGACTCCATCTTCTCGATGCAGAACCTCAGCTCTGTTACCGGCGCGCTGTCTGCCGCGTTTGCAATGCTTGGAGCTAATGCTTCCGGCTCTGGTAATAAGTGGTTGAGTTTTGGAGCAACGGTTGCATCTGGTCTTGTTTCAGCTTGGGCTGGCGGTGGTTTCGACAGCGTGACATCAAGCTCTGCTAAAACCGCAACCAGCAGTGTGGCTGACGGAACTAAAGGCATTCCTGCAATCCCGAAGTTTGCAAATGGAGGAATATTCGGAAAAGACGGCGTGATCCCGCTCCGGGCATACCAGAAAGGCGGTATTGCTAACTCGCCTCAATTAGCGTTGTTTGGGGAAGGTTCTATGAATGAGGCGTATGTTCCATTGCCTGATGGCCGAACAATCCCTGTAACGCTCAGTACCGATGGTATGAGTGGAGGCGGAAATGTTCTTTCTCCTGTATCAATTGAGATCAACGTCCATAGTGACGGTAGCACGACAGAATCCGGCGATACAGAAAGCATATGGAACAATGCCGCTCAACGGATGAAAGCAATCGCGCTTGAGACTATCGCTCAAGAGAAACGCCCTGGCGGATCACTCAACCCAAACACTCAACGTAACTAACTATCGACTGCCCCGACCGGGGCGGTCTCACAAGGATGTGAGATGGAAAGACAAACGTTTAATTGGTATCCAGATTACGAATCTGAAAAGAGCGTAAAACCGAATGTAACGGTACTTAATTTTGGTGATGACTACGAGCAGCGACAGGCTCAAGGTCTTAATCGTATTAAAGAAGAATGGTCGTTAACCTTTACCAGATCATACAACGAATTAATGCAATCGATGACTTCCTGACTGAGCGAGCAGGCGTTGAGTCGTTCTATTGGGTTAATCCAAGAGGAAAACGGATTGTAGTTGTATGTGACAGTCATACGGTCAAGCGATATCAGGGGTACTGTGTCTTAACTGCTACATTCAGACAAGTATTTGAGGCTTAAGTATCTGGATAAGTAAGTACTAATTTACTATCATTGTGGCGCTGACAGGATGTTAGCGCCTACTTATTTCAAGGATGAAACAATGGGAATTAAAGCTGATATTCAGAGCTTATCTCCCTCTGCACTCATTGAGTTGTTCGTACTGGATATGTCGAACACAACTTCAGGGGGGAAGCTATTCTTCCACGCCGGAACAAACGAACTGATGCAACCGGTCGTCTGGCAAGGAGTGACATACGAGCCGTGGCCAATCAAAGCATCAGGCTTTGACAAAACTGGCCAGGGAACGTTGCCACGTCCAAAAATTCAGGTATCGAACTTTGCCGGAACCGTCTCTGCGGAAGTTCAGGCGAACGACGATCTTGTTGGCTGCCGCATTATTCGCAAGATGACGCTGGCTCGCTTCCTCGATGCCGTTAATTTTAAAGACGGTAATCCAACAGCAGATCCAAACCAACATTTCCCGGATGAAATGTGGTTTATCGAACAGAAAACGCTCGAAACTCATCAGGTTGTCGAGTTTGAGTTGTCCAGTGTGTTCGATTTGATGGGGGTGCAACTGCCGTATCGTCAGATCATTAAAAACACCTGCCCGTGGAAATACCGAGGGCCAGAATGCGGCTATACCGGTCCATATTTCGACAAAAATAACCAGCAGACGTCTATGTCTGGTGCTGATTACTGCACAAAACGTTATGACGCCTGTAATGCGCGTCGGAATTATTTTGCCAACGGAGTGATCCATTTTGGCGGGTTTATTGGAGCTACGCGATATGGGTAATAAAGCAATCCCTGAGCTTGGCTCTGATGTTATGCAGCAAATCTATCTCTGCGCCATAAATCGCTACCCTAATGAAGCGTGTGGCTTTCTGGTGAGAACTAATGGCGACAAATATCGCTTTATGGAAGCGCGAAATGTTTCGGAGAACCCGCAGAACACTTTTGTAATGCACGTTGACGACATTATGGCGGCAGAGG
>CYGL01000229.1_pt1 | contig 28361 bp, 28 predicted proteins | sample 485531 | NCBI WGS metagenome assembly CYGL01 (sample SAMEA3497897, study PRJEB9818) | human gut metagenome | reverse complement strand
TCTCTCCTTTTGGAGAATCTGTCTGAGAGGAACCTTGTCAAATCCGTTTCCTGAGTACTTTCTTTCAAGCAGGGATGAGTCAATGGAAATTTGTTTATCCTTTATCATCTTATAGAATAGCCATGCGCACTGAGACTTCAAGTCCTTGTATAGGTATTTGATTCCTTCTTCTTCCTGATGATTCTTGGCGATAGGTGCTGCCTGGTTGTTGAATGGAACGGCATCCTTGAAGAATCCCTTGAAGTACTGGCCAATACCCTGCAAATCGTAAGTGAAGTTACACTCCTCAACACCCCACTCTCTTAGCTTGGCCTCAACTACAGAAACGAGCGTCTTAGGGTCCAGCCTCAACACAACCAAGTCCTTACAATGCCATCCTTCCCAAAGCCACATCACGAAGTTATCGCCGCCGGTGAATGCGACATCGGCAGAAGCTCTTCGCTTTCCATCTCCTGTCTGTTCGGCGTTATCGAAAAATTTCTTCAAGGTCTTCCATTTTTGATCATGTCATCGCCGGCAGCTTTCCAGTTCCAGTTGGCTTCCAGGTCTCGCATACGCTGTTCTTCATCCTGCTGGGCAAGGTTGGCGAGATATGAAGCATCGGTAGAGATAAGCTTGATGTTCTCTGATACGTCGGCGCGAACGAATGTTGCCGACTTGATGAACATTTCGAGCTTTGTATAACCAAGTTCCTCATAGCTATCCTTCCAAAGGCTATCGATAATTCCCTTGCACTGCTCGTATACCTCTTCTCTTGTATCGCCCCAGTAGATTGAGTCCGGCGTATCACCATCCATGAAGCAGTAACGAATAACCCCATTCCTTTCCGGATCTATATATCCTTCGTCGGTAACCCACCAATCGATGAACTTTCGTACCCAGGATTCGGGGTCAGGATTACAGGTAATCCAGAAGCGGTTTCGGATGTGGGCTGCATTTCGGTTGTTGGTCAAGAGGTACTTGAACTTCTTATATGGGCATTGAGTACCCTCGTCGATGCAGACGTATGCATACTGTCGTCCCTGGAATCGTGTCTTGAAATCCTGATAGGCTCCTGCGTAGTAAGAGAATTTAAGCCATCCTCCGTTGTCGAAGTTCCAGGTCATGTCGTTCTGTGACTTATTGTAAGTTCCAAATTGGGAGAACAATTTATAAGAGTCTGTAACCAAGGACTGTAAGTCATCTTTTTCATTACGAAGTATGGTCGCATGGAAGTCTGGATTTTTGATATCTTTCAGAACTTCCATAAGAGAACTAAAGCTCTTACTACCACCGCGGCTGCCGCCGCAAATCTTTATATCGGCGTCGATTGAGAGCATATCCTCCTGACCGCCACGCTGAGCTATAATCTTCAGCTTGTCGGGATGCTTCTTGTCGGCGTCTCTTAACGATTGGATATACTCTTGAGTATAAATAGGCTCTCCGTTATCCAATTTTAATCCTGAAAATACTTCCTTTTGCATAAATATTCATTTAATACTGCAAAAATATACAATTTTTCTTGGATAATTGCATATTAATTCATATATTTGCAAAACAAAAGGTATATTTATACATTTTTTGAGGTGGAAGAACCGCTTCAGGATAACATTTTTAATCAAAAAACAACATGACAAGAGAAGAACTCTTAGCATTGGTCAACAAGGAACTCGGTAGTACCAAGTTGACAATTAGCGAGAAAACCATCAATGAAGAACTTGATGACGTACTCGAAGATTTTGGTGAAGACGAAGCTGCAAACGCCAAGTTGGTCACCAAGGTTACAAATCGCTTGAAACGCATGGACGGCAATCTCCATTCTGACGTTTCTCAGCAGGTTAAGGAATACAAGAAGAAGGCGAAAGAACGTCAGAAGGCAAAGGAAACTGAGCTTGACGAGGAAGAGCCGGAAAAAAACGAAATTCCTAACGAAGAGGATATGCCTGAGTGGGCAAAGAAGCTCATTGGTGAAGTCAAGAAGGAGCGTGAGGCGCGAGAGCAGAAGGAAGCAGCTGACGCAAAGAAGGCGTTGGTGAACTCCATTAAGGAAGGTCTTAAGGCTAAGTTTGAGAAAGCCAATATTCCTTTGAATTCGTTTTTCGTTAAGACAGCTTTGGATAAGCTTGAGATTCCTGATGGTGAAGCAGACATTAAGGATCTTGTCGGTAAGGCAGAGGTTCTTTACAATGCTGACCTCAAGGAAGCGGGTATCAATCCAGACACCAAGCCTCGAAGCGGAGGTGGCGGAGCCGGAGGAACCGGAACCGTAGATGAACACGAGTTCGATGATGTTGCAACTATCAGATCTCGACACAAGCCTAAGGACGAATAAAAATTAGTATTCAGGATAACAAATTTATTTATTGATTATGGGAACAGTTTCTCCTTATTACAGTGAAAGGATGAATGGTAACGGCTTCTTGCCAGGTCGTTCCCTCATCCAGGCTCGTGGCGAAATCGGCGGTATCCGCTATGTATTCGTCAAGTTGATTGGCGCCGCAAAGGATGCTTTCCGTACTCCTACAACTGGTGGTAAGTTGCTCAACCCTTTCAAGGGTCCTGCAAAGATTTACGCCGGTGACTTCCTGGAGTATGATCCTGGCATCTATGGCAACGCAGGCGCAACTGTTAAGATTCTTAAGTCTTATCAGTGCGCAAAGAAGACCGGTGCTACTGACACAACTCTCCTTATTGTACGTGATGGCTATAAGCATATTCCGTTCATTGGAGACAATATCATGGTGGCTCCTGACGCTCTCGATGGCACAGGCACAGCAGTTACGGTTACAGGTGTTGAGAAGACAACCGAGGCAGGCGCAGACGTATGGAAGCTTACTTTGTCAGCAACACTCGGTGTTGTAGCAAAGGATGCGGTACTCGTTGAGGCAGCAGCTGCCGGCGACGCCCAGAAGCCTATGGTAACCAACCCTAACGGTTATGCTCAGTGCGACTACGACTTCCTGTTCACTCCAGGTAACGATTTCGAGGATGGTGCTCGCTATATGCTTACCCCATTCCTTGCTAACGACGACACCGTTATGTACATCGACAGGATGTCTCCAATCCCTCCTGCAATCAAGGCTCTCAACAAGAGTCGCGTTAACGGATGGTTCCATCTCTAATTATTAACCTTAAAGATTGATTCAGGATTATGGCAAAATTTGATTTTAATAATTCGCGACTTGCCAAGTTCTTCGGTTCTCAGGAGAACACGGCATATTTGCAGAGTTTCCTTGATAAAAAGGAAATCTTCTTCACTAACTACGGTTGGTACAAGACACAGGGACACAACGCTTCGTTCCTGACAACTACCGACAACTATGGCTTGGCAACATTCAACGTAAAGGCTCGCAAGCTGAAGGCAGCTCCTATGGCTGACCTCCGTGCTCCTCTCGGCGATTCTAATCAGATGGACAAGAACGGACATAAGTGGTACACCGCTTCTATCCCTGACTTCATCACTCCTGGTTATGTTGAGACCGCAGTTGAGCGTTATGCACGCATCAAGCAGTTTGAGGAGTTCGGTAACGACGCCGATATCTTGGCAGACTGGAGTGACGAGGTTCAGACCCGTATCGACTCAGTTGATGCAACAATGAACTTTATGACCGCTCAGTTGATGTCTACCGGTAAGATCGATTACTCTGGTATTGGTCGTGGTATCTCTACCCCATTGCACAAGGCTATCGACCCTATCGAATACGGTGACAACTTCATCAATGGCGGTGCTAAGAAGTGGGCTGACCCTTCTGCTACCATCCTTACCTACATGAAGGAGAAGGAAGCCAAGTATCGCGAGACCCGCGGTGGTTTCGATGGCGCTTTGGTCTGGCAGATGACTCGCAATACATTCTATAATGTATTCTTGAAGAACGCAGAGGTCCGCGAACTCGTTACCAATTACCGTCAGCTGAACTACATTGCCTCTACCAAGACAATGCCTATCAGCAAAGAGCAGTTCATCCAGGCATTCGTTGACTTCGAGGGAGTATCTCCTATCGAGATTGTTACCGAGAAGGAACGTAACCTTACTCATACAACCGATGAGTACAAGCAGGGTTGGTCTGACAACATCGTTGTTCTCCGTCCTGCCGGTGATGCCTGTGAGTTCGAGCGCACAGATAGTCTCGATCGTAAGTTGATTGAGTATGCTGGTAACAAGGCTATCTCTACCCTGTTCGGTACAACCAACGATGGTCTCGGTCTGCTCATGAACTCAGTAGTTCCTAACGGTAAGTACATGGAGTGGCATACAGACATCATGTTCTCTGCTTGCCCAGCTCTCATCGACTTCCCAGACCATTGCATTATGGACATTACCAAGACTGATTAATTTCGGTCTTGGAACTATTAACGTAACTAGATTGTATGACTATGGATTCGGAGATGAACATTTACACTGTGAACGACTACCTTATTAATAAGGTGAAGTTCGAGATGCCGATGAAGGCTCTGTTGGGCATCATGCACGACAGGGAGCTTGAAAATGGCATCGACCTCGAAGCCTGCGACAAGGACAAGGTGAGACTTGCCTATGCCGACATGCTGAAATGGTTTGTTCTTGGTCCGAGCAAGGTGAACAACACCTCCGATTCCGATAACGGATGGACTCATTCGGGAGGTGGATATGATATGTCGGACAACGACAGGAGCGAGATGAAGGCAGAGGCTAACGCTATCTATGCGGAGCTGGAGCCTGATTCGATGCTCAAGAAGAAGTCCACCTTCCGGGTGACCTCCCACGGAGTAAAGAGGGCGAATTATTCTCCTTGGGGAGAACCACTCCCTCACATCATCAAATAAGGCGTATGGAAAAGAAAAACATCAGAAACCCAAGATACCCTCACATCATCAAGATCGTGAGGAAGGTCGTCGGAAAAGCCGACCCTGATGACCCGTTTGCCGATGATGATGCTCCAGTTGGTGAGGACAAGGAAATCATTCTCTACTATGGCGAAGGCCGCAGCTACACCGATACTACTACAGAGGGAGACAAGAACGTCGACCAGAACAAGAGGAAGGCATCGATTCCGGTCAGATATGACGAATGGGATGCTGACAGATGTCCTCTTGACGGCGACACCATCTATTCTACTGTCGGAAACAACACTGAAGTAGGTATGGTTAAGGACTGCGAACCGGATAATAACAGGACTGTTGTGTATTGGAATTTGACAAGGGTTTAGATTATGACAAGTTTATCAGGTCAGTTTTTACAGGTCGAGAAGAAAATCCGTCAGATGGCTGTAGCAAAGATGCAGCAGAAGATGGAACATGCGGCTGAAATGACAATGAAAGCTGCTGACAAGTCTCGAAACTATGATGACGTAACCGGTAACTTGTACAAGTCAACCGCTATCGGTACATATTACAACGGCTCATTGCAGTCGATTCATTATGCTCCTGGTCCAGAGCCAACCCGAGTAACCCTTGCTGCTGGAGAGAGATACAACCTCGATAAGTATTACCGCAGTTCGTTCTCCTTCAAAGACAGCGGAAGGAGACCTTACAAGGGTGAATACGGAGAAGGTGGTGAATATGGTCCAAACGCGGCGTGGGATGAACTTGTTTCCAGGGAGCACAACAAAGGAAAGTACGATGCCACATGGCAGATGCTCCTTGTCGCCGGTGTGGATTACGCTAAGTTTGTCGAGGTGAAGAGAGGTCACGACGTGATTACCTCTCTCAGAGAATATTTGGTTAGATACTTTAGATCGATGTAAGATATGGTTAGTATTAAGACTCTATATTTCGATGTCGGTAATGCAATGAAGGGAATTTGCGACAAGCTCTACTCCCGGAGCCGACCAAAGGCAGTTGATACGAAAATCAACAGCTATATCGTGGTATACTTCCCATCTAGTATCTACAATAACGAGATGAACTCAAGTGGAGTTTACAACTATTTCACCACTACAGCTCAAATCGAATTGTATGTGCGCGATAAAGCTTCAGCAAGAAATCCAAACACATTTGATGTTTCTAGCGTTGACGAGAAAGTCCAGGAGATTATGGACAGATTCCCAATCTCTACAAAAAATCTCATTGTTTCCAATCCTCGTATAACACTACAGACAGACGATGGCGCCGGTTTTTCCGTAACGATCATACAGGGAAGGTTACGTACGAAATAAGTATTCAGAAATTCAGGTATAACAATTTAAAATATTTTAGATTATGGTGACTATTGATAAATTGAAGGAAGTGTTCTGCGGCCCTAAGTCGCTGCTCTACTCCGCTGCATTGGTTGACCTCTCTAAGAGCGACATTAAGCTTACCGTCGACATGGAGCTTCCTGTTGAGGTTGACTCTCTGAAGGCTACGATGGACGAGCCTACAATTAACCACTACAAGGTTATCGGCCTTTCTGGTGACTGGGCTACCACTGCTGAGCTTGGTGACTTCAACGTAGAATTCGTTGTTCCTTCCAAGGCTAAGGAGCTTCTTAAGGCTATGTTCGGTGAAGACGCAGTTAACGAAATCACTGCCACTCTTACTGGTACTGGTGACAATACTCTTGACGTTCAGTATACCGGTGTTGCCGTAGAGCCTAAGCTCTATAAGATGCGCGGTACTATCGTTATCGTTGACGAGGAGAAGAAGAACCTCATGGTTGTGACCAACCTATCTATGTATGCGACAATGCAGTGGGATGATTCAAGTTCCAAGCCAGTTGCATTCAAGTTCTCTGGCTCTGTTGAGGGTGCGGGTACGAAGAGCGTTGCTTGGTTGACAAAGGGTGATGGCGTTATGAACCTTACTTACAAGACTGATGCGGCAACAACCCGTAAGACCGTTCCTGCGGCAAACCGCAGACAGGGACTCGTTATTACCTACAATACCGGCTCTGCAACCGTAAAGGAGAGGTATATGGATACCCGAGTAACCGATACCGAGTGGGTTAAGGACGACAACTGGGAAACTGTTGAATAAGGCTTCTTTAGGTAATTAGATTCAGGATAACAAACCGTTGGGCGGCAGGCTAATCAACAGCCGTGCCGCCCTTCTTCATTTAATAGCATACAATCATGGCAGAAGAAAAGAAAATAGAGCAGCCTTCAGTGGACTTGCAGGAGTTGCTTGACAGCGTGCTGCACGACGAGCCTACCGAGTTCGTGTTCGGAGGAAAGAAGCACAAGCTCGGTTGGCTTCGCAAGGGAACAATGAGCAAGTGTTCTCATATCAGGGCAAAGGAGAAGAACGAATGGAAGCGCAACGTCAAGATTTGCGTCTGCATTCTCCTCAACAACATCTGGAAGATACGATTCCTGTATTGGATCTACTGGCGCTGGCTCTACTACATCAAGGATGTGGATGTGACCGAGGTTCTGAGAGTTCTCGATGTTTCTAAAAAAAAATTCCATCGAACGCATTCTCACTGGCTACCATATTAGCGACCGGGATGACGGACGTGATGATGACGATGACGAGGAGCGAAGCAAAAGCTATCCAAGCAGAACCAGCTGGGGAGCAGCCTTCTCACTAGCGGAGAAGTTCGGTTTTCTCTTTCAGCGTAAGTACTTCATCGCAGCCTACGACTACTGGTGGGGCTATTCATCAGCACAGATTGACCTAATGGTTGCAGACCAGCCTCTTGTCGTCTATCCTAAGACCAAGAAGGAAGGTGGTTCAAAGAAGCACACCAAGAAGGAGATGGATGACCTCTACGACAGGTGGGTGGAGAAAAAGAAGAATGAGGGAAGCCTCGTTGGCAAGAAGATAAGTCTTGCTGATTACTTAAACAATAAACTCTAATTTTAAAATATTCAGGATATGGCAGGTGGAAATATGGGAGACCTCAGTTTCTCGCTCACTCTTAAATCGAGAATTGAAGAGGAAACCAAAAAGATTACCAAAGAATTAAACAAGATTGATGCTACTGGTAAACAGGCGCAGAATGCTTTGGAAGCAATATCCGAAGCAACGAAGGGCATTGGAGACAAGGGAGGTCAAGGTCTAAAAAAGTTAAACGACTTTGTTAAAGAATTACATCGTAACATTGGTGTGTATTCAAGCGAAGATTTCTTTAGTCCAAAAAAACTTCAACAGCTGGAATCTGTTCAGGACGGGTTGTACAAAATAGGCAGAATACTCGGAGAGGTGTCTAAGGAAGGTGCTGGATTCAACATATTTCCTAACAATGTTTCCACTGAGGCAAACAAGGCAGAGAGAGAACTTCATAAGTTATCTTCTATTATTGACGAAATCAACAAACGCCATGGTGAAGGAATACAGATGTTTGGCGTCGATTCAACGAACAACATACGTCAGTCGTTGTCAGAGCTGTCTAAATACAGAACTGAGTTAGAACAGATTAGGAATAACGGAGGTATTCATCCTATTACCGGACTCACAGCATCTGATGTCGTAAAGAGTGCCGGATATCTCAATGCTATAGATGAAGCAAATACTTATGCTAAAGTTGTAAAGAATGCTATCTTAGAAAGATACAAGACAGAACAAGATGCTGAGAAAAAGCGAAAGAAAGACGAGGCAGACGCAGCACGCGAGGCAAAAGCAAATGAGAAGCAGAGGCAGAACGAGTTAAAGAACACTGAACGTCGATACGATTCTCTTGGCAACAAGGTTCGTCAGCTTCGTTCGGAATACAGCAGGGGTATCTCTATCGGTGCAGATGTGAGCAAGGCAGAAGCCGAGATTAACAGACTTCTTTCATTAATGAGAGCCCTTATAAATATCAAGGGAAGACTTAATTCTGAAAACTGGAAGGATAGCCTCGGTATGCTTGGCAATATCGGTAGTGGCCACGATACTACATTAGCTTCGAGGGCTCTTCAAGACCAAAAGGCAATAAACCAAGAGGTTCAGAAGGGTATCGAACTTGAACAGAAACGTCAGCAGGAGATTGCGCAGTCGGCAGCAAAGGCACGAAACGATCTTGCAGCCGCCTTCGCTGGAGCAAACGCAGAAGCAAAGAAGATGCAGTCGATAGTCGGCGATATCAAGTCTCTGTTCTTGCAGGGAGGTATTGTCTTTGGCGCTCAGCAATTCTTTAATTCAATCGTACAGACCGGTGGCGAAATTGTTCAGCAGCATGTAGCGTTACGTTCCATCCTCGGTGATGTGCAGAAGGCTGACGAGCTGTTTGCTCAGACGCAGCAGCTTGCGTTGCAGTCTCCATTCAAGTTTGGAGAGCTGAACCGAGACGTTAAACAGTTGGCTGCATTCGGAGTCGAGGCAAACGATTTGTATGATACCACAAAGCGACTTGCGGATATCGCATCCGGTCTTGGTGTAGACTTCGGCCGATTGGGTTTGGCGTTCGGTCAGGTAAAGGCTCGTTCTTGGCTTGACGGCAAGGAGTTACGCCAGTTTGCTTACGCGGGTCTTCCACTCTTGCAGAAGATAACCGAACTCTATAACTCAGAAGGTAAGAATGGACGCAAGAACTATACCCAGGCAGACGTCAAGAAGATGATTTCCGGAAGGCAAGTCAGTTTCGAGGATGTCCAGAAGGTGCTTTGGAAGATGACAGACGAGGGCGGTCAGTTCTATAACATGCAGCTCGTATTATCTGAAACATTGCTTGGACGCTGGAATAAGCTTATCGACGCATGGGATATTATGCTCGGTAAATTTGCAGAAGGAAAGAATGTTATAGGTGGCACATTCTCGTTTATTATCAATCGAGTAACAGACTTAGTTCTGGCTTTGGACAAGCTGTCCCCTGCTATGCTTTCTTTCGGAGCTATATTCGCGGCGAGAAAGCTTGGATTAATGGCTTCCGGCAAACTTGGGTTAGGTTCACTCAATAGGAACTATGCCCAACAGATGAACGCTCAGCTGAAAATTTACGCTATCGAGCAGCAGCAACTTGTTACCGAAGGCAAGATTACTCAGCAGAAGGCGTTGCAGAATGTACAAGCAAGAGCATATCTGTTGTCTGACACCACTTCTAGAGCGAATGCTATGTCGCGTCTTGCGCTTGAAGGTAAGATGTCTGTGCTTCAGATGCAGAAGGCTGTCAAAGAAGGTCTCGTAACCAAGGAACTCATTAGGCAGCTTGCTGTGATGGGTCAGATTACAGCAAGGCAGGAGCAGATTATACTCGGAGGAACAAGGTTCGCCGCAGTAATGAATATGGGTATCGCCAAGATTGGAGGAGGCATACAAATCTCTGTTTACCATGCTTGGTGGATGGTGGGGCCTTGCCATCGGTCTTGCAGTACAGACATTCTCTAGCTATAGTAGCGATATGGATAGAATTTCCGAGAACGCAAAGGGACTCAGAGATTCGGCATATAACAAGAAGAAGGGATACGAAGACGAACTTGCGAACGAGAAACCTACAAACAGTGCCGACTTGCAGCAGCGAGTAAACTCGATGAAGGAACTCCTTCGAAATAGCGGAGATTATACCCAGACAATAGAAGATCAAATTGCAAGGGCAAAGAATCTTAACGAGCAGTATGATATTCTTAATAAGGGAATAGTTGCTGCACGCGACAACTCACAGCAGGAAGCAAACGACTCGGATGTAGTCGCTGGAGCGCTTGGAGCTTCAGGAGGTTGGGGTTCTGGTAATCCTTTTGCCGATACATTAGAGGATGCCGTCGAAAGCCTCAATGAGGCGGTTATCAAGTATCAGACACTTCTTTCTGGACTTGATGAAGAGACGAAATCGAGAATGGATAGCATTGCCAATCAGTTCCTAAAGCCAGAGGAAAGAACTATGTCTCTCGATGAGAAGATTCGTATTCTCGCAGAAAGAGGAGGTGCAAACTGGGATTCTTTCGTCTTAAAGTCAAGTAACGGAAGCAATGATATTGCAAATAGCATTTATAAAATAGGAATAAGGGCCAACAAGGTTAGTGATCAGATAAACGAAATCGCTAAGAAAAATATTCCTAGAATCATCAGCTTCCTTAAGAAGTCATTCAACCTGTTCGGTGTAGATTTCTCTAAGTGGTGCAACAAGAACTCTTCACGTTTTGCGAGCATGATAGAAAAAATGCTCGATGCATGCAAGGTAAATGTTCCTCAGATTCGAGAGTATCTGAAATCTATCTTCTACCAGGAGGCCGGTGCAAAGCAACCTAAGAAAGCTGGCGGCGGTAAGGTTGAAAAACCAAAGACACCTATGCAGCAGCGAGTTCGCCGAAATTTATCCAAGAAAGGAAAGAGTAGAGCAAAGGTAGAGGCACAGGCAACTATGCTTGACTCTTATCTCGACGAAACTTCCGACTATAATACGGATAATAATCTGCAAACAGAGTTGCAGAATAGGTATAACGAGTATAAGAACCGCGAGAATAAGTTCAAGCGTGGTAAGATATCTAAAGCACTTCGCGATGAGGCTTGGGAAAGCTACAATAGCTTGAATCAGGCGGCATGGGAAGGTCTCGGTTACAAATTCTACCCACAGGACAAAAAGTCCAATAAAGTCCCAAAAGGTAAGAATGGTCGTTCTGGTCGCCAAGAGGACGCAGAACTTAAGCGTTTACAAGAACGTCTCAGCAGCCTAAAGTCTGCAAGACAGATGTATCAGAAATACAAGAGCATCATGCCGGACGAAGAGGCTAAGAAGAAGACTTACAATCTCTTCCCTGAGGTTACCGGTCTTAATCTTGACGACTATCAGAAGGCAGTCCATTCTCTCCTTGAAGGATTCAGTATAAACACCACCGAGAGAAAGAAGTTCCAGACTTCCATCTATCGTGAGGTTGCAGAGTGGCTCTTCGACGAGAAGGACAAGAAGGAGTACGAGAGAAAGGCGGCTGACTTCAATGAGTCCATGAACAAGTTGTCAGAACGTTGGGATTTGTACAAGAGTCTTCTCGAAAAGACCGGCAGCAAGTTCTTTGCTGAATCTGCTTGGGTTGATGCGTTCCAGATGGACGACAAGGTTCAGTCTCTTATGGATGAGTATTACGCTCACTACCATGAGATATTCAATCTTCAGGATTCTCTCAACATGACGGATGGTGAAGCTAAGGAAAAACTTAAGCTTCCTAACCAGTACGAAGAGTGGAAGAAGATTACAGAACTTCTCCGTGGTAATTACGTTAAGTCTTTGCAGGATGCTGCCAACATCATCGAGAAGACGGAAGATTACGAGGATAAGATTCTTAAGATTCGACAGGATTACGACAAGCTTATCAGCAAGACGAATGATCCTGGTATTAAGGCAAGATACGAGATACAGAGAGACAAGGAGATTGGTCAGGTTAAGCTTGACAAGTTCAAGAACTCTTCTGATTATCTCAACTTCTACGGAGCCATCGTGTCTCTCGGTATGGATAAGGCTCAGACTATCGGAGCAAGAATCAGGCAGAATATCAATGAGGCTCTACAAAGCGGAGCCATTGATGCTAGAGAGTACGCCAAGGAAATCAAGCAGCTTGATGAGCAGTTATCGAAGCTGACGAGCCCAAAGAAGACTTTCCTCAATGGTGGCCTGAAGGGAATGGCTGAGCAGAAGATTTCTGATGCCAGCGAGCAGATGACCATCGCAGCAAGTAAAATTGCTGAAGGAAAGAAGGTTCGTGAACTTGGTCTCAAAATGGGAGACGAAAACTTCATCAAGCGTGGTGACAGCATGATTGACAGCGGAAAGGCTATGATGAAAGCTGCTGAGATTCTGTTTAAGGATGGAACAAAAGCAAAGGAGTCTCTTGATAAGTTTGCTAACGTAGTAAGTATTATCGACCAGAATGTTCAGGGAATGAGTGAAGCATTCAATGACATCAAAGAGACTGCTTCCCTTCTCGGAGCTGACACTGAGTCTGATGGATGGCAGGACGCTTCCTGCGTTCTTCGAGACATTCTCCGGCATGTCAAGTTCACTGTCAAAGGTGGTAACAAGCGCCGGAGTCCCGGCAACGTTGGTGGAATCCTTGCCGGTGTCACTGGCATATTTACCTCTCCTATTAAGGCGTTTGCAAAGGCTCATGATGCCAAGCTCGACAGACAGATAAAGCTTGCAGAGAGACAGCTGAATGAATTGAAGAACCTATCTAGCAATATCAGTTCCGTTATTGAAAAGACACTCGGTGGAATCTATTCTTACAATAGGTCTTCCGATGCGAATAAAAAGCTCAACGATGTCAAGAATGACTATAAGGCTTGGGATGCTTTTTCTAAGACCGATATTGGAAAGAATTTCTTTGGAGGTCACAACTTCAGTCACTACAGCAAGGAGACTTATGACGCTGTAATGAAGACAGAGACGAATCCTTCCGCATACGCAGATCAGCTCGCCCTACTCCACGCTCAGGAAGACGAGTTGAAAAAGCAGAGACAAGCTGAGGAGGATAAGAAAAAGACGGACAAGGATAAGCTCGCCGACTACGACCAGCAAATCAAGGAGATGCAGTTGCAGATCAAGACGTTCGACACAGGATTTCCTGAAAGACGTTTACTCTATCGACATGAAGAGCTGGGCAAGTACACTCACAGACACCATTGTAAGTGCATGGGCTAAAGGTGAAGATGCGGTTGATGCCTACAGGGAGAAGGTGAAGGACATGGTTCGCGACGTTACGAAGAATATCGTATCCCAGAAAATCATGGAGAAGGCACTTGAAAAACCTCTTGAATGGCTTACAGGCATCCTTGACGAAAAGGGTAAACTTGACGAGACCGACATGGACGATTTTGCAGACAAGCTCTACGAAGTTGGTGAAAATGTAGTTCCTCAGTTAACCGGTATCTTCGATGCTCTGAAGAACAAGGGGCTTGATTTAAGGGAGAATGGAAGTTCGTCTACAACCAACTCGATTAAGGGAATTACCGAGGAGACAGCTGACCTTCTTGCATCCTATCTCAATGCGGTCCGGCTTGATGTTTCTGTGATTAGGGAGATTGTCAGGGTAAATTCCTTCCAGAGATTGAGTGAAATTGTCAAAATCTCAGCTCACGCAGCTTAACCTTATTGCTCGGAATACCTTGCGTAATGCAGATGCAGCAGAGAGAATTGAGAAAATATTCATTGAGTATAACGATAACTTCAACAGAGTTATCAATGGTACGAAATCTTTAAAGATGAAATAATTATGTTTGAAAAAAGAAATTTAATCAGACAGAATGAAGAAACGAGGCGGTTTCACTGGGTCTTTGCGCTCAGTGGACCGCTGAGTGGCATGACAACTCATCCAAGCATGAGATGGTCGAGAAGTTTGTTAAGGGTATCGACTTCTGTATCGGAAGAAACTGGCCTTCAACCAAGGATATGAAGAAGTACTTTGGTGATGTCATTCACGATCATGGTGTGTATGTTGACGAGAACGTTGACCTGCAAAACCCAAAGATTGTCATCCTCAATGGAGAGTGTGTAGCAAACATCAACTATGACTGGATGGACAGTGGTGAGATATATGTAAGGCACAACTCTTCACTTTACCTGAAGGTTAAGGGATTCTCCAGGGTGTTTGTCAATCTGTTAGATGGTGCAGAGCTTCATGTTGAATGCGAAGATACCGCAAAGTGCTTCGTCTACCAATACGGAGGAACAGTCGTGAAAGCTACCGGAACAGTCAATATCAGGGATAGACACGATTTTAAGTTCAATTAACGCATATTTATGCGTATATTCTTGCATATTTATGCATTATTTTGTATATTTGCAATTATAAAAAGTTGATTTAAGGTATGAAAGAATATTTCAGGATATACATGCAGAAGGAGGGCGATGGGAACGAGGTGAAGGACTCCATCGCCGACTTCGGTATGTATGTTAGCGAGAATCCGTTCAAGCCATGCGATTCTGTCAAGGAACCTGCAAAAAGGGAGTGGCACGACGAGCATGGTGACGACGAGTATATCGGAAAGGATGGTCTCTATATGGCGGCCTACGAGAATAAGGTTAAATTTATGTTCCACGGCGAGGCTTTCGGCGCTAACGAGAAATGTAAGGCTTTTATTGATTACATCCGCAAGTCAGGCATGATGAAGATGTATTGCGACTTCAATAGAATCGGAAGACAGCATGTAAGACTTAAGGATATTGATCCAAACCTATATAGAGATCCGGATAACGAGGACTTGCTAGTTCTCTCTATCACTTTCAAGTTTAACGACCCTGTTACTGACATAAAGCCAATCATGGACGCACAGGGCAGTATTTCAAATTTAGGATAAAGACACATGAGTACTTGGAATATTTATCATAAGGATGGCTCGAAGCTGACAGACGTTAACGAAGAGCAGATAACCGTTCATGGATTGGAATACTCCGATTCTTGGATGGGTGAGTGCTTCGTGACTATCAATTTCAAGCATGAAGTGCCTATCAACTTTCAGATAGGCGACTATATTGTCTATCGTGGCGAGCGGTTTGAGCTCAACTACGAGCCGGGCAAGGATAAGCAGGCCAGACCCGACACATATGGAGAGGGCTTCGTATATGACAGCGTAAAGTTCAATGCATTGCAAGATGAGCTTTCTAGGGCTGAGTTCCTCGACGTGGTATTAAATGATAATGAGCTCCACTACACTACCCTACCGAAATTTCCATTCTACGTACAGACTCTGGATGATTTGCTCGACAGGATCCAGGCGAACCTTGACGATCAGATTGGTACAGGTCTTTGGAAGATTTACTCCAGAAGCAAGGAGCGTTCCGTGCAGCGTGGATGCCTCGTTAGCGACTGGCAGTCAATGTATGGCGAAGGGACAAACGATAACGTCATTGAATCAATGTCCATTACAGTGGATTCGCAGACCTGTTGGCAGGCCCTTGCGCTTGTGAACGAGAAGTGGGACATAAACTTCATCGTCAGAGGAAGAAACATATATGTCGGTACTACCGGAATACAGGCAAACCATATCTTCAAGTATGGTCTCGGCAATGGACTCTATGAGATTGTTCAGAACGCTGATTCCGATCAGAGTGTCGTTACAAGACTAAGAGCATATGGTTCCGAGAAGAATCTTCCTTCCCACTACTATGCTGACCTCGGTGTCAAGTACGTGGCGAACATCACGAAAGTCGTCGGAGCCAGCACGAATGTTGAACTTGAACTGGACCTCGATTATATAGAGACATATTTCAAGAATCCGAGAAAGTATATTGTTTCTGGAGAAACTGGCGAGCAGTCTTCCGGTTGGGTACTTAAGGTTACATTTGATTTCAAGACTGAAATTACCGGTTATGTAACACAGGCATACAATTCTAAAAAATGTAGATTCTATTCTGAGCTGAAGGGAACACAGACAGACACCGGAGATGAGGAATCAAAGGAAAAACTTGATGCATTTATTGCGCAGGTCAAGGCAGGAAACACGAAGATGTATATCACATCGGGCCTCAACAAGAAAAACATTCCTTCGTCCATGAAGGAATATGCAGAGAATCTCCCGAACAATATGTCAATCAACAGGCTTATGCTGCCTGGATTTCCCCATGTATCGCTGAGTGATTTCTATAACACACTCACGGATGAAGAGAAGAAGTACGTGAATCCTACCGGGAGACAGCATAAATTCTCCACAGATCCACACAGGCCATACATCGATTCAGTAAACATCGATCAGATTGGTCTCCGTTCTGCATCGCAGTTCTTTGAGACTGATGATAAGACAAATGGAATTATTGAAATCTACCCTACTATCGAGGAAATGGAAATCGGTGGAGTGCGTGTGGATGAGATTGATGAGGGTGTTGCTCCTGATGATGACGGCCGATATGATGGCGACCCTGGTCCGAATAATGTTGATATTTATCTCAGAAAAGCTGTTGATTTCGATATAAAAGATTTAGCGGACGACGATTTCTCAATCTCTATGAAGGATGGTATGTGCGGCGGACGAACATTCAAAGTGGCATCCTCAACCAAGGTTGATGGTAGATGGAGACTTACTATTGAGAGAGTCAAGGATGATGCTCTTGAGCTGTGGTTCCCATACAAGGATTACCCTATCAAGAAAGGCGACCATTTCGTCCTTACCGGCATCATTCTTCCTGATTCGTATGTTAATGCTGCATCACTGAAGCTTCTAAAATACGCCATAGCGCTCCTTGATAAGAATGACTATACAAGGTATGTATATCAGCCTAAGGTAGATGAGATTTTCATGGCAAGGCAGCACGACCAAGCGGAGGCAGACGATACCGGAGTTATCAAGAGCCTCCACGATACGCTTAAGGCCGGCGACCTGATGAACTTCAATGATACAGACCTCAATATCGAAGGAATCATCTCTATCGACCAGCTCACGATCAAGGAAGAAGATGGAAAGATACCGACATACGACATAACTCTTCGTGAGGATAAAGAGGTTGGTGCTATCCAGAAGATTCAGCAGCAGATTTCGTCGCTCCAAAGCGGAAATGGAGGAACTGGTGCAGGCTTGACAACTACACAGGTTAAGAATCAGGTTGCGACAGAGGGAAGTAAGCACTTCATCTCAAAGATAAACGATGACACCGCCAAGGGAACTATCACTTGGGAGAAGGTACAGAAGTTCTTGCAAGGATTGACAGCAGAAGACTTATCTCAATTTAAGAGGGGTGCGACCTTCGGAGAGTTCATTCAGGGAATGCTCTTCGGTACTGGCGGCAGAATTGACGAGCTGGGCAATGCCGAGTTCGAAAGCATCACATCCCGAAGCTCTATCATCGCAAAGGAACTCATCGTGAACCGACAGACGGCGATGGAAAGCAATTTCGTCTTCACTGAGAGTGGTATGGTTGAGTCGGTGACAGAGATTCCTGCGACAACGGAAGATGGAAATGTTACCTACGACTTGAAGTTACAGAAGCGATGGGATAACGACTTCACAGCATTCAAGGAGAACGATGTTATTTTGGCTTCAATCAATACATTAGCGGAGAGCGGCAAGTACTACGATATGTGGTTGCGAGTACTATCGGTTAATACGGTAACGAATACCATTACGGTTGTCTGCTATCCCGACAATGAATGCCCTAGCAAGAAGAATTATCCACCTTGCGAGCTGGCAAGATTGATACGATGGGGAAATGCGGTGGACGAAGACAGACAGAGCTGCTGGTATATATCATCATCCGAGGGGTTGCTTGTATGGCTCGACCACGTTACAAAGCCTATAATCGACAAGACGAACTACTCTCTTGCGATGGGCAAGCTGCCAGATGCACTATCGTTCCTCTTCCAAGACTTCCCTACCGCTAACAAGCGTGATGGAGCGTTCTATGCTAAGTGGATGATGGCTGCATCATTTCAGCAGATAGACTACCAAGGCAATCCTATCTACACGACAAGAGACAGAGGTGTGTGGAGCTTGGCTGTGGCGCAAGGCGATAATCCTTACCGCAATGGTGACAGAACGATTGATACCGTCTATTACCTCGGGTGCAAGTGGAAGTGTTTAGAAGACAAGACAACAAAGCCGCCGACATACTCATCTACCGCTTGGGCATTCGTGGAGGGTAATCCATATTTTACACTCGAAATGCAATCGTCGAAGCTGTGGAACTTCCGTCTCAACGACTTGATGGCAACGAATGCTGATGGCTCTTGGAAGGTATTCACTACTCTGTCGGTAATCGGCAGACTCTACAATCAAGACGTGACCGACTCCATGGTTAATGTTGTATGGACTAGAAATAGCGGAGACCCGACCGCAGACAATAAATGGGTACTCTCTCATGCCAACTGCGGATTGTCGGTTGATTTGACATATGAAGACCTTGGCGGTGCTGCATTCAAGATAGGTAGTGTGACATTCCGATGTGATGCCGAAATCAAGGATGGAGAGACGATGTATTCCGAAGATGTGAGTGTTAGTTTCTAATGTTGAACTTTAAAATTGAAAGATATGCCAAAAGAATTAGCAGTAAGTGTTGACAAGATGATGGATATACAGGCAACCGCCTATTCCCAGTCTTGCAGCATAGAGATAGTTGGAGACATCATCAACAGGCAGCAGTATGACGGCATCGCCAACTCATATTCACCAAATTACGCAATCCGTCCATGTACGATGTTTCCGTCATGTTTCCTAATCGACCCCGACAACCCTAACGAGACGAGCACATTTAACAGCCAGTTGGATTCATTCAAATGGTCGGAGGTTTCTACTAGTGGAATTGTCGTAGTAGCAACAAGTGAAAAAGCCAGTGTGGTAAGTGGTTATGAAGCAACAACAGAGGGCTTGAACAAGGGAACTCTCTTTATCAAGTCTAACTCAGTTATCAATAAGCCGAGAACAATGCGGTTTGAGGGTAATTGGACTGACCCGATATGTGGATATAAGTACACATTCATAGCCAACAAGCCGCTCTACCTTGAAGACACCACTAATGCAAGGGCAGAGATTATGCTTGATAGTGCTCCTACCGTGCTTTGGAATCCACTCAAACACGCAAGCACAAGAACCATCACAGCAAAGGTAATGGTCGGTGCTATAGATAAGTCTGCGGACGCAAAGGCAAGGATATGGTGGTATCGTATCTTGGATAACGGAACGAAGCAGCTTATCTCTTCCGTTGACGATTCCGAGAACTACGAGATTACCGCCATGACAAAGGCTGCAAACGGTCAGATTACATCTATCACCGCCAACTGTGACATGATAGGTGACGGAATCGGGATATGAGGTAAGAGCCTGCTATATCTACAAAGGAAGTGTTCCATCTTCTCCTCGAACAGGAGACCCGAAGAAGGTTACCTATATCAAAAGAACCATTCCACCACTCACTCCTCAGTTCGTAGGCGATGGCTTTGGTCTCAATTCTGATACAGCTTTCGTAACTTGTCGGGCTATCGTAAGTGACAACAAAGGAGTCATTGACCCTTCTGTATGGAATAAGATTATCAGAGCGAAGTGGCAGAAAGTATCTTATGGCAAGGTTGTGAACAATGGCGTAGTCACCATGACTGAGAATGTCGCGGTGTTAGGGTACGGAGAGACATTCAAATGTCCTTTCGAAGCGAAGAAGAGTATCCGTCTGACAATCGAAGACAGAGGTGCTTACGAGCTGATTGTTGACGAGAATGGAAATACCATTGTGGATGAGAACGGAAACTATCTTGTGTCAAGGGAAATTGACGAGAACAGCTAATTATTGTTGAACTTTAAAAATATACGATTATGAGATATTACGTTAAGGTAACTAAGGAAGTCGCAGAGGTAATCACCAAGGCTGGTGTTCCGCTTACAATGACGCATGACGGTAATTGCTTGCTTTATCAGAGTGAGATGAATAATGTTCCTGGTGTTAATCTGAGTGCAAGAGCTGCCTATGCTGGCGGTGCTCTCATAAAGGAGTATTCTGCTCTAGCTGAGATTGACGGAAGTGTAGCCACCCCTGCATATTGCTATACCCCAGTCGAGTATGGTGGTGAAGGCGATACAAGGAATAAGAATAACGGATTTGGCGCAGATATGCCAGACGTGTCTTCTGAATCTGAGGTATCAACAGATAAAAAGGAAAGCGAGGTAACAAATGAGTAAAGCATCAATAACAGGACAGATTGTTGTGACAAGCAACGGAACGACAATCTACCCAATCCTTCAGTGTACGACAGGAGACGTTAATCAGAACTATGATGGAGATTGGGATGCGCCTACTCAGATTTCGCCTGACTTCGAAGCTAGCGGTGCTAGGCATCCAGTCATAGTTATGCAAGCCTTTTCAGCAGAGCAGGGCGCAGGTAATAACTTCGACCTTACAAGAGGTTCTACAACATGGGTTGTCGGCGGTGTGACGTTGGCGTTCAATGATTCGGGCGTTTCCACTAATTCGTTTGGTGGCGTGTCTGGTCATTTTACCATGGGGGCTGATGCTGGCGGCAATCCGACCCTTACGGTCAATAAGAACCTTGTGAAAATCAATAGCGGTGATTCGTTCAACATCGAAGCAAGGACAAGTCTGTCGCTCGAAAACACAAACATCAATCTTAAAGCTATGTACCCAGTCTATATAGCCAAGGGCGTTGTTAGCTCAAAGCGAGTGAACATTCTCCCTACTTCAAGTACGAATCTGTTCACTATCACAGAGAAGGGCGGTAGCTGTACCGTCAAAGCAGAGGTGACGGAAGGAACGTCCGTGACATCTAGCGGATATATATTCAAGTGGTATCTGCCAGACTCTACCAACGCATGGGTACTCAAGCAGGATAGCGACTCTCCTACATTCACCATCAATGAGACAGACGTTGATTCATCTATCCTCGTTATGTGCGAAGCATACAAGGCAGGAAGTTTTTATGCGTCAGATACCCAGACCGTCAATGACGTGTCGGATGAATATATCATATTCCCGAACCCTACGGATGGCAACGGAAATGCTGTAGCTGAGAACTTCATTCAAAATTCTGGAGGAAGCATCGTATACGTTCCGTACATGCGCAAGCGTGGTTCTAATACCAATATCGAAGATGTCGCATTCAGCATGGCATTATATTCAAACAGCGGCATTCCTATTTCGGGAGCACCAACGGTAAGCGACAACAAGTTTACTGTTACGGAATCGGCAATACGTGCCTACAAGGGCGCAGTTTACGTAATCACAGGTGTTAAATAGTTAATAGCTTATGACAAAGGTTTTAGCAGAAGTAACAGGCTCAATCTCCTTCTCTCAGAGAGGAGACAAAAGGGCAAAAAGGTGCTCTTGTGCGTGAACATGACGGTTTTGAATCGGGCAGCTATAAGTATCTTTCGGGTGCAGGAGAAGAAGAATACGTTGATGTTGTGTGTGTTAAAGGCAAGTGGTATCAATGTACTAAAACGTATGACGATGCAACTTCTTCGCCTAGTTTGACCGATGGGCATTGGACAGAGATGAGCAATTATAAGTCGATAGCAACTCATCTTCTTCTTGCCGAGAACGCTACCATTAATATGCTCGGAAGTAATCAGATTAATCTGTATAATCCGACAGGTGGTGCGATGTTCGGTTCGTTTAGGGTTGTTAGTAATGATAATGATTACGCTCTGTGGCTTGGCGCACCTAATGGGGCTGATGCTCCATTCAGTGTAAAGAAAGATGGTTCGTTATATGCGTCTAATGGTATATTCGCAGGAGAACTAAAGAGTGTAACAGGCTCTTTTCATAAATTGACTGCGGTTAGTTCTGATGGAAAAACAAGCGCTGGTTCAATATATTTTGATAGTTCGGGGTTTATAACATTTGATGCAGATATTTGGAATCAAGGCTATAAGTCTGCGGAGAAAAAGGGGTTGGCGTTTTTATGCTAGTAGTATATGGTGTCGACAAGCTTTTGGGCATAGGTCGAGTACATTAGCAGTGATAAATGGTGATAGTATGCGCGTTTATCCAGACGGATATGATAGCGGATATATATCTGTGAATCTAACGCGTGTTTATCAAGACAATAAACCCGTATACGAAATTCCATTGTATGGTGGTAGTGGGGATTTGTCTGGATGCCCTATTGATGTAGTAGTATTCAATTCTGCTAGTGTAAGAGATGTATATTATTACGAGTTTATACCTGGAGGAACAGGTAAGCGTTGGATGGCAATAAATGCCAATGATAAGAATAACGAAATACATTTCTGTGATGTCGGTGGATGGCATCAACTTAATGGTGGAGAAACGATAAATCTTGTATATATAAACCCAGAATTACTTCATCCTAGCCAGAAGGATAAGACCTATTTGGGTCGTGGTATCTTCTGGAGCGGAGAACATGATTTGGATTGGATAAATAGATAATCATAAAAGCAAAAATTAATATGAAAGTTAAGTTAGAACATCTCGAAGTATTTATGACACTCGACAAGAATCGGTGTCAGGTAGTTAACGCACGCAAGCAGATTGCAAACATCATCTACTCGCAGGGAGCAGGATTGGGGCTGGCAGGACAGGCTCTTGCAGTGAAAATGTGGAACGGCAACGATGACACAGAGTACACCGATGATGAAGCGAGAATCATCAAGGAACTCGTTGAGCGAACTACCGCTCCCTGCTTTATTGACGCAGTGAATGCCGCTATCAGCAATGCGGTATCGGCAGAAGCGATAGATAAGTAACAATATCTTTTAAATACATAATATTATGGCTATAAAGACAAGAAAAATCAGCGATTGGCTGTCCGCTAATGGACAAGCTATCACCAATGCTTCAGCAGCTAGTATGAAGACTTATTTGGAGCAGAATCTTCGTCCTTTACAGGATGGTGTGTACATCGGTAAGATACAAAATGACGGTTGGGGCTCGCAGAGTGGAGGTGAAACTGCTATGATAGGTTCGTATATGCGTACAGAACCATGGCAGACAACTGACATCGGCATCTCGTATGGCGATGCTGATGCAATCGTCATACAGCATGGTGGCTACAGACTGGGCATTGCTCTGACTGAACCATCGGGTGCAATGAAATGGGGAAGCGTGCAGAATGACAGTTCCGTCGGGTATCAGACATCGGGAGACTTGAATACCTTTGATGGCTCAACTCGTACTGCTGGCATCATGGCAAGTAGCTATTATAAGAACGATGACCCTGCAACGTATGCGGTTGCATACTGCTGGAACTACATGACGAAGCGTACAGAAGGTAGTAAGATTTGCCAGATTGGTAAGCACAATTGGTGGCTCCCGACTATGGGAGACCTTGCGCTTATCCATCAGCACTTCGAGACTATCAATCTCGCCCTGCAGCGCATTAAGGATGCCGGGAAACAGTCTGTATCACTCTTGCAGCGGGCGAATTACTGGTCGTGTGTTGAGGGTTCAGGCAACGCTGCGTGGAATCTGAATTTCAGTAACGGCTATCGGGGCGACGGCGGTAAGGTAGGCGATTCGCTTCGGGTACGTCCGGTTACAGCATTTTAAACATTTTATCTCTTTATCTCTTTATCTCTTTCCGTCCGCAGGACGGTCAATGAAGATTTTGAGGAGCAAAGGTTGATTTATATTATAAGTATAACAATATCACGAATTAATTAGCAGTAAAAGGCTTTAATATCAGATGGCATTAGCGAAGGATTTACAGATATACAAAGATACGTTTGAACTAGTGGATAAACTCACGATGATGAAGGTCGATTTTCCGAGAATGTATCGGTATGATTTAGGCGAGAAGATGACAAGTGTTGCACTGGAACTTTTCGAATACATCCAGTTAGCCAATATGTATGCGGATAATCGACATAAATACATGATGGGCTTCCGTGTAAAGTTTGAACTTCTTAAGACAATTCTTCGTCTTTGCTTCCGGAGAAAGTTATTCTCAGAAAGGCAGTCAGCTGATATATGCAGACTGACACAGTCATCGGAAGACAGGCTACAGCTTGGGGAAATTCTAAGAAAGGTTAGTCCTGCTTAGAAGAAAGCTAGAGTATTACAGGTTAAGGCTTGTAGTAGAATGTGATTCTTCATTTTGTAATGGTCTCGTTGCTGTCAAGTCGCATCATTTATTTGTGCGATGAAGCGAAGCAGCTAAGATGTACAATAGAAAGCGAGAAATTAGCGGACGAATTACTGGTCGTGTGTTGAGAATTCAGGCAACAATGCGTGGAATCTGAATTTCAGTAACGGCAATCGGAACAACAACGGTAAGGTAGACAATTCGAATCGGGTACGTCCGGTTACAGCATTAATTAGTAGAATTAGAGAAACAATAGTAATGGTAAAGGCTGAGGATATGATGGCAGCATACTTTGACTGCCATAAGCATAAAGCATCATCGCCTGATGCGATAAGATTTGATATAAATCTTTTTGAAAATATCACGGATTTGGCTGAACAGGTAAATTCTAGAACTTACGAACCTCTGCCATCCATTACCTTCGTTGTATCTCGACCTGTATACCGAGAGGTTTTTTGCTAGCTTAATTTTCGTGATAGAGTTATTCATCATTATATTGCAATTCGTTTAAGAAACCCCTCTTTGAGAACATTTTTAGTGACCGCACGTTTAACTGTAGGGTAGGAAAAGGACAACTTTATGGCGTAAAGCAGTTAGCTGCCGATATAAAAGAATGTTCTCAGAATTTTACAAAGCCGTGTTGGTATCTTAAATGCGACATGAAAGGATTCTTTATGAGTATTCCACGTAAAGCTCTTGCTGATAAAGTTGATGCGTTTATAACTGATAATTACAAGGGAGACGATATTGAAGATTTACGATACGTTTCAAGAATAACCATTATGAATGATCCAGCTAAGAATTGTATTAAACGTTCATCAGAAAAAATGATGAAGAAGGTTCCGCCCGGCAAAACTCTTAGAGGAGCAAAAGAAGGGCATGGACTTCCTATAGGTAATCTTACAAGTCAGCACGATGCAAATTTCTGGCTAAGCGATTTCGACTGGATGATAGAACTGTTTCTGCATATTTATTGGCATGGCAGATACGTAGATGATTTCTTTCTAATACATCAGAGTAGACAGGTATTAATCGCCTCGATACCCAAGTTGAGGTCATATCTATCTAATATCGGTGTAACGCTTCATCCCAGAAAGATAGAACTGCAGTCTGTATACAAAGGCATCAAATTTACCGGAATGGTAGTAAAAACGTGATAGAATATATGTAAGTAATCGTATGGTTAGCAATTTCGAACAACTCATTCACCATATGAATACTTTGCCAGAAAATTGTACCATTGAGGATTTGCAGCATTATGTATGTTCCATAAACAGTTATCTTGGGTTAATGAAACATTGTAATAGCTACGACATAAGAAAACGTATCATGCTAAGAATGGATTTGCGTTTTTACAAGTATTTGTATATAGAAGGTCATTATGATTGTGTTCGCATCAAATATAAATACAAGAGAGATGTAATCAATCGAAAGAAACTAAAGAAGAAAAATAGCAGAGATTTCGAATTTTTAATGGATAATTACTATGATTCACAAGACAAAGCAAGTAAAGGTACTGAACAGAATACCCACAGAGAATGAAATCAATCTTATTCTTGACCAATACAAAGAAGTTGAAATTTATATGAGAGGGAATGACATAATAGAGGAGATAACTCCTATCTAGTTAGCATTTACTACAAGCCTTCTTTGGGTAAATGTGTAGAAATGGTCCTTACAGATTGTTACTTTAGCAAAGTTTAACTTTAAAATTTTGCTCAAAATGAATTGATTTGAGCAAAAAGTTGTAATTTTGTCACAGATTTTAATTTTATCAAGAACGTGAACAATTAACTATAGACAAAAGGAGATTTATAAATGACAGAAGAACAGGAAGCCGAAGTCCAACGGTTGATAAAGGACATTGATGTGACGGAACTGATGAGGATGCTCATGAAGCATGGTAACGTCCAACGGTTGATAAAAGACATTGATGTGACGGAGCTGATGGGGATGCTCATGAAGTATGGTAACCGATATTCCAGAAGAATCTTGAAGTTCTTCCGATGGTTCTGCAAGTATGTTCCAATTACGATTATGCTATTACACGCTTATGGAATGTGGGATTTTAGTCAGCATCCAAGGGAAATGTTCATAACAAACAATGAGAATTTTCCCTGCTATTTATTCATTTACTTTATGATTTATATTTTGCCAATGGTTTTGATATTGGCAAGCAGGTTTTTCTTTCTATGTTGGAGATACAGAATACCCTTCTTTTATTTCTTCGGAATTAATGCGGCTCATATCGTGGAATGGAGCTGGTACACTACAAATGACATGATAGATTCCTGCTTTACTGTTATGGTAGTAACGGCAATGTTTTATATATACGGATTCTTTGACATGTTTATCAGTCGAACCAAGTTAGGACGTAAAATCTGTGCATAATGGGAAAGATATTGAATTATAAGATACTCGGCACGGCTTTGAAGTCACTGAGTGACGCTTGCTTTAAGGCAGACGAGCAACAGCGAAATGGCGAGAAGGTCACCGCTTGCGGAATGAGCGATGATGATTTGGATAGATTGTGTGACATCATCCCCGATATGCTCAACCCGATGATGAGCACCGAAGAAGTTAAGGATAAGCTGCACGTTTCCGATGCTACCCTTAACAGAATGGTAGCTAGGGGTGACATACCGAACGGCGAGTGCAAGAAACGTGGGCACACCCGATATTTTAAGAAGTGGGATATACTACACTACATAAAAAGCAAGAGAGGTAAGTGATTGCCTCTCTTTTTTTGTTTCAGTTTGCGTGAGTGACTGTTGCAATTTTTGCAACTGTCACTCTGACTTCCCAGATTTCGTGGATTTAAAAATACAATATTTCGGAGAAATTATATACAATATTTCTTTAAAAATATATATTCAGCAAAATGATACTACCTTCTATCACCTTAAACCACTGATAATCAACCACTAAAAAAAAGTGTGATAGAGTTATATTTACTCTCCCCTATTCTTCGTACCTTTGCATCCGTAACGTTACAATAGTGTTAGTTAATATTAAGGATAACTTAAAAAAGATTGTATCATGGAAATGACAGATGCAAAGGTCGTAGAGAAGAAAATCTACGAAGAGGGAAAGAAGCACGATGATTATGCTTCTAAGGCGACAGGTAATGCTGGTCTCACCCTTGGTATCATCGGTACGGCACTCGGTGCTGGTGCTTGGTTGCTTGGCGGTAACAACCGCAGCGTGTTTGGTTCTCTCGGTGGCAATATGCCTGAGAACGTGAACATCAACGCTTATGGAGCAAACTCTAGTTCCAATCAGCCAACAGCTTTGGAAGTCATGGAGAAGGAATGCGCTGATGAGGTGAAGCTGCTCACCGACATGTTCGGCTTGAAGCTCGACACCGCCAACAAGTTCTACGCTATGCGTGAAACTGACATCGCAGAGAAGTTCTCTATGTACAAGGGTGCTACAGACGCTATCAATGCCGAGAATCGCCGTGCTATGCAGGCTGAGTTCGGTCTGTACAAGTCTCAGATTGATGCGGACTTCAGCTTGTACAAGAATCAGAGAGACCAGTACGATGCGTTGCAAGCAAAGTATTGCGACCTTGACAAGAAGGTAGCCGTTATGGAAGCCCTCACTCCTTACAAGGAGAAGCTGATGATGGCTTACGTGAACGAGAAGTGCTGCCGCAAGATTGATGGTGTCCTCGGACTCCAGAGCACTCCTACTGTTACAGTTCTCCCATCTGCAAGTATTTGTGGATGTGCTGCAACATCAACTCCCACTACAGGAGCGTAACAGAGCAAGAAAGTCTGTAAAAAAGACTAAGAAAAAATGAGTTGGTGAGGGGTGTTTGCCCTCGTTGGTGGATGCCCTCTCACCTCTCTATAATATATCACCAACTTAAAGATATTGATTATGATGAATTTTGGAAACAGCCCACTATTGGAAATGGGCACAAGTCAGCAACAGCCGCCTATGATGGATGCTGAATTACAGAAGATGTATGAAGCTATACAGCAGAAGCGAGCATCTATCAATATGCAAGCGCAGCAACTCCCCTACCCCTTTGTGGGATGAGATTGATAAGATTGAAGACAATCTTACAGGCGCACAACGTCAGTATTTGATGCAGAA
>CYGL01000228.1_pt1 | contig 28493 bp, 28 predicted proteins | sample 485531 | NCBI WGS metagenome assembly CYGL01 (sample SAMEA3497897, study PRJEB9818) | human gut metagenome | reverse complement strand
CTTATTACGGCATCTTCAAATTGTACCATAATAATAGGTGTGTCTGTATTAGATAATGCCTATATTTATCATCTCCATTTTGAATTTTACTTTAATTTCCTAGCAGTTTTAGCTAATTATCAGCGTTAGTTATAAAGAGTGACGGGTACTGCTATAAGTGTTGGCAATTGTCATAGCATTATCAGTTAAATTCTTTTACATATGACATTCCTTTACTAATATTGCTCTGTGATAATCTTTCATAATTCTGTTCCATTTGCAAACGGTTAATCATTTCTCTTAATTCTTTATCACTCATATCTCTTAACACTTTTCTTTTGAATGTGCTCTCTTATAATCGTCATTCACATCTTCAATTCTTCTATTCCTTTTTCTAATACCCGTAGATCCACTATTTTTTGAAAAAGCTTTTTGGTTTAATACGATATTTACAAGGGTTTATAGTCGTAATCTTATGTTTTCGTCTCCTTTCACTAAGATTGTTAGTCATTCTCGTTACTATAAACCCTTCTAAATGTCGTATTAAACTATGTAAATTCTAAACTAAAGTATGATAGGAGGTGTTGTAATGTTATATATTTTAGATGATAACACTATTAAAATTACAAGAGGTGACACAGCTAAACTAACTATCTCTATAAGTAATGATTTAAATTCTTCTAATTACGTTATTGGTGAGCATGACACTCTAGTATTAACAGTAAAAAAATCAGTAAAAGATCCAACGTTTTGTTTTCAAAAGACTATACAAGGGTCAAATGTGTTTAATATCAAACCGACAGATACTAATACACTTGATTTCGGGAAATACAAGTATGATGTTCAATTAACAACTGAAGCTGAGGAAGTTTATACAATAATAGAGCCTTCTATCTTTGAAATTTTACAGGAGGTGACTTATTAATATGGGGTAAGTATTAACGGAATTGGTAATCTTAAAGGTTCAATAACTTATGAAGGTAATCTTAAAGGTTCAATAACTCATGAAGGTAATCTTAGAGGTTCGTTATCTGTATTTGTAGGATGTCAACCATACACAGGAACTTATGAAGTCACTCCTGAGATAAACGAACAAATATTACCAACTTTTGATAAGCATATGATAAAAGATTTAAACTATAAAAGAAATTCCAATCTATAAAGTAGATAACGACCAAGACGGTCAAACAGTTATAATAGGAGGATGAATAAAAAATGGCTGATAAAAAAGTTAATAAGGTTGTATATGGCGGTACAGTATTAATTGATTTAACTGGAGACACTGTAACTGCTGATAAAGTTTTAAAAGGTTATACTGCTCACGATAAATCAGGTGAAACTATAACTGGTACATGTAAATTTGATGTCGATTCAGAAGATGCAACTGTAGCTGTAGCAGAGATGCTTAATGGTAAGACTGCATATGCCAGAGGTTCTAAAATAACAGGAACAATGCCTAATAATGGAGCAGTAACCGAGAGTATTTCAACAAAAGCTCAAGAAGTTAGTATAGCACAAGGTTATCATGACGGTAGCGGTAAGGTAGCAATTAGTTCAACTGAACAAGCAAAAATTATTGCAACTAATATTCGTGATGGAGTGACAATATTAGGTGTTACTGGTACTATGTCTGGAACAGAAGGTGCTAAAGCACAAGCCAAAACAGTGACACCAACAACAAAAGTTCAAAATGTTTTACCAGACACAGGGTATAACTATCTTTCTCAAGTAACAGTAAATGCTATACCTTATGTTGAGAGTGAAAACGCTGCTGGTGGAACAACTGTTACAATAGGGTGATGATTATGGCAGTAAATAAGGTTGTGTATAACAATAATACACTTATTGATTTAACAAACGACACTGTTACTACTAATGATCTTGTTGAGGGTGTTGTAGCTCATGATAAAACCGGAACACAAATTAATGGGGCTTTAGTAGTGAGAACTGTGTATACTGGAAGTGAAACGCCTTCTAATTCGGTTGGCGTTGACGGTGATATATATTTAGTATTATAAGGAGATGATCAAATGGCTAATTTTAATATAGGCTATTTCGATAATGTTAGTTCTCGTTATCAATCAGAATCGTCACAACATCCATTTTCAACGATTATAGGTAAAGGTAGTGATAATACAGATAGTTATGCTGAATGGAATATAGTACAAGGAAGAAGTGCACAAAGTCACGTATATTATCGTTTCGATGTATCATCAATACCCATGGATGCTACTATAAATAGTGTAAATTGTACAGCGAGAGTTTCGAGACAAAGTAGTAAACTTACCGAATTTTCATCATTGACATTAAAAATTGTTGTTGGGGCTCTTGAAGAACCTAATTATGTCACAGTTGAAAAAGATGAATCAGTTAGAGTTTATGATTTACCATCTATAAATAAATCAAGAGACTTATTGGCTACTGTAGGAATAGGTCTACATTCATCTAGAGGATTTTTTTCAGCTACTACAGATTTTTGGGTTAGGTTATATGGAGCAACTCTAAGTATAGATTTTACAGCTGTAAGTGGTTCTCGATTTTTGTTAAAAACTAATGGTGGATGGGTTGAAGGTAGTAAACTTTACAAAAAAGTTAATGGTGTTTGGGTATTACAAGAAGATTTGAGTAATGTATTTGAAAGTGGTATTAAGTATAAATAAAATACGGAGGGTTGTTATGTTTAATTTTTTAAAGAACATTTTTAGAGGTTCTAATAAAAATATAACTATGGATGATTTAAAATTATTCATAGAAAAAATAAAACAAGTTTATAAAGATAAGTATGAAGGGGACGAAGTAATTCTTAGTTGTATAAAAGATGCTACAGTATTATGTGGATTACCTTCAGCTAGTGATGAATATGGAGCTATATGTATTGGTAAATTAAAGAATAAACCTGGGTATATTGTTTCATTAGGTGGAACAGATTTAGTTAATGCTGAAGAAAATTTAGGTATCAAAGAAGATATACTTTCAGCGTTCAATCAGGATAATGAGTATAAGAAGAATGCTATAAAAGCTATTCTTAAGACTATACCAAAAGGAGAAGATGTTTATATTTACGGGTTAAGTCTTGGTGGAATGGTTTTACAACAAGTAATTGCTGATGTTGATATAAAGGTGAATTATAATATAAAAGTAGCAGTAGCTATAGGATCTCCTATAACTGATATAAATAGACAAAAGATAGTATTTATAGAAGATGAAAATGACGTTGTTCCTAGTTTATCAGCTAAGAGTATGTTATTATCAAGGCTGTATAGACGATATGATACTCATATAAAGAGAAATGGTAATTATAAAACGTTTATAGGTGCTCATGCTCTTAGTTATGCTGATAGTGATGTTTGGAATGATGTTGATGTATTTGGTATAATTAATGGGGCCAATTCATTAGTTATAGATTTAAATAATTTTGTATCCTTTAAAGGATAATCTTCAAAATGAAAGGGGGTAAGTACTAATGAAAAAGCAAAGTAAATCAGAAAGAAAAATCAGACCGGCTTTAACTCCTGAAGCTAGAGAGAACCAAATGATAGCATTAGCTGTAGACCTTGCTGAAAAACAATTATTAGAAGGAACGGCCTCATCTCAAGTTATAACTCATTATTTAAAGTTGGGAACTACAAAACAAAAAATCGAAATGGAAATTTTAGAGAAACAAAAAGAATTAATAGAAGCCAAAACAGAAAGCCTACAATCAGCTAAAAGGATTGAAGAATTATACAAGAATGCTCTCGATGCTATGAAAAATTATAGTGGTCATATGGATGAGAGTGATGAGGATGACGATGAGTATTAAAACTTATTCTGAATTAATAACATTACCAACGTTCGAAGAAAGATATGAATATTTAAGATTGTGGGGACAAGTCGGTGAAGAAACTTTTGGATTTGATAGATGGCTTAATCAAATATTCTATAAAAGTAAAGAATGGTTGTCTACCAGAGATGGAATAATTGTTAGAGATAATGGTTGCGATTTAGCTATTCCTGGTAGAGATATTTATAGTAGAATATTGATTCACCACATGAACCCTATAAGTAAAAAAGACATTCTCGATAGAAGTGATATTCTTCTTAATCCTGAATATTTAATATGTGTAACTCAAAATACACACAGAGCTATACATTATGGAAATGCTAATCTATTAATGAAAGACCCAATCGAAAGAAAACCAAATGATACTTGTCCATGGAAATGAGGTGAATGGGAATGGATGAGAGTATTTTAAACTCTATAAAGAAATTACTCGGTATTGCTGAAGATTATAAATATTTCGATCAAGATATTATAATGGATATCAATGCAGCTTTAATGGTTCTAACACAACTTGGCGTTGGACCATCTAAAGGATTTCTCATTACTGATGATTCTGATACTTGGAATGATTTTATTAATAACGCGGATAATTTAGGTTCTATACAAAGCTATGTGGGTATGAAAGTTAGATTAATGTTTGATCCACCTCAAAATTCTTTCACCGTGGATTCAATGACTAAATTAGTTAATGAATTAGAATGGAGGCTTAATGTTGCCGCTGATAATTCAGGAGAGGAGGTGAAATAAATGGGAGATGAATTAGAACATTATGGAATTCTTGGTATGAAATGGGGCGTTAGAAAAGCAAGAAAAAATAGTGGATCTACGGGTATTAGAAAAAGGAATAGAAGAATTGAAGATGTGAATGACGATTATAAGAGAGCACATTCAAAGAAAAGTGTTAGAGATATGAGTGATAAAGAATTAAGAGAAATGATTAACCGTTTGCAAATGGAACAGAATTATGAAAGATTATCACAGAGCAATATTAGTAAAGGAATGTCATATGTAAAGAAATTTACTGATAATGCTATGACAATTGCCACACTTATAGCAGTACCCGTCACTCTTTATAATAACGCTGATAAATTAGCAAAACTTGCTGGAAAATTAAAGTAAAATTCAAAATGGAGATGATAAATTATGGCATTATCTAATACAGCAACACCTATTTATTATGGACAATTTAGAGATGCCGTAATAAGAGGTGAAATACCAGTATGCAGAGAAATCTCTATGGAGATGAATCGTATAGATGATCTTATAGCAAATCCTGGAATATGGTATGATGATGAAGCAGTTAATGGTTTTATAGCTTATTGTGAAAACGAATTAACTCTAACAGATGGTGGAGATTTACATTTATTGGATTCTTTTAAATTATGGGCCGAACAAATTTTTGGTTGGTATTATTTCGTTGACAGAAGTGTATATAAACCAAATCCAGATGGTCATGGTGGTCGTTATGTAAAGAAAACTATTAAAAAACGACTAATAACCAAACAATATCTTATTGTTGCTAGAGGTGCGGCTAAATCAATGTATGGATCTTGTATACAAAATTTCTTTTTAAATGTTGATACCACCACAACACATCAAATAACTACCGCTCCAACTATGAAACAAGCAGAGGAAGTAATGTCTCCAATAAGAACTGCTATAACTCGTGCTAGAGGTCCATTATTTAAATTCCTAACCGAGGGTTCTTTACAAAATACTACCGGTTCAAAAGCTAATAGGGTTAAACTTGCATCAACTAAAAAGGGTGTTGAAAATTTTTTGACTGGCTCCTTACTTGAAATAAGGCCAATGAGTATAAATAAACTTCAAGGACTTAGATGTAAAATTACAACAGTTGATGAATGGCTTTCGGGTGATTTAAGAGAAGATGTTATAGGTGCTATAGAACAAGGTGCATCAAAATTGGATGACTATTTAATAGTTGCTATTAGTTCAGAAGGTACTGTCCGTAATGGTAGTGGAGATACAATCAAAATGGAATTAATGGATATATTAAAAGGAGAATATGTTAATCCGCATGTATCTATTTGGTATTATAAACTAGATTCAATAGAAGAGGTTAATCAACCAGAAATGTGGCTTAAAGCAAATCCTAATTTAGGTAAGACCGTCACTTATGAAACCTATCAACAAGATGTTGAAAGAGCTGAAAAAGCCCCAGCAGCAAGAAATGATATTTTAGCTAAACGTTTTGGAATACCTATGGAAGGGTATACTTATTACTTCACATACGAAGAAACTATACCTCATAGGAAACGAGATTATTGGCAAATGCCTTGTTCATTGGGTTGTGACCTTTCACAAGGTGATGATTTCTGTGCATTCACATTTCTGTTCCCATTGACAAATGAACGATATGGTATTAAAACAAGAAATTATATCTCATCGTCAACTTTAATGAAATTGCCAGCCGCAATGAGAATTAAGTACGATCAATTCATGATGGAAGGTAGTTTGATAGTTTTAGAAGGAACTACATTGGATATGATGGAAGTTTACGAAGATTTGGATAATCATATAAATGAATGTGGTTATGATGTGCGTTCTTTAGGATTTGACCCATATAATGCCAAAGAATTTATTGGAAGATGGGAATCCGAGAACGGGCCATTTGGTATAGAAAAAGTTGTTCAAGGGGTTAAAACTGAATCAGTTCCATTAGGTGAATTAAAGAAATTATCAGAAGAAAGAAAACTCCTATTCGATGAAGAATTAATGATGTTCGCTATGGGAAATTGTATAACTCTTGAAGATACAAATGGTAACAGAAAATTGCTTAAGAAAAGATATGAGCAAAAAATAGATGCTGTTGCCGCAATGATGGACGCATATGTAGCTTACAAACTTAACAGAGATGCTTTTGAATAGGGGGTGAGAAATTCAAAATGTGGCAATATAATTATACCGATGAACTGTATCATCACGGTGTAAAGGGTATGAAATGGGGGGTTAGACGTTATCAGTATGCTGATGGTTCTTTAACATCACAAGGTAGACGGCATTATGGAGATAGCAGTAATTTTAATAAAGTTCTTGCTACACCAATTAAACAAATAATTAATTCGGCTAGAACAAAAATTACAGGAAAACAATACGTTGATGATTATTTATCAAAAGGAACGACTTTAGCAAGAATACAAACTTCTAAAAATTTTGAGAAATTTGCATTTTATGCCACTTATAAAAAACAAGATATGGATAAGTATATGGGATTATTTGGTAAAAATTTATCTTCTAGAGCTGAAAAAGATGCTAGAGATGCTGAAAAGAAAGCAAAAGCAAGCGGTGACAAATCGGATATTTCTAACGCTAAAGAACTTAGAAATAAAGCTAATAATACTAAAGTATATCAGCTTAAATTGGAAGCGGCCAAAAAACTTAAAATACCATCCGATAAAAATGCAAGTGATGTAACCGCTAAATTATTAAAAGATAAGGAATTTAAAAACAATCTTATTGCTTCCATTAACGATTCTAAAGAAAAGATGAGGCGTCCAAGTCAACAAATATTATTTAATCAAGCTGAAAAAGCTTTAAAGAAAGATATATTCAGATTAACATCATCTGAAAAGACATCAATATATAAAGCTTTTAATTTAAGTTTGGTAAATCATAATCAACAAGAAATAGCAGCTCAAGATCGTTTCTATAAAGAATTAAAAAAGAAAGGTTATAATGCATTACTTGATTATAATGATAAACAATATTCCAGTTATCATGCTAAACGACCAATGATAATATTTGATGTTGATTCTGTCCGACTTAAATCTGTGGTTGAAACAAATCCGAAAATGGTTGATAAATTATATCAAAAATATAATGCTGAACGATTTAGAAAAGAAATTAAAGCTGAAACGGTGGGGTTAATTTCTCAATATTTGGGGAAATCATTTAGTGAATGTCAATCGTATTTGGATAATAGGATGAGAGATTATTTAGAGAGGTGATAATTCGAAATGTGGCAATATAATTATAGTGATGATATATATCATCATGGTGTAAAGGGTATGAAATGGGGTGTTAGGCACGAGCGAAAAAATGAAAACAACAATAGAAACCATCGAGGAAACAAATATGACCATACTAATGCATTGGATAAAACTGTTCTAAAAACAAAAAATGGTGCAGAAATATCATTAACGAGAAAACCAACTCCTAGGTTAACCAAACTTATTGCAAAAATGAGTCCAAAAGTCAGAGATACATTGTCTAGAAGTGATATAATGCAAATTAAAGTTAAAGGTAAAGAGGTTGGTAATTTACAATTATATAAAGAATCTCCTAAATCTTTAAATATTGTTTGGGTTACAGTAGATAGTAAATATGAAGGTCATGGATATGGGACTGCAGTAGTTAAAGGTGTAATTGATTATGCTAAGAAAACGAATATGGAACAAGTTACTTTGGAAGTGCCTGGTACTTCACCTAATGCTAGACATATATATGAAAAATTAGGATTTGAAGCGGGAGAAGTTATATCAGATGAAGATGATGCATGGGGTGGGTTAACCAGTATGAAATTAAAACTACGCTAGGAGGTGAGAAATTCAAAATGAATTTTACTGAAAGAATTAAACATGGTTGGAACGCCTTTCTTAATAGAGACCCAACTTATAGTTATGTAGATTTAGGTGGTCCAAGTTATGGATATAGACCAGATCGTATGCGATTTACTAGGGGTAATGAACGTTCGATAGTAACTTCGGTATACAATCGTATAGCATTAGATGCAGCAAGTATTGATATAATGCATGTTCAATTGGATAAAGACGATAGATTCGAATCAGTAAGAGATTCAGCCTTGAATGAATGTTTAACTAGAAATGCTAATATAGATCAAACCGGAAGAGCTTTTATACAAGATGTAGTTATGTCAATGTTGGATGAAGGCTGTGTTGCAATAATCCCAGTTGATACTACTATTAATCCGAATATCTCAAATTCTTATGAGATTAATACTGTGAGAACAGCAAAGATAATAGAATGGTATCCTGCTCATGTAAAAGTAAACGTTTACAATGATAGAACTGGACGAAAAGAAGATTTAACACTACCAAAAAAGACAGTGGCCATTATTGAAAATCCTTTATATGCAGTGATTAATGAACCAAACTCTACTATGCAACGTCTTATAAGAAAACTTAATTTATTGGATGTTATAGATGAACAGAGTGGTTCAGGAAAATTAGATTTAATTATTCAATTACCATATGTAATTAAAACTGAAGCTAGAAGAGAACAAGCTGAGAAAAGACGTAAAGATATCGAAATGCAATTAGCAGGTTCAAAATATGGTATAGCTTACACTGATGGTACAGAACGTATAACACAATTAAATCGTTCAGTTGATAACAATTTAATGAAGCAGATTGAATATTTAACGAGTATGCTTTATAGCCAGTTAGGTATTACTCAAGCGATATTAGATGGGTCAGCTGATGATAAAACAATGCTTAATTATTACAATCGTACAATCGAACCAATAGTCTCAGCTATAGTTGATGAAATTCAAAGAAAATTTCTTACTAAAACAGCTATATCTCAAAAACAAGCTATTGCTTATTTTAGAGATCCGTTCCGACTTGTTCCTGTTAACGAAATAGCAGAAATCGCTGATAAGTTTACTAGAAATGAGATTATGACATCTAATGAAATAAGACAAATAGTTGGAATGAAACCATCTAAAGACCCTAATGCTGATGAACTTAGAAATAAGAACTTAAGTCAATCAAATGAAATGCTTAAAGAAAAACAATCAGATAATAATGATGTAGAAGGAAATCAAAGTGAAGGAGGAAATCAAAATGAAATATGATTTTAGTGGATGGGCTACTCGAAACAATATTAGATGTTCTGATGGAAGAACCATCCTTAAAGACGCGTTCAAACACAATGATGGTCAAATGGTACCATTAGTATGGAATCATGACCATAATGACCCACTTAATGTACTAGGTCACGCATTATTAGAAAATCGTGAAGAAGGGGTGTATGCTTATTGCACTTTCAATGATACCGATGCAGGTAGAAATGCTAAAGCTTTAGTTGAACATGGAGATGTTACAGCATTATCCATTTATGCTAATCAACTTAAACAACAAGGTCCTAATGTATTACATGGAGCTATTCGTGAAGTAAGTCTTGTATTAGCTGGTGCCAATCCTGGTGCTTTTATCGATTCAATTATCAGACATGGTGAAGAATCAGATGAAGAGGCTATTATTTATACCGGGGAAAACTTAGTGTTAGAGCATTCACAACATACTATAGTGAATGATAAGAAACTTGATGCTATTAAAGATAATTTTACTCCACCTAGTGGTGATGAAAAAGATGGAAAAGACGAAAGAACTGTTCAAGATGTGTTTGACACATTAAATGAAGAACAGAAGACAGTCGTATATGCTCTTATAGGGCAAGCACTTGATGGTGCAAATCAAAATGAAAATAATGAAAAGGAAGGTAATGATGATATGAAACACAATGTATTTGATCAAGACCAAAAAGAAAAGGAAAATGTTTTAACTCACAGTGATATGGAAACTATTATATCTGATGGTAAAAGATATGGTAGTCTAAAAGACAGTTTCTTAGCACATGCTCAAGAGTATGGTATCGAAAATATCGATTTCTTATTTCCAGAAGCAAAGAATGTAAATAATCAACCTGATTTTATTAAGAGGGATGATAGTTATGTTCAAAAGGTATTAAGAGGGGTACATCATACACCATTTTCTAGAATAAAGAGTACTCACGCTAATATTACTGCTGATGAAGCAAGGGCAAAAGGTTACATTAAGGGTAACTTAAAGAAAGAAGAAGTATTCACTCTATTAAAGAGAAGTACTACTCCTACAACTATCTATAAGAAACAGAAGATGGATAGAGATGATATTGTAGACATCACAGATTTCGATGTTGTTGCATATATTAAAGCTGAGATGAGAATGATGTTAGATGAGGAAATTGCAAGAGCTATTTTAGTTGGTGATGGTAGATCTACAGCTAGTGATGATAAGATTAATGAACAGAACATCAGACCAATAGCTAAGGATGATGATTTATACACTATTAAGCAAACAGTTGCTGTTGCAAAAGATGCTACTGAAGACGCAGTTGCTAAAGCTTTCATTAGAACTGTAATAAAATCTAGAAAAGAGTATAAGGGATCTGGTAGTCCAACATTATTCACAACTGAAGATATGTTAACTAACTGTTTATTATTAGAAGATAATAACGGAAGAATAATTTATGATTCAGTTGATAAATTAGCTACAACATTAAGAGTTAAGGAAATAGTACCAGTAGAAATAATGGAAGGTGTTACAAGAGCAGCAGGTTCTAAAACATTACCATTAATGGCTCTATTAGTTAATTTAAATGACTACTATGTAGGTGCTGATAAGGGTGGAGCTATTAACATGTTTGATGATTTCGACATTGACTACAACCAAGAGAAGTACTTGATTGAAACTAGAATTTCTGGAGCTTTAGTTAAACCATACTCAGCTATAGCATATGAATTAGACAAAGCACAAGCTTAAGAAATTCAAAATGGCTAAATTTTATGGTAAAATCGGCTACGCTATAACTAAAGAAACAACACCTGGCGTGTGGGTTGAAGAAATAGTAGAACGTTCATATTATGGTGATGTGATTCGTAATATTAGACGTCTTCAAGGTTCTGAAAACCTTAATGATGATATAAATGTTTCTAATGAAATTAGCATAGTAGCCGATGCTTTTGCTAATCAAAATTTTTATTCAATGCGATATGTGGAGTATATGGGTGCTAAATGGAAAGTATCTAGTGTAGAAGTCAAATATCCAAGGTTAATTTTAAATATGGGAGGGGTTTATAATGGGTAGTAGATTGGATTTACAAAATTTACTAGAGTTTATTCTCGGTAGTAGAAATGTTTACTACCAACCCCCTGAATCAATAAAAATTAAATATCCAGCAATTGTCTATAGACGTAATGATATAGATAATAATTTTGCTGATGACATTGTTTATATGCAAAATCACACTTACCAAATAATAGTGATTGATGCTGATCCAGATAGTGAAATTGTTGATAGAGTATCTAGACTTCCAATGTGTAGATATGATAGACATTACACATCTGATAACCTCAATCACGATATATTTATATTAAATTATTAAGGAGGATTTCAAAATGGAAAAAATATTTTCAAATGCTGAGGAAAAATTCGTTAAAAATGTGGTTGTTTATGGTAATGCTAATAAAGCTTATTATGATGCAGAGCACAAAGATCAAATACCTGCAGCTGAATTATTAAACATGTGCAGAAAAGGTAACGTTTTAGTTGCTTATAATAATGCGTTCTATTTTCCTGTAGCTTTTAAAGAAGCAAATAAAGTTGTTACTGTAAGTATATATGATGTATTAGCAACTGCTGCAGCAAAAGTAGATTTCGCATCTAAATAATTATATTAAGGAGGAATAAATCATGTCTAAGATAGAATGGGATAAAACTGGCGAAAAGTTATATGAGACCGGTGTCAAAAATGGTGTTCTTTATTTACCAGATGAAAGTGGAGCATATACTAAAGGTGTGGCATGGAATGGTTTAACAAGTGTTAAAGAATCACCTTCAGGAGCAGAAGCAACACCATTATATGCTGACGATATTAAATATCTTGAATTAACATCAGCTGAAGAATTTGGAGGTACTTTAGAATGTTACACTTATCCTGATGAGTTTGCTGAATGTGATGGTTCAGCAGAAGTTGCACCTGGAGTTATCATAGGACAACAAAATAGAAAAACATTTGGTTTATGTTATAGAACAACTTTAGGTAATGATATTAAAGGTAACGAATATGGTTATAAGCTTCATTTAATATATGGAGCTAAAGCATCACCTTCAGAAAAAGCTTATAGTACTATAAACGATAGTCCAGAAGCTATTACTTTCTCATATGAAATATCAACAACACCAGTTAATGTTACCGGATACAAACCAACTGCTTCTCTAATTGTCGATTCTACTAAAGTTGGTAAAGAAAAAATGGCAGCTTTAGAAGCAATATTATATGGTAAGGATGCTGCTGTTGAAAGTGGTGCTAATAATGACCCTAGATTACCACTTCCAGATGAAGTTATTACTTTATTAAAGAATAATTCTCAATAATATGATCATGACTCCGTTTAAATTACGGAGTCTTTTAATTTTTATAGAATGAAAGGAGTAAATATTATGTTAAAAAAGAATATAAAATATACTGATTATAATGGCGTTGAAAGGAATGAAGATTTCTATTTTAATCTATCTAAAGCTGAAATTGTTGAAATGAATTTATCTACAGCTGGTGGATTAGATGAGATGATTAATAGAGTGGTGGCTGCACAAGATGCACCATCAATAATAAAAATATTTAAGGAACTTATACTAAAAGCTTATGGTGAAAAGAGTCCTGATGGAAAAAGATTCGTTAAATCAGAAGAATTATCTAGAGATTTTTCACAAACAGAAGCTTATTCTAATTTATTTATGGAGTTAGCTACTGATGCTGAAAAAGCAGCTGAATTTGTAAACGGTATAGTACCAAACGTTGACAAATAATAAAAGGAGTGATTATAGTGCTTCAAATAACTATTCCTGGAGTAGAAAAATGGGATGAGGATAAAGAAGAATTTGTTTATACCAAATCACAAACAATAAGTTTGGAGCATTCACTCGTTTCAATTTCAAAATGGGAATCGAAATGGCGTAAACCATATTTTTCTACTAGAGATAAAACAACAGAAGAAGTTATTGATTATATAAGATGCATGACTATAACACAAAACGTTCCTGATTATGTATATGAAAACCTTACGAATGGTAATATTGCTGAAATTTCAACTTATATAGAAGCACCCATGACGGCTACCACATTCTCCAATGAAGATTCAAAACCTAATAGAGAAATAATTACAACCGAAATTATTTATTATTGGATGATAAGTTTAAATATTCCAATGGAATGTCAAAAATGGCACATTAATAGATTGTTAACTTTAATACGAGTATTCAATATTAAAAATACTCCTCCTAAGAACATTAATAAAAATGAAATTCTACGTCGTAATGCTGAATTAAATGCAGCTCGTAGAAAGAAAATGAATACGAAAGGGTGATTTATAATGACTATGAATGGTATTGATATATCTAATTATCAAAGTGGTATTAATTTGTGTGAGGTTCCAGCTGATTTTGTAATTGTTAAAGCTACAGAAGGTAATTATTATATTTCAGGAGATTTTAAAAGACAGGCTAATCAAGTTATAGAAACTGGGAAGTGCTTAGGATTCTACCATTATGCTAATGGTGGAGACACAATACAAGAAGCTAATTTCTTTATAAATGCAATAAGAGATTATATAGGACAAGGTATTTTAGTTTTGGATTGGGAATCCCAAAACAATCCTTTATTCGGAATTGAAGATTTTAATTGGTGTAAACAATGGTGTGATTATGTAGCTAATGAGACTGGAGTTAAACCTATGGTGTATATTCAGAAAAGTGCTATGGATAGAATAAAAGGTATTGGTGATTATGGTTTATGGATTGCGCAATATGCTGATATGAATCCTACAGGATATCAAAATGAACCTTGGCAAGAAGGTGCTTATGAATGTATCATAAGACAATATTCATCATGTGGTCAGTTAAATGGTTATGCTGGATACTTAGATTTAGATAAAGCTTATATCGACAGGAAAGAGTGGAATAAATACGCTGGTAAAGACGAATCAACTTCAGCGATAAATAATCCAACAGGTTCAACCTTAGATTTAGTAGTTGCTACTTTACAGGGATGTTATGGCAATGGTGATGCTAGAAAAGAAGCTTTAGGTTCAAGATATGATGAAGTTCAAAAATTTATAAATCATGTAGCAAATGCAGGGGCCTATACTTTAGCTAGCGAAGTTATGAATGGTAATTATGGAAATGGTGATACTAGAAAAATAGTGTTAGGTGAAAGATATGATGAAGTGCAAAACATTATCAATAATGAATTTTCAGTGGTTTATCATGTTGTAGAAGAAGGAGAAAATTTATCTACTATAGCTGCCAAATATGGAACTGATTATTTAACAATCGCTCAAATGAACGGAATTGTGAATCCTAATATTATTTACCCGGGACAAAAATTAAGAGTTAAGTAGAGATTTCAAAATGATAAAGTTTAGTCAAAAGGGTGATTTTAAAAAATCAATAATTTATATGGAAAAGCTAAAAGAGGCCATTCGTTTGAGTACTTTTGATAAATACGGACGAGAGGGTGTAAATGCTCTTTCGTCTGCTACACCTGTTGATTCTGGTAAAACCGCTAGTTCATGGTATTACGAAATACAAAGAACTAAAGATACAATAAGTATTACTTTTTATAATTCTAACATTAACAAAGGTGTTCCTATAGCCATCATTCTCCAGTACGGTCACGGTACTGGCACTGGTGGCTGGGTTGAAGGTAGGGATTATATAAATCCGGCGATTCAACCAATATTCGATAAAATGGCAGAAGAAGCGTGGAAGGAGGTTACTAAATTATGAGTAGGGAAATTGATGAAAAAATTGTTCAGATGCGGTTTGACAATAGTAATTTCGAGTCTAATGTACAAACGAGTTTGGGTACTATCGATAAACTTAAACGATGTTTAAATTTTAATGATTCATCTAAAAGTTTAGAAAATATTGGTTCTGCTGCTAAAAACGTAAACATGTCTCCTTTATCAAACGCAGTGGAAACAGTTCGAAGTAAATTTTCGGGTTTAGAAGTTATAGGAGTAACAGCTTTGGCCAATATAACTAATTCGGCCGTTAATGCAGGAAAAAGATTAATATCAGCTTTAACCATTGACCCAATTAAAGATGGGTTAGGTGAATATGAATTACAAATAAAGTCCGTACAAACAATAATGGCTAATACTGGTAAAGATGTAAAGACTGTAAATAAAGCATTAGACGAACTTAATGATTATGCAGATTTAACTATTTATAATTTTTCTGACATGACTCAAAATGCTGGTATGTTCACAGCGGCTGGTCTTGGCTTAGAAGATACTATGACTGCTATTAAAGGTATTGGTAACTGGGCTGCTTATGCTGGAGCTAGTGCTAGCGATATGTCCAGATCAACTTTCCAATTGGGTCAAGCTTTATCATCTGGTGTAATACGACTTCAAGACTGGATGTCCGTAGAGCATACTGCTGGTATGGCTGGTGAAAAATACAAAGAGGCATTTATGGAAACCGCCAGACAACATGGAATAGCTGTTGATGATATAGTAGCTAAAAATGGAAGTTTTAGAGAATCTCTTAAAGATAATTGGTTAACTACTGACATATTCTTAGAGACTATGCAAAGATTTGCCAATGATCAAAGCATGACAGACGCTGCTACTAAAGTTAAAACATTTACTGATTTAATGGGAACTTTAAAAGAAGCTTTAGGTACTGGTTGGGCTTCAAGTTGGAGAATTATCATAGGTGATTTCGAGGAAGCAAGAGATTTATGGACTGGTGTTAGTGATACTCTTACTGGATTTATTAATAAATCAGCAGATGCACGTAATAAAATATTGAGTGATTGGAGAGATTTAGGTGGTCGTACAAATTTAATAGAAGGTATTAAAAATGCATTTGAAGGAGTATTATCAGTAATCAAACCAATTAAAGAGGCTTTTTCGGAAGTATTTGGATCAATAACTGGAGCAGACTTAGCTAAATTTACAGAAGGTTTTAAAAATCTAACTGATAAATTTAAGTTGAGTGAAACCACATCAAATAATTTAAAAAGAACTTTTAAAGGTTTATTTTCCATATTTAATATTTGCAAAGAAGCAATCGTAGCAATCGGTAAAGCATTATCACCAGTTATTAGTTTTATAGGCAAATTAGTAGACTCATTTTTAAGTGTAACTGCTGTAATTGGTGATTATATAACAGCTTTTGGGGATGCGATTAAACAATCTGGTATATTTAAAGATGTTATAGGCGGTGTTCTTAAATTATTTGAACCATTAGAAGGAGTAGTAGATAAAGCAGCGAATTTTGTTAAAAAGTTTTTTAATAGTATAAAAACCATTGATGCTTCCGATTTAACCAGTATTGGAAAAGCCATATCAAATGCTTTCGAACCGGTTAAAGGAGTTGGAGATTTTGTTGACACTGTATTCAAAGGTATAGGTAAAGCTGTACAAAGTTTGGGTCCTGGTATAAGTGAAGTGTTTAGTAAACTTGCTGACGCCTTATCTAAATTGTTTACTTTTGATTCTGCATCATCATTTATGGATTTGTTGATATCTGGGGCAGTGGTTAAAGCTATCAAAAGTGTTAAAAAAGTATTTGACACCCTTAATGATACAATATCATCTGCTGGTGGAATAAACAAATCAATTAGTGATATGTTTACAACTGTTGGGGACACATTAAAAACTTGGCAGGAAAGTATAAAAGCTGATAAATTGATTAAAATAGGTAAAGCTATTGCTTTGCTTGCTGGATCATTATTAGTTATTTCATTAATAGATAGTGATAAATTAGGAAGTTCATTGGCTGCTATCGGTGGTTTAATGACTGAATTAATGGGTGGCTTAGCTGTATTAGAATTAATTCAAAATAAAATTAAAACCCCAGCTGAAGGTTTAAAAAATTTATTTGGAGGCGGCATTTTAAGTGATCTTATAGGTTTATCCGTAGCAATTCTTATATTAGCTACTGCAATGAAAAAACTTTCAGAGTTAGATTGGGAGGGTGTAGCTAAAGGTCTTGTTAGTATAGCGGGTCTTTGTGCAATTTTAGTTGGTTCAGCAAAATTGATGTCTTCCAGTTCAAAAGATTTAGCTAAATGTGGTACTAATTTAATTATATTTGCGGCTGCAATAGGTGTTTTAAGTTTTGTGGTTAAATCATTAGGTGAGATAGATACTACATCACTAATCAAAGGGCTAGTTGGTGTTGGTGTTCTTTGTGCTGAATTAGCAGGATTTTTAAAAACTGCAGATTTTGATAAAATGGGCGTACTTAAAGGTACTGGATTATTAATTTTAGCAACCTCTTTAGTCGTACTAACACAAGCTGTAGAACAACTTTCAGCGTTAAATGTTACTGAGTTAATTAAAGGATTAGGTTCAATAGCAGTAATGTTATCCGAAATAGTAATATTTACCAAACTTATCGGTAATCCAAGTGGCATGATTTCAACAGCAACTGGAATGTTGATAATTGGAGCAGCAATGAATGTATTAGCCGCTGCTGTTGAAAAATTAGGAAATCTATCTTGGGAAGAAATAGGAAAAGGGTTATTAACAATGGCTGGTGCTTTATTAATAATAGCAGGTGCGGTAAGAATATTACCTAAAGATTTGCCAATAACGGCTGTTGGTTTAACCGTTATGAGTGTCGCTCTTATAGGTTTAGCAGCCGCTCTTAATATGATGGGTACCATGTCTTGGGAAGGAATAGCAAAAAGTCTTGTAACTTTAGCTGGTTCATTAGTAATATTAGCCGCTGCTATGACTGTGATGACTGGTGCACTTGCTGGTGCGGCAGCTTTATTAATTGTTGCTGGAGCTCTTAGAATATTAGCACCCGTATTAGTTGCATTCGGTAATATGAGTTGGGGACAAATAGCCGCTGGATTAGTAATGTTGGCTGGTGCGTTTACAGTAATAGGTGTTGCTGGTTTATTATTAACTCCACTTGCACCTACCCTTTTGATATTGGGTGCGGCAATAACTTTAATAGGCGTTGGATGTATAGCAGCTGGTGCAGGAATTACAATGTTTGCTGCTGGTTTGGCTAGTTTAATCGCGAGTTTATCAACTGTTGGATCAAGTATTCAAGATTTCGTAATAACTCTAATTGATTCTATTCCATTGATTTTACAAAAGCTCGGCGAAGGGTTTATACAGTTTATAGAAGTAATAGTTCAAAATGGACAAGTTATAATAGATGCATTTGTAACTATTCTTACAGGATTAGTCACTGCTATAGGGGAAGTTGTACCTTTAGTAGTTAATACACTACTTGATATCATAACTCAGTTTATAGAAAAATTAGCAGAATGCTCACCAAGAATAGTTAGTGCAGTTGCTGATATGTTATTAAATTTAATTCAAACAATAGCCGAATATACTCCACAATTCGTACAAGCTGGAGCCGATTTAATAGTTGGATTTATAGATGGTTTGGCTACAAATATACCAAGAGTAGCAGAATCAGGGGCAAATCTAATTATAACTTTCCTAGATGCAATTGGAACATATGTTCCCGAGGTAGTTAATGCCGGAATGCAGATGATTATAGATTTAATAAATGGTATGGCTAATGCTATTTCAGCTAATACCCCACAATTAGTTTCAGCAATGCAAAATTTAATTAATGCTATTATAGATGCTGGGGTTGCACTTTTAACAGGTTCTGTTGGCACTTTCGTATCCAAAGGTGGAGAACTTATAGGTGGATTAATAGATGGTATAAAAAGTAAAGTTGGAGATGTTGTTAGTGCTGTTAGTTCTATAATCTCAACTTGTAAAGATGGTTTAGCAAATATTGGTTCAGAATTTATAAGTATTGGTTCAAATATTATCAGTGGTTTAGTAAGTGGTATAAAGAGCGGTATAAGTAGTGTTGCTACGGCTATATCAGATGTTGCATCAAGTGCTGTTGCTAAAGCTAAAGGAGCATTAGGTATTCATTCACCTTCTAAGGTATTTGCCGAAATTGGTATGTATTCAGATAAAGGATTAGCTAATGGTTTAATTAAATATTCTAATGTAGTAACTAAAGCCGCTGGAAACGTTGCTAATGATATGGTGGATGTCATGAAAGATTCCATATCTAAAATATCAGTAGATGGATTAGACTCACAACCAACAATTAGACCAGTATTTGATATGTCTTCTGTAGAAGAAGGAGCTAATGCTATAAACGGTTTATTTGCTAAACAACAAACAGTATCATTGGGAATTCAAAATGGAGGTAACATTAATGCTATTTCAAATGCTATGAGTGGTAATCGAGTCGTGGCAACTAATGATGATGTTGTACAGGCTATAGATAGTCTTAAAAAAGTAATTAGTGGTAACGCTGGAAACAATTACACTATCGATGGTATTACTTACGACGATGGAAGTAATATTTCAAATGCTGTTAAATCAATAATAAGAGCTGCTAAGGTAGAAAGGAGGAGATAGGTATGGCTACCGAAAATATATATTATACAGTCGTCTGGGGCGACACGTTGTGGGACATTGCTAATAGATACGGAACAACTTATCAAGAATTGGCTAGAATAAATGGTATACCAAATCCCGATTTGATATATGTAGATCAAGTATTAATAGTTGGAACAAAAGAAACTGGTGGTACGAGTAGTATTCCTACTCCTACTCCACCTAAAAGTACTACTTATAGAGTAGATATATGGGCTTTTGGTCTTCAAGCAAACACTGATCGTACAGTATTCGCTGTTTGGAATTTCTCAAAAGAGCATACCAAAGAGTATGAAGTTCGATGGAGTTATGATACCGGACAAGGTATATGGTTTAATGGTCAGAATAATAGCACAACAGAACAACAATCTATATATAATGCACCAACCAATGCTATAAGAGTAAAAGTATCAGTTAAGCCTGTTTCTGAAACTTATAAAGTAAATGATGTTGATACGTCTTATTGGACTGGCGATTGGTGTACAGAAAAAAGTTATGATTTTAGTAATAATCCTCCGGGTACTCCATCAACTCCAAGTATAACCATTGAACAATATAAACTTACAAGTGAACTTAGTAATTTAAATGTAAATGCTACTCATATTCAATTTCAAATAGTTCAAAATGATAAAGTTATATTTAATACTGGATTAGCAGAAATCATTACAAACAAAGCATCATATTCTTGTAATGTAGATGCTGGTAATGATTATAAGGTTCGTTGTCGTTCATACAGACAAAACGATAACAGTTATAGTAACTGGTCTGAATATACAAGTAATGAAACCACTATTCCATCAGTACCAACTGCTATTACTACTTGTAGAGCTAATTCTGAAACATCTGTATATTTGGAATGGGATGCTGTAGTAAGTGCTAAAACTTATGATATAGAATATGCAATTAAAAAATCATATTTCGATGGGTCAGATGCAACTACAACGGTAACTGATATAGCTACTAATCATTACGAAAAAACAGGTTTAACATCTGGTGAGCGATATTTCTTTAGAGTTAGAGGTGTAAATGATAAAGGTAAATCTGGATGGTCTGAAATATCATCGGTGGTTATAGGTACAAAACCCTCAGCTCCTACAACCTGGTCTTCCACTACAACTCTTATAGTTGGTGACCCATTAAATTTATATTGGGTCCATAATTCCGAAGATGGTTCAAGTCAGACTTACGCTGAACTTGAGACTATAACCAATGGTCTTAAAGAAACCCACACTATAAAAAATACCGATGATGCTGAATTAAAAGATAAGACAACTTCATACTCTGTAAATACTTCGACTTATACTGAAGGTAGTACTATATTATGGCGTGTAAGAACTGCTGGTATAACTTTGCAATATGGACCATGGTCAGTTCAAAGAAGTGTTAATGTATATGCTCCACCAACATTACAATTAAGCGTATTTGATTCAGCTAATAATCCAATTCAAACATTAACTTCATTTCCTTTCTATATAAAAGGTGTAGCTGGTCCATCGACCCAAGAACCAATTGGTTATCACGTATCAATAACCAGTATGAATGTTTATGAAACAGTTGATAATATTGGTAATATCAAAATGGTTAATAAAAATGAAGAAGTATATTCTAAACATTTCGATACTTCTGATATATTATTACTTGAAATGTCTGCTAGTAATATCGATTTAGAAAATAATATGACTTATAAAATTACAGTTACTGTTTCTATGAATTCCGGGTTAACAACTAATGCTTCGTTACAATTTACAGTTGCATGGACCGATGATAAATATGAACCCAACGCTGATATTGGTGTTGATAGTGATACTTTAGTAGCTCATATAAGACCATTTTGCGTTAATGAAGATGATGCTCTCATAGAAGGTATATCATTAGCCGTTTACAGACGAGAATTTGACGGTTCGTTTGTAGAAATAGGAAGTGGTTTAAATAACACAAGCAATACCTTTGTTATGGATCCACATCCATCGTTAGATTTCGCTAGATATAGGATAGTTGCAATAACTAACGATACTGGTGCAGTAAGTTTTTATGATGTTCCTGGATATCCTGTAAATGAAAAAGCAGTGATTATTCAATGGGATGAAGAATGGAGTAACTTCGATATAACAAACAATGCTGTGTTGGTTGAACCTCCTTGGTCTGGTTCATTATTAAGATTACCATATAATATAGACGTTGCTGATAGTCATGATGCGGACGTATCATTGATAAATTATATTGGTAGAAAACACCCAGTAAGTTATTATGGTACTCAACTTGGTGAAACATCAACATGGAATTTAGAAATTGTCAAAAGCGATAAAGAAACATTATATGGATTGAGACGATTAGCTATATGGATGGGTGATGTTTATGTTAGAGAACCATCTGGTAGTGGCTATTGGGCTAATATATCAGTGTCATTTACTCAAACTCATTGCGAATTAACTATACCAGTAACGTTGAATATAACAAGAGTGGAAGGAGGAGTATAAATGGTTGATTGGACTTCAACAATGCAACAAACATTTGAGTATTACATTGTAGATCCTTGGACATGGAAAGAAACAAAATTATTAAATAATGTTACCGCATGTACTATAGAACGAGATTCAACTGCTGAAACACTTGGCTCTGCTACCATTGATGTTATAGAATCGGTTGGTGAATGCTATATAAGGGTGTATTTGGTAATAATTCAAAATGGATTAAAAGAAAAACTTCCTTTAGGTACGTTTTTAGTACAAACCCCATCGTCTAGTTTCGATGGTAAGATAAGAAAAGTTTCAATGGATGCTTATACACCTTTATTAGAATTAAAAGAGAATCAACCACCTCTTGGATATTCTATAATGAAAGACCAGAATATAATGACCATAGCAAGTCAATTAACTCAAGAGCATTGTAGAGCACCAGTTATACCAACAGCTAATTCCCAAACTCTTCATGATGATTTTGTAAGTGATCCGAATGATACTTGGATCACTTTTTTAAAGGACTTAATTTCTAATGCTAAATATGACTTCGGTTTAGACGAAATGAGTCGTATCATATTTTTACCACAACAAGATGCTGCCTCTTTACAACCAGTTTGGACTTATAACGATGATAATAGTTCTATATTATATCCTGATTTCGATATGGAGCATGATTTATATGGAATACCAAATGTTGTAGAAGTAGTGTATTCTAGTGGTCGAGATAATTATTATGCCAAGGTGGTTAATGATGATATTGACAGTCCTATTTCAACAGTTAATAGAGGACGCGAAATAGTTTATCGTGTGACCGACCCCGATTTAATTGGGGATCCTACTGAAAACCAAATACAAGAATATGCTGATAATTTATTGAGAGCATTATCTTCTATAGAATATACTGTATCTTATAAACACGGCTATTGCCCAGTTAGAGTGGGTGATTGTATACGATTGAATTATGCTAGAGCAGGAATAAATAACATCAAAGCCAAAGTCATTAGTCAATCTATAGAATGTGCACCCGGATGTCCTGTAACTGAAAAAGCAGTATTTACCACTAAATTATGGAGGTGATGAAACATGGGTTTATCTAATGATCTTATAACACAATTTGTAAAGGTTACCAATGATAAAAAAGAAGCGAAAAAAGAAACAATTGTATACGGAACTGCAAAAGTTGTTGACGGTGTAAAATATGTTCAATTAGATGGTTCAGAACGTTTGACTCCTGTTTCATCTACAACCAATATAGCTGATGGTGAAAGAGTGACTGTGATGATAAAAAATCATACTGCAACTGTTACTGGGAACATCACGTCACCATCACCTAGTGGTAGTGATTTGGATAATGTTCTAGATAAAATATCAGAGTTTGAAATAGTAATAGCTGGCAAAGTAAGCACTGAACAATTAGAAGCTGAGTCTGCTAGAATTGATAATCTTGTGGCAGAAGACGCGTTAATAAAAAATAGATTAGTTGCTGCTGAGGGTTCTATTGGTACTTTAACAACCGATAATGCAACAATAAACAAAAAACTAACTGCTGCTGAAGCTGATATAGACGATTTAACAACTACTAAATTAGATGCTGAAGTTGCTAAGATAACTTATGCTACTATAACCAACTTAGATGCAACTAATGCTGAAATTCATAGTTTAAAATCTGATTTTGGTAAATTTGAAGAATTATCTACCAACACATTTAGTGCTCATGCTGCAGATATAGAAAATTTGAAAACTAATAAACTTGATGCGGCATCAGCAGATTTGAAATACGCTAATATTGATTTTACAAATATTACAGATGCGTCTGTAGAAAATTTATTCACTAAATCTGGTATGATTAAAGATTTGGTTATGAGTAGTGGTTCAGTTACAGGAGAATTAGTTGGCGTTAGAATAAAAGGTGATTTAATAGAAGCCGGAACTCTTAAAGCTGATAAATTAATAATTTTAGGAACTGATGGTTTATATTACAAACTAAACACTAACGGTTCAACCGTAGAAGGAGAGCAAACCGAATACAATAGCATCAATGGTAGTATTATAACAGCACAATCAATAACAGCAAATAAAATCAATGTAGACGATTTGAAAGCTTTTAATGCTACAATTGGTGGATTCAAAATAACTGATAATTCTATATATTCTGGAGTAAAATCATCTATAAATAATACCACTAGAGGAATATATTTAGATACCGATGGTCAAATCATGTTTGGTGATACATCTAATTTTGTAAAATTTTACAAAGATATATCGGGTTCAGAAGAACGATATAGACTAGATATATCAGTAAGCAATCTATCAATAGGAAGTAGTGGTAGAAGTGTTGAATTAGTTATTGATAGTTTGGAAAATCAAGTTAGCGATTGTGTTAAAACAGAAGATTTGGATAGTTTAAATACATCCATTGACGAACGTATAGATGGTGCTAAAAATGATGTTATCACAGATATGAATAATAAATATGTAGAAGTTGGTGAAGTAGATAAAATATATCAAACTGTTCAATCTATGATTGATAAATCCGATGAAGATATAACTTTCACATTTAAAGGGATAACATCAGATATTCAAAATGAAATAATCCTTAATCAACAGAACTTCGAACGTTATATTAGATTTTCAGAACAAGGAATAGAATTAGGAGAAATCGACTCCCCTTTTAAAACCAATATATCTAATACCGAAATATATTTCTCACAATCAGGTAAAAAAATAGCATATATTTCAAATAGTAAACTTTATATTCTAGAAGCAGAATTTATAAACAAAATGTCTATAGGTTCGGAAGGAGTAGGATATTACGATTGGGTTATACGTAAAAATGGTCATTTAAGTCTAAAATTAAGAGGAGGTGGTAATTAATGGGTAGTAAAAATATAACTGGACGTTCTTATGTAAAAGCTGATCATGACTTTTGGGCTGATCTTTCATTTTCTGTTTGGGAAGAATCAACATCAACTGAAAATAACACATCAAGTATAAAATACGAATTTTATGCTCATCAAAGACAAGGTTTCTCATTTACAGGTACAACTAGAAACCCAGCTGGTAGAGTAGTTGTAAATATTAACGGTTCTGATGTTAATTGGGCAGATATAGGTCTTATAAATAATGGAATGGGTGATTGTTGGAGACAAGGCTATGTTACAGTTCCTCATAATTCTGATGGAACAAAAGAAATGAGTTTTTCTATAAGGATGGATGAAGTTACAGGAAATTTTGCAGGCGATACTTGGAAATATGGTGCTGCTAGTGTAAGTAGTACTTTATGGTTGGCTACTATACCAAGAGCCAGTTCTATATCGGTAACCAGTGGTAGTGGTACAAAACCTGGAGCGGGGTCTATAAATCTATCTATTTCTAGGGCTAGTTCATCATTCACGCATACTGTTACATGGGGCTTTTGTGGTACGTCAGGAACTGTAGGAACAGGAATTGCAACTAATGTTAGTTGGGATGTTCCATTAGATTTCATTGAAAAACAACCAACTTCTGATAATGGGATAGTGTTTACTTGTAAAACTTATAGTAACGGTGCTGAAATCGGTTCTAGCACATGTACAGCTACTATCGGACATTATTTACCAAGTTCTATATCAAAATATACTCCTAGTATAATTTGTAATGGGACAAATACCATAGATGTAACTATTTCTAGAGGACATTCTAGTTTTGTTCACGATGTCGAATGGTTTTTTGGTTCTCATAGTTATAAAAAAACTAATCAAGGAACATCGTCGTCATATGCCCCACCAACATCATGGTTAGATGCAATATCAGCAGCTAACTCTGGAATTGGTAGTGTTGTTGTGACGACTTATTATAAAACAACTAAAATAGGTTCTGTAACATCACCAAATTTTACAATAAATGTTCCTGATTATACACCAACGTTAGAAAGTGTTACTGTTGAAAAGATTCAACCAAGTAGTATGAATACGTGGGATATTTTTGTTCAAGATAAATCAAATGCAAAATTCACGTTTAATAAAGCTGCAACAAGTTATTATGCAACTATTAAACAATATACTATCGAAATAAATGGTGTGACAATATCCGGTGACACTAATGTTGTACAAACCAAACGATTGTCTACAGCTGGGACTGTAACTTACACAGCAAAAATATATGATAGTAGAAATCGGTCTGTTTCATTAACAGGTTCAATCGAAGTTCAGGCTTTGATTATACCAAAATTGATATCTGAAGATATTAGTAGATACAATGGAACCGCTAAAGATGACGATGGTGAACAATTATATTTTAATGTATCATTCAGTTATGAAAGTTATAATAATTTAAATAGCACGACAAATAAAATTTATATTCGTCCATCGGTAGCAGCTGACTTTACTGAATATGGACCATTTCAAAATGAAACAACTTTAATAATTTCAGATTATACATTTTCAATGATTGAATCATACGATATTAAAATAGTTGTTATTGATGCTTTGGGTAATAAATTAGAGCATATATTTAACCTAAGTGTATCTTATGCTATTATTGATATTTCTAATACTGGTAATGGTATTGGTTTATTAACCATGTCTAAAATAGAGGGAAGTATTGAGTTGGGTGGAAAACTTTATGCTTATGAAGATATAATTGGTGAAAAATCTATTAAAATCCAACCCGATAAAAGTAGTAAAATACCTATGTTTGAATCAAGCTCGATAGGTAATTTTATGAACACATTAATATTAACTAATGATTATGCTAATTGGGCTAGTGGTAAGACTCCTACTACAAGCTATATAAAAATGTTCCAAGACGGAAGTGATGCTTTTATATCTGTCAATAAAAGTGATGGTAGTACTGGTAGTGTTTTATCAGATACAAGATTATACACTGGTTATGTGATGACTAATACTAGCAGTCGTTCAGACGGAGCTATAATAAGTAATAATAAAGATAATACTAATTGGACCTGTTTTAGACTTTATAGAAATAATTACCAAGCTTTATTTGGTATAAATGAAGGTAATCCCACTATAGAAAGATGGAAACCAAATGCGACTAGATTTGATACTAAAATTGAACTTTTGGAAAATCAACTCATGTATATTTCAAATAATGGATATTCTGCAGTTATTAAAGTAAACGATAATGATAACCATGGTGGAATACAAATTGGTTCAACTAACGCTCCTTATTTAAAATGGTTAAGGAGTATAGAACAAGTTCAAGTTAGAACACATGATGATAGTGGATATGATTCAATAGCAGTTAGTAATAGTGTAAATAATTCAAAAAGTAAAATCTAAGGAAAATATAGAAGATGTAGACGATGATACCATAAACAATATTATAATGGATAACACTATAAAAAAATATAATCTTAATCAAGTGAAAGAAAAGAAACTTGAAAGGATTAAACAAGAAGCAGAAGATTTGGGAATAGTATTAGATCCAGACCAATGGCGAGTTGATGAAAAAGCTGGATTAATATTAGAAGATTTAACCGATGATGCCAAATCAATACTTCACCCTAACAGAACAGAGGGTATTGATTTATATGTTATGATTTCTTTACTATGGCGACATAATCAATTACAACAAAATAAAATCGATTGTCTTAATGCTAAAATAGAAATGTTACAGTATCGAATGAATATTTTATAATTAGAAAGGAGATTTCAAAATGGATAAAATAAAAATATAAATTTGGTTATAGAGGAGACTAAAGCAGAATTGTTAAATTTTGTTAACAATAAATTACAGGTTTTACCATTATCGGTCATGGATTTAATAATAGACAATATAATCTATAACAGTTAAAGAGGGAAATCATTAAAAACATCAATGATAATGAAGCACAACAAAATGATAAAAATGTAGAAAAACTTAATGAAAGAGATTATTCAGCATAGATAAAAAGAGGTGTTTATGATGAATGATATAATTGTATATGTATTAATTGATAAAAATGGGAATATCACTAGGTATTCTAATATTCCTGGAACC